>Ga0315275_10002962_pt1 | contig 15515 bp, 17 predicted proteins | sample YL17G03_0_MG_FD_205557 | JGI IMG/M metagenome (GOLD analysis project Ga0315275, IMG submission 205557) | Sediment microbial communities from Yellowstone Lake, YNP, Wyoming, USA - YL17G03_0 | ecosystem: Environmental > Aquatic > Freshwater > Lake > Sediment | place: USA: Wyoming | collected... | reverse complement strand
ATTGATGTTCGTAAAGATGCGGAAAGGCCATTATTACTTTGTGCCAAAATTGTGCCACTAAGCATATCCAGTTGAGGACTTCAGCAGGAGGAATTATTTCCGCTTCTGTGAGGGAAACGTGGCGTGCTTGGTTAGTCCATATTAGGAATTTCTGCTCCCGCCCAGAGGCCCGAACCTTCATTGAACGGTATCGGGGAGAAGTCTGTCTTCAGGCGGGGGCTAGCTATGGCTAAAACAGACGAGGCGAGGTCGTCTGAATCATAAGGGTTAGGTGAAAGGACGGTAACCATGGCAACAAAATCTTTACAAGCGCGTGTTGAGGAATGGATCGCCAACGAGATTGAAGCCCGATGCGAAGTCAAAGGCGAAGGCGACTGGTTCGATCTGCGAAAACTGCTGGAAGGAGGGATGGAGGTCAAGATCAGAAAGTACCCCGACTGCGTGGCGTTCGTCAACTTCCGACAGTGGCGTAAGAAGGAGCAATGATTAATGAGACCTGGCCGAAAGCACCCAACCGAGCCGACCTCGCCTCGGCTTGCAAGGCAACGGGAGCGAGTAGGCCGGGCCTCTTCTTATTACGTCCCGACCCCATCAAAGGTCAGGGCCACACTCAAGCAATAGGAGATTCAACATGCTCGAAGAAAAGAGGGGTCATCCCCTAAAGCTCAAAGCCGTCTTCATATCAGACGACGGCGGCAAGACTTGGCTTTGCGTGCGTCAACACTACCTGACGGACGTAACGACGAACCGGTTCCTCGACGATCTCTTGCAGGGGAAGCGGTTCGGCATAATCAATACGGGAGACTCAAATGGAAACGACAGCCGAGACAAAACAAGCGCCTAATACTCCCACCCTTGACAAGGAATTTACTGAAGATATCCAGCGACACATTGTCGCCATGCTTATCTATGACCAGGAAATTACCCCGGAGTTGGCGCAGAAAATACGACCAGAATATTTCGAGAATCCGGTCCTATCGGATTCGGTCAATCTGATCGTAAAATTTTACGAACGCTATGAGCGTCGGCCTACCATTGATGAGTTCATCCAAGGGGTTACAACAATGCTGGACTCATCGAAGGTTCCCAAGCCGCCAGAAGTCTACTGGGAGCAGATCGACGAGATGCTGACCAAAGGGTACAACGTGGATTTTGCTTTTATCCGGGATGAGTTGGACGCTTGGATTCGGTACCAGACCGTCAAGAATGCTTTCCTCAAGGGTATAGGTCTCCTACAAAAGAAAAGGGACTATGAGGGAATCAAGACGGTGATGAATGAGGCCCTGTCCGTCGGCACGGCGGCGGGAGACTTGGATGTCGTCGATCTCGCCGATGTCGAGCGCAAGGAAGTCCGCTGGTTTTGGCAACATAAGATTCCGAGAGCCAAGCTCTCGCTGATCGTCGGCGATCCCGGGACAGGCAAATCTTGGTTTACGATGTTCCTGGCGTCCGCCGTCACGACCGGTGATCCGCTCCCACATTCAAATTGGAAGACCGAGCAAGGCCGAGTCATAATTTTATCGGCCGAAGATGACATTGACGACACCATCGTACCCAGGTTGGAAGACTGCGGCGGCGACAAGAGGTTCGCCGAGGTCATCCTGGGCACAAAAAAGGGACGGATGTTCAGCCTCGTAGAAGACCTCGACCGCCTGAAGGCCTATCTCCAGACGAAGGGCGATGTGAGGTTGGTCATTATTGATCCCATCTCGGCCTACTTTGGAGCCGGCGGCAAGATCAACAGCCATAAGGATACCGACGTGAGGGGCATTCTGTCGCCCGTCGTCAAGCTGGCGAAGGAGCAGGACGTTACAATTATCGGGGTCATGCATCTGAACAAGAGCCAGGACCTGGGGCCAATGTACCGGGTTTCGGGCTCGATGGCCTTCGTGGCCCAGGCCCGGGCCGTCTGGCTGATGACTCAAGAGGAGCGGGAGGGAGAGGACAAGTCCCTTCATTACTTCACGCCCATAAAGGTGAACCTTTCCAGAGTCCCGTGCGGCCTCGTATGGAAGATCGATGACGAAACCAAAAACTTGGAATTCTTGGAGCCAACCTTCCAGCCGCCGTCCATCAAGGAACAACTGGGTCCGCGACTGCCGGAGCGACCGTCGAAGCTCGACGAGGCCATGCGATGGCTCAAAGACCTGCTGAAGGACGGGACGCCCATGGAATGTACCGAGATCATTCGGCTAGCCGCCCTGGAAGGCATTTCTCGGACGACCCTCGACCGAGCTAAAAAGGAACTAGGCGTCCTGTCGGATAAACTGCGCGGGGACGCGACGTCGCCGTGGGCCTGGGTGTTGCCGAAGCCGACGCCCGGGAATTAGGCCGCTAGGCCCAAAAAAGTGGTGAATAAAGGCCCTAGAAACGCGTATAAAGGTCGAACGGCCTTCGGTGTGGGCAAGGAATAGGTATCTCGCCGAAGAGGCGGGGAAAGGAGAAAACTTCATGTCGGACAGTCATGTGCAATTGACCGAGGAACAGGCGTTCTATGTCACCGGCACTTCGAGCCGGGAGGCATTGGAGCGCGAGCTGGACAGGCTCCAGCGTACGGACATCGTTTATTGCTGGTTCCCACCCGGGGGTGACGACGGGACTTATCTGATCATTTGGGCACCCTACGAGCTGGAACCGGGATGGCAGGGGTAGGCCCTGGGAATCATCAGCAGACGGGCGGAGAGGCGGTCGTGAAGATTTTCTAAACCCCGTCCCTCGTGCTGGGGAAGGCGCAGAAAATGCCTGAGGGGGCGCGGGAGGGGCAAAGGAGGAATGGAAGAGGAGAGGATGCGAAAAAATAATGAGATACTAGGGCATATGCTTTCTATGCCCTAAAGTTTGGCAAGAAATACTTCAGCATTATTTGCTTCAAGAAATTACAGTTGGCTTTCGATGCTCTAAGTTCACCGGTCAACAAGTGCGTAACACTAATCTTGACAAAAAGACGAGATCCTTCTGATGTACTATCGAGATCATACCCAGTTTTTTGTACCCCACAATACGATATCAACTTGTTTATTGGCATAATATCGAAGTCATCTTGAATAAGAAAATTCTTAGCCTCCATTGCATATTTCTTGGAAAACAACCATAGGCTCAGGTATTCTCTGTTTCCATCGCCCTTAATAGTTTCGCTAATAAAAATATCCAAAATGTCTTCCGGACATACTGTTTTATAAAAATTAAGAATTAACTCAACCCTACCCATAACTTGATCTGTTGCGCTTAATGAGCCTAAATATGAGGCAAACTCGGTTTTCATGGTTTCTTCTCCAATTGTTTTTCCCTTATTTCCATTATCATGCCTTCAACATAATGGAGTATGTGTCCAAGATAGTTCGCAGCGAATTCTTCACACCTATAGTCCCACTGCCACTTTAATGGTTCTTTTTCAACCAGTTTTCTCCTTTTATCATAGTACCTATGGAGTAAACCGCGAATAATTTCCTGCAACTGTGTAGTTACCTGAATTTCAACAGTTCCAGCAGTTTTTTCTGTATCCCACTTAATGCCAGGAATTTCAAACTCCCTCAACACATAAAAATGGGCGGCATAGTAACCAGTTTCTTTTGCTTCTAAAGACGGAGGCAAATGTTGCACTCCATTGCGTTCGCAATAATCGCACAGTTTGTCAATTAGGAATTGGACGCCATCAAGGTACTTCACTTCCAAGAGCGTCCTGATTATATCGTTTATCCTCGAAAACCAATTGGTCGGACTTATCCACCCGGAAGGCGGAGGCCCGGGCCAGTCGTTATTTTCTATGATATTCTTTCTAAATGTTTTTTCTACTAATGAATCATACGACTTTAATAACAATTTTGGTGCTGGCTCACTTATAAAAAGGTGAAACCCATTATGTGTTGAATAATATTCATCTCGGTAGTTCTGGAACTCCTTATTCAGTTCCCTCCAACATGCGGAGTTTTCAAAGTCATGTTTAATTCTAATTTGTATTGTTTCGTATCGCTTTTGATCTGATGCTGACAGCTCAATTCCCAACTCAGTTTTAAACCACTCTTTGTACTCCTCAAGAGTACATGGTTTCTTACTGCAAGTATCCGTCATAAATTGATTTCCCTAATCCCCGGTTTTATATATCATACAGGAACCAATTGGTCAATTTATAAACCCAACTGAGAATCTCTCAGCCTCCCCAGCGTTTATCTATGTGAGGCCAACATCCGCTCAGCGTCCCGCGCTAGCCAGGGGGAGCGCCCGGGTTTCGGCCCAGCCTCCCCAAGGGCCAATTTTTTTTGCTTGACAACGACCCGCCGCCGGCGATATCATCATTTTGTGATGGGAAGCCTCAAGGGCGGCTTCTATACCTTGGGGAATGAGCATGCCGCTAAAAGACAATTTCCTAATTAAAGCAATCATTTCGCTTTTATTACTGGTTTTAATAATTGTTGTCATTAAAAATATTATTTCAATCCCTCATAATCCCGACCAAGGACAACTCCTCGATAATTTGCCATATTTTGAAGTCAAGGATATTAATGGAAAAAAAGTCTACGACAAAGATTTTGTTTCGATGTATGTATTCATACAATTCATAGATTCTCGCGATATTAATGATATCGATTTATTTAAAGCAATAACCTCATCCTGGAAAACACACAATCTTGCTATTATTGGAATCACAACAAATTCTTACAATCCCATGAACAATATTGGTTTCGATTATAGTAATATTGTTATTATCCCCGATGATGCTAACCATTTGCGATCGTTGTTCTATGCGCCATTAAAAACGGGCACCTTTTATCTGTTCAATTCTGAAAGGAGACTAATTGCCCACGGCAACAATTACGAAGGTTACGAAAAGGGAATAAAAATAGAACTAACTCGCTTGCTTACCGGACGACAATTCAGGGCGGCCGAAATCGTAGAAGAGGGAAGCAATATTAATAATTTCATGTGGCTTAATCAGCTGAACAACTTAGTCTTATCTGGCGATAAAGAATATTATTTGTTCGCTTTATTCACGTCTTTCTGTGCATCTTGCCAGCAAGGTTCAATTGTTGCTACATTAAATGATCTATTCTTAGCAAAAAGACAACACCTTGAAATAGTTTCGATTATCTATCCAAAATACCTTGATTCAAATGATTTAGATGTGCTGAAAGAACAGGCAAGAATATATTTTTCTATAGTTCCTGCAGATCGGGAATTATATGATAAATGGAGTTCTCTTATAGAATTATATAACGCTAGCACGCTGAATAACATTCTGATTCTTGTCAATCGTAACGGACGAGTGCTAAAGGTTTCTGACGCCATGTGCCAGTGCTATAGTGACTTTTTCAACACTATTAAATCATTAGGGAGCACAACAAATTAAGGATTCATTATGAGTGCATCAATATTGCATCGTTATCAGACCCCCTTTGTAAAGGGTGTTATCTCCGTCGGCTCCGCTATTATAATATGTTTTTCAAACGCGGCTGCACAGTCAAAAGATAGCAAGAGTCAAGAGCAACTGAAGCACTTTGAGAAGGTCCTTCGCGCCTACCCCGTTTCCCAAAGTGCATTGAAGCTCAACTTCCTTTTTTGTTTTCCTCAAGAGGAGGCTTTGAAGGCTGATACAGGCCTTTGGGGGGCTCGCTATATGGAAATCGATGAGAATGGAACTTTATACATATCAGATTCTAGGGCGCATAGAATTCTTGTGTTCGATCACTCTGGCAATTTCATTCGTCAAATTGGGAAAAAAGGCCAAGCGCCCGGCGAGTTTTATTCACCGAGAGGGATAGCTTATGATGGCAAGTGTTTAATTATTAATGACACCGGCAATCACAGATTTCAATTCTTTAGTACCAGTGGGAAGTTTATTAATAGCTTCGTTGTATATAAGACCTATTATGAAATAGCGGCAAGTAATAATGGGATGATTTATGCTGCGCCTATTCGAATGCTAAATTCCGATCCTTTAGTGGATGTATTTAATCATGAAGGGAAAATTCTATTTTCATTTGGAGTCGGGAAGAAGCACACAAACTGGCAACAACTCAACTTGATTAAGATGTCAACGAGCGCCGATAACGTATTTGTCGGCTTTCAATGTTTTCCAGTCTTGCGAACATATTCAGTATTGGGAGTACTAAAAAACGAATCCAATTTCGGCCGTGGTTTCATGAAAGAACAAGAAAAAATGAATATTTCCAGAGATAGAAAGGAAAATCCTGCCAGAATAGGATTTGTAAATATCATTCAGGATATTAAGCAGAATAATGGAAGGGCTTTGGTGCTTGTGAGTCATCCTCGGGTGGAAATTCTAGAGTTTGATAATGGAGGACGGCTGAAAAGTTCTTGGTGGGCTGAGAAAGTCTTTGACTGTTTTGACGTGGCTTTAGCTTATTATTCGGGATCACAGAACAAGCGCTTCTATTTTCTACAAGAATATCCAGATAATTTAGTTAAAGCTTTCGATCAGGCCCGATGAGAAAAAAATATTACATTAAGTGAAAGGAGGACATTAGAGGCTACAGTACTTAGTTCACGGGCGGGAACCGGGAATTCCCATGGGAAAGCAATTAAACTAAGGTGATCGGAGGAGACCAATGAAAAAGAAAACAAGATTATTGTGCTTGGTCATGCTGGTGGGATTACTGTTTATTTTCATCGCGATTTCCAACGCGCGTCCAGGCTCATACTCCTGTTCTGGGCAATGTTCTGGATGCACGTGCTGGGGCAATGTAGGAGTTGATCCATTCGATGACTGTTGTGGCCAATGCTTCAATTATTTCTGGTATGGATATGATTCGGTAGCATGTTGCATCGGTGGTCAAGGCTGTCATTTTTAAGCCATCCAGGAAATTGGATGCCCCATAGAGAGAGGTGAAGAGAAAGTAGTCGCATTATCCACTAGAGCATAGCCACCCAATTAGCAGTAGGCATATTGTTCAAAGTAAGTGAGTCTATTTTTTTCTCCGAGCTGGAAGTATTTCTCAATAGCAGGAAAGTCCGAAGGAACATTGCTGAGTTTTCCGACGAGGCTATGTCAACTATTGTTTTTCCCAGATTAAACCGAATGCTTCAAAGGATATCGTTAAAAATCCCCTCCATCTTCTTCCCTGTATCCGAAAACCTGACCTGCTCGAAGTAACGTTCCGACGAAGTGACCCGCTTGTGCCTGAGCCACGTCTTAATCCTGATCGGGCTCCTGGTCGAAGCACGCTCTCAGCCGAGCAGGCCAGTGACCGTCGTTATTCAGATAACGTCTGACTGAAATCGTCGCATCTAGATACCGCCGGGGCTGTATCCATTGTCAGGTGTTTCAACCATTGTAAGATTCCTATATGGGTAGATGGTAAACTGGCCCCCTACTCCCTGCTCCCTTACAAGGGATACAACCAATACAATGGATATCCATTGTATCCATTGTATATATTGTATTGATTGTAAAAGGGGAGTAATAGGCGATTCTTCTTTCCTGAAAAGACACTGATCCTCCTGGTGAAGGTCCCTGTCCCACTGGCACCGAGCGGGCCTGCGGCCCGGCAAGTAACTCGCTCGGTGTGGGTTCTTCGTAGTTGGGTGGAAAACGCCGGAAATCGGAGCTCGGGGGAAGTCAATTCTCACCCCCCACAAAAAAAAGCTAGCTGAAAACAGTCGTTATTGCGCTCAGGTATCCTCTTTAGGGGTGATTTTTGGCCTTTTTCTCGATTGTATGATCCTAGCGGACAATGAAAAACCAGATAGGTATAAACGGTTTCGGACGGATCGGCTGGAAAATGCTCCGGGCCTCCCGGAACGACCAAGAGATCGAATACGTGGCCGTCAACGGCCGCAAGATCCGTGTCCTAGCCAGGGGTGATTCCTCGCCTCGTCATTGCAGTTATGATCCGAATTGAACATGAAAAGAAAACAGGGTCAGAAAGGCTTTCGTCCAAGGACACGCATGGAAAAATACGCTTTCCTGACCCTTCTGGTCTATGCCCTCCTGCTTCTCGTTGCCGTGATCGGGCTCTTGATCGAAGCTCGCCCTCAGCCGAGCCGAGCAGTGACCGTCGTTATTCAGATGCCATCCAATATTAGACCCAGAATCTAGCAGGCTAAGAGCTTCAACATGCCTACCATGACATTCTTGAAGGCCTTGATGCTCTTGATGCTCTTCGATTATCAGGCCAGCCAAGAGCATCATTTCTATCTTATTGATAAATATACAAGGTAATCATTCAGGGGCAATGGTAGGTCTGTGTAAATGGTTGATTTATATGAACATCTTCAAGACCTTCAAGGACTTCAAGATTGTCACCATATGAAGTTGAAGGTCTTCGTTGGCTCCCAGTCAAGGTTCCGAGCATTGGTATATCCCTTACGCAGGGGATCCCCTAGCGGAGACTCTGAAGGTGTCCACATGGGGAGGGCAAGGACCTGGATAAAGAAAAGCATAGACCGTAGAAGGCCGTTTGGGGCGTGATGGCCCGGCCAGGGAGTGGTTGGGCTCCTGCTTCCTAACCAACGAACCGCTGCAGTCAGCGTCCCAGGCCGAATATCGGCTGCATAGGGCCGGGTGTTAGGTCTTCTTATTATGAGCCAACTCGACAGCGCAAGAAGATCAGAATTCGGTCTAGGCTAGCGTAGAATATCTAATGCTTCTTGCTAACTACTTGGCACTCTTATTATTTGTCCCAGGCCGCATATACTCGTTTTACTTCTCTGGCCCAAAATACGTCATGATCTTTGGCGTCATAACCGAGTTTCTTAGCCAGCTCAAAGAAGCCCGAACCAGGCGTATTTTCGCCTTTAAGCACTACCACCGCTGAGAGCATGCCCCTTCCGGCGTCACTCTCTTCTGTCGAGATTTCGCCAATCAGACCAAACAGACGAAAGTCGTGAGGCTCAAAATGAAATGAATGTATTTCTTGTGCTAGCTCTGAGTATGTTATTGTATCTTTCTGCTTAGCATATCCTATCAGAATAGTTCTTGCCTCGTCTTTGGCCGCAATCCAACTGGCCATATCTAATCCATACCGGGTCTCGTCCATCGGTAGCCTTAAATTAGCATCGAAGTTAGAAAGATGTCAATAGCCGTAAAACGGTCAAAGGGCGGGCGTGGGGAATTGGAGGCCACCCCTAATACCAGCCGCGCCCGAGTTCTACCAGCAGACGGGCGGAGAGAGGCGGTGGAAAGAAGTTCTGGTTGGGCCGGGCGATTAACCCAGTCGGATTCCAGCCCAGAGGAGGCCCCTTTTTATTAATTTCTTGACACCACTCTTTAATAGGAATTATCATCAATACGAAAGGGGTTATATTGAATTCGTCTCTAAAGGGAAGGTGGTCATCTCATCACGGAAGTAGCATCTCTTTTCTATTAGGGAAAATTATGGGAGGCAATAATGGCCATTCGAGCATTCCTTAGCTTTGTTCAAGAAGACCTAAACCTTGTAAATCTTTTCCGAGGGCAAGCACACAATCAACGCTTTGATTTGGAGTTTGCGGATTATTCTATTAAGGAACCATTTGATAGTAACAACGCTGACTATATAGCACGTGGAATCACCGAACAAATTGGGCTTGCAACTCTAACAATTTGTCTTTTTGGCCCGACCACTTATACGAGCAAATGGGTGGATTGGGAGCTAAGAAAAACACTTGAATTAGGCAAGCCAATAATGGGTGTTTCGCTCTACAACGATGGCCGGATAAAATACTACCCAGCGCCTTTGAAGGACTGGCCAAGACTGTCCTGGGATATCGCCGGGATAGTACAAGCGATGGGAGACCTTGCTGAAAAATATAGAAAAGGGAGGTAGAGGTGACCGACGAAGAATTCGCAATATATCGCGATGGGCGCTATGAAAAGGCGCTGGAGTACTACGATGATAGGGCAAAAAGGTCCAAATTCGGATATAGATTCTGCTCGATTTATGTGCTCGTTGTCTCTGTAGCCATTACGCCAATATTAACAACGAATCTAATATCGAGAGAAATAGCCGTGATAATTGTGGCCTTACTAGCGCCGACCGCAGCAATTGCTGCCGGTATTGCAGCGCATTTCCAATTCCATGAAAACTGGCTAAGTTATCGGGCAACCTGGGATACCTTAAAACACGAATTGCACTGGCGCGATGCTCAAGTTTATGACTACAAGGACGCACAGGACAGGAATGCCCACTTTGTGGAACGAGTTGAGGTGACGATTTCTCAAGAGGGTTGCGATTGGCTGAAACGCCAGCCTGGCAAAGAATATAATACCAAAGGGCCGGTTGGCTAAAGCACGATTTGACAAGGGGTATAACGGAGGCGGCCAATGTTAATCCCGGTCTTCGGTTCATGCCCAACCAACCTAAATAAACTCCAAGATGAAACACGCAGACTTGTCCTGGGTGAGCTGGGCCATGCAGGCTTAGAGTGGCGGTCTATTGGGAAAACGGATTATCCTACTGAATTCCCACTTCGCGAAGTATTAATGTTAGCGAAGCACTGTTCAGGAGGATTAATATTAGGTTTTTCACAATTCGAGACAAAAACAGGAATATGGAAGAAATCCACCCCATATGAAAAGCAGCAAAGGGGCACGGCTGCGTTTCCGACACCGTGGAATCAACTTGAGGCAGGGATTCTTTTTTCCTTAGAGCTTCCCCTTCTTATCTTCCGAGAGGAGCATGTATCGGGTGGGATCTTTGATAATGGGGTTACAGACCTCTTTATCCATCAGCTTCCCAAAGGCAAGTTAACCAAGCCTGATACTCGGCCACTTCGTGAGGTTATTAGAAAGTGGGCTATGAAGGCGCACGAGCACTACTACAGCAAAAAATAGGCCGTAAGGGAATTCAATGTTTCGGAAGAAGCGCGATGATACTAAGATAGGGTCGATTGAAAAACATTATGGTATCAAACTCAACGCTAGAGCCGATATGCTTCTTGGCAATCTTCTTAGTAAAAGAGGGTTTAACTCCCTTACTCAACTGCTAAAAGCCTACCATGGAAATCTCACCGAACATGTGAGGCGCCGGCGTGTTTTTTTAAGCTATCATGCAGAGGACAAACAGCAGGTGAGGGTATTCCGCTTGATGATAATAAACCCTAAGGTTGATTTATCGATTTATGATGAAGGACTTCAAGAGGCAATAAATAGTGAGAGGAGTCAATATATAAAAGAGAGGATTCGGGCTAAGATTAATGCTGCTTCTATAGTCCTATGTCTTATAGGAAATGGGACCGCCTGGCGTGATTGGGTAGATTGGGAGCTGAACACAGCTGTTGATCTGAATAAAGGTGTTTGTGGCGTTAGATTAAAAGGTTCCAGAGGTCGCACGCCACCCCTTCTTAAAAGAATCCAAGCACCTATTGCGCCGTGGGATGTTAAAAATATCATTGCTGCTATTGAGTGTGCTGCAGCGAGACGGAGTTGATACATTCCCTCACTGTGGCCGAACTCCTGGCGGGGAAGAAGATCGACATGCCACCGATCAAGCAGGTCGGCGCGACATTCAAGAAGGCGGAGCGGCATATGCCAAAAGTCGGAGAACAACCTAACCTCTATGGAAAGGAAAACTGAAACACCAAAAGGGGGAACATCGATGTCGATTCCTGAGCTATCTTTCGGGGTGGGCTGCTTCCATTTCGGGGTAAAAAAAGCAGCACCTTTTAAGTTTCTTGGATCAGAATACCTCGAAAAACTTAAGACGGCCCTTGCTTCGATCCCGAGTATCAACAATATTGATATTGGCGGAGAGGGTATTAGCAAATGGGCATTCGATGTAGCTAAGAATATTCCCTCAATACGTGATTCAACTAACTATTTTCCAGCTCGTTTATTCATTACCATATCGTTTGAAGTATTTATCCCTTTCAGAATTCAGGAAGAAATACTGCGTAAGGAAAGCAGAACCCTTACAGAGAGATTTCATGTAAAGTGTGACTATGGTCACTCTTCGCCAATTGCTATCATCTCCCTCTTGAACCCATCAGGGAAACCTAGACCTGGCGATGGCGTAATAGTTGTCAGAAAATTCCTTGAGAAAGAAATCAATAAACCCAGCCAAGATTATATTAATTTCGAGATCCTCGGCCCCAGCCCTTTTCATGCGAACTTTTATCTTGAACCCGCTGAGGGTAATGTGGGCGAGGGAGAAGAAGAATGGAGGTATAGGGTTGACGACCGGCGAAAGATACGTGGCTATGATGAGATACGATTTTTTTATAATAAGTCGCATTTTGAAAACGCTAAAAAGGCCATGGGAGAGATTTATTGGGACATATCTGATGAGATAGCTCTCTTTTATTCTGTAGTGAACCAGCAAGATATTCGCGTACACGAGTGGGTGGAAACCAATAAGGTTCTAGAGAAATTGATTACTGTTCAGAACATGACCGGGGCGAGAGGCCTGGTCGGTCGTTTCTTTGGATGTGGCGGCCTCATAAGTAAAGCCTTAACTGATCTCGCAGTATTCCTAGCTCGAGGATTACAGCTAACAGAAGGAAATAATAAGAAGTTTGAAGACGTGTATAGGTATAGAAAGCAGCCAGCTATTCAATCATTCGTGGAGAAGGAGATCAAGCACCCCTATTATTTTCCTGCAAGAGAGTATTCAGATCTGGTTTCCTTCTATGAACGAAGAAGGTCAAAAACCCTGGAAATATTGATTGTGTTGGTATCGACAGTGTTAGGCGGTTCGATAGGTGCGCTACTTACGTTATTATTAACAAAATGAGGCGCCGAGGGGAGCTAGAGGCCCGGAGGGCATGGACTCCCCAGGTCAGCAATAGACGCCGGTTAGGGCGGATGATCGCGCCTCGTAGGAGATAGACGATTGGGGAGGCGTGGGAGTTTTAGCCATGATTAACAAAAGGAGAACAGTATGATCAATCCGGCTGAAGAAATCGTCAACGTCTGGCTACAGGAATGTCATCGTCATTTTGTGGTGTCCAACATTCACGTCCCGGCACCCCACCGGGTCGTAAAGGGCAGAAAGATCGCTGGCGGTCGGGGTCCCGAAGTTGATTTCCTGAGCACGGACGGTAAGGGTACCTATGTGTGGACGGAAGTACAAGTGTCGTTTAATCCCTACGTCCCGACCATCGACCGGGCCATGAGCATTTATGTGAAGGAGGCGACGGACAAGTTTGAGCCTATGAAACTCGAGCATTTAAGAGAGACCTACGGCATCCAAATATCCAAGAAATGGTTCGTCTATAGTCCCACGATGTTCCCGAAGCGCCGTCCGGAAACCGAAGATGTATATTGTCGCTTGCTGGCGCAGAAGGATATCGAGGCCATCAGCTTCGGGCGGGTCTACTCCGAAGTGCTGAAGAAGCAGATCAGGATGGGATACGATATCGCCCGCCAATGGCTGTACCTTTTTCAGCATGTAGCCGACTCCCGGATGAAATTATGACCAAGCGGCCCCGGACCAAGCTCTGCCCCAAATGTAAGGGCATCGGCCTTCGAGAGACCGCTATCGAGGCCAAGTACTGCTATGACTGCCACGGCACAGGACGCGTTCCCATTCCTTCCACGACCAATGCCTGCAGAACCTTCCAAAGTCGTCGCAGAGGCGCGGAGAGACGGGGAAAAGGCTTGTAACAAGGAGGAGTTGGCGAGTATGATTAGATAGAAAAAGGAGTTGAAGATGGGCTTTACCTATGGACGGGGCACATTGATATGCCAGGACTGTCGGGGTAAGAAGAAGGTTAGAAACTCGAAGCGGTGCAAGCCTTGTAACTATAAGTCGAAGGAGTGGGCAGAGATCCACCGGGAAAGCACGAAGCGCCGGTTTGAGGACCCGTTAGAGCGGGCGAAGTCTAGCGCGGCAATGAAGAAAAGTCCCGATTTTCACGCCGTGATGAAGTCGAAGGAGCATCGGGAGACGCAACGCAGGTATATGAAGCGCCGTTACGAGGACCCTGAGGAACGTGTGAAGCAGAGTAAGGTCATGAAGATCGTCTTGAACCGTCCTGAGGTGAAGGAGAAACAAAGGAAGGCCGCAACGAAACGTTATGAGAATCCAGCAGAACATGTGAAGCAGAGTAAGGTCATGAAGAAACGTTATGAGGATCCTGCGTTACATGTGAAGCTGAGGGAGGCCCACAAGAAAAGTTATGAGGATCCTGCGCTTCATGTGAGGCTGAGTAAGGCCCAGAAGAAACGTTATGAGGATCCTGAGGAACATGCGAGGCAGAGTGAGGCCATCCGACGTGGTTGGAAGAAGCGGAAGCAAGTCCATGGAAACCAGATTAGTTGAAGAGTTGATGGAATGGTGGGGCCTGAAGACGGTAGAGGAAGTAGAGAGGCGGTTGGATGAGATGAAGGCCCAAAGGACCATTATCGTTTGGAACAAATATGAAGGTTCAACTGGTCACCAGGTCTATCAATTCGTCCTGGCTGATCCAGAGCCAGGAGCAAAGAAATAGAAAGGAGCCAAGTGAGATGAACATCTGCCCGATCCTGTCCGCCGGAGCGGCGAAGGAGCAAGAGTGCATCGGGACACGATGTGCTTGGTGGTATCCATCGCCCGAAGGGGCATGTTCAATTAGGAGACTGGCTGGTTATGTGGATGAACTCCAAGCACATGTCCCGCCAAAACTAAATGATGTCATGACGAAATTGGAAGAAGTGATCCTGGAGCTGGCAAAGCAAAGTTAGGAATCTATCGATAGAAATTCGGAATAGAAAACTGCTTATCGCGGCCTCTGACACCAGCCGCACCTGAGTTCTACCAAGCAGCGGGCGGAGAAAGGGGCTTTAGAGAAGGCTTAGGGGGGCATCAACCGAGAGAGGACTCTGGGGCCATAATAAACCCGCCCTAAATATTCCTTGACAAAAGCGTGTATCCGTGGTATCGTGTATCCGTTCATTAGGAGGATACACGATGGCATTGAAAGACCTAACAATCAAAGGATCGGTATTAACTGAGAAGCAGGTAGAGGAGATTGTTTCGAAGTACGTCCGGTACGACGTTGAAGAAAAGCAGATTCACTTCCTGCCTGCATTTACTCCATTGAAAACCAGAGACAAGATTCTTGTCTATCTTGTAGCTTTAAACGGTTGGCCTTTCCTTTCGAAGGAACCCTTGCCATTGGAGGCGAGCCCAGCAACGATTGGCAAGGCAACTAACGTCCCAGGCGGGACATTGCGGCGTACGTTGATGGAACTCAAGGATGCGCATCTTATTTCGTCTACGGGAAGACTATATCGAGTTCACTCTGCCGCCCTTGGGCAAATCAAAAACATTTTACAAGACACAGGACAGGCGGATAAGGTTTTTAAACGCCCGAGCAAAGTCAAGACGGGCCAAGGGGAACATGAAACCAAACGGGTAGCCAAGGGAAACAAAGAAAAAAAGAGAAGTCAAAGAGATTTGCTGGGTATTTTCACCAAGTTCATAACAGAGGGTTTCTTTGATCAATCAAAAGTCATCGGGGACGTTAAGAATCGTTTTGCGGAGAAGGGGCTAAATGTCCCTGTGACTACGATTTCAAGAATGCTACTTAGGGCGACACATGGCGAAAAACTATCGAGGAAAAAGAAAGAAATCAACAAGAGAAAAGTCTGGGTCTACGAA
>Ga0315275_10002961_pt1 | contig 15517 bp, 11 predicted proteins | sample YL17G03_0_MG_FD_205557 | JGI IMG/M metagenome (GOLD analysis project Ga0315275, IMG submission 205557) | Sediment microbial communities from Yellowstone Lake, YNP, Wyoming, USA - YL17G03_0 | ecosystem: Environmental > Aquatic > Freshwater > Lake > Sediment | place: USA: Wyoming | collected... | reverse complement strand
TCTACGGGTTGGGTGGCATTCGGATTGGATACGGGGTGGCGCACCCTGAGCTCATCCAATATCTCCGGCAGGTGAAAGAACCTTTCAATGTCAATGCACTGGCCCAGGTCGGAGCCCTGGCGGCTTTGAGGGATGGCGACCATGTCAATAGAACCTTGAACCTCGTCCGAACCGAAAAGACCTTCCTTTATGATGAACTTTCCGCGATGGGGATTAGGTTCATTCCCTCGGAAGCAAACTTCATCTTCATCGATGTTGGGATGGATGCTAAATCCCTTTTCCAGGAAATGCTGAAAAGGGGTATCATTATTCGACCGGGCGACATCTGGAATATGCCAAGTTTCGTGCGGCTAACCATTGGGACGCGGGAACAGAATCTCAGGTTTATCGAGGCGTTAAAAGACATCCGTCACAACTTGTCTTAGACTGTTTGGAGCTCTCTGTGAGACCTGTGCGAAAACATTGTGAATCCGGTCGGCTTTTCGAAGGCAGGAGAATGCATTAAGCAATCAAACGTTGGAATAGAAATGGAGAGCACCCGGCATTACATCGATTTAGAAGAAGAATATGGAACTCACAATTACAGACCGCTGGACGTGGTGCTCCAAAAAGGCCAGGGTGTATGGGTGTGGGACGTAGAGGGTAAGAAATATCTTGACTGTTTGTCATGTTATTCAGCGGTGAACCAAGGTCACTGTCATCCCAGAATTAGACAGGCGATGATCGAGCAAGCTCAAAAAATGGTCCTGACATCGCGAGCCTTTCGGAACGACCAACTGGGGCCCTTTTATGAGGAGATCTGCGAGTTGACCCACTCTCACAAGGTATTGCCAATGAACAGCGGCGCGGAGGCAGTAGAGACAGTTATTAAGGCTGTTCGCAAGTGGGGTTACCAGGTTAAAGGGATTCCGAAAGATCAAGCAGAAGTCATCGTCTGCGAGAATAATTTTCACGGTCGTACGATCACAATCGTCGGGTTTAGTTCTGAGGAGAAATACCGTGACGGTTTTGGGCCCTTCACGCCGGGATTTAAGATAATCGCATTCGGTGATGCTTCAGCCCTTGAAGAGACAATCACCCCAAACACAGTGGCATTCATGGTGGAGCCCATCCAAGGAGAAGCGGGCGTGATTATCCCGCCACTCCACTACCTCAGAGAGGTGAAGAAGATCTGCGAGAGGAACAATGTGGTACTCATTCTCGATGAAATTCAAACGGGACTGGGGCGAACAGGCAAACTCCTAGCCGAAGAGCATTATGGCGTAGAAGCCGATGTAACTCTAATTGGCAAAGCCCTATCAGGAGGCTTCTATCCTATCTCGGCGGTGCTTTCCAACAAAGAAGTCTTGGGTGTATTGAAGCCTGGTGAACATGGCAGCACTTTCGGAGGGAATCCTCTGGCTTGTGCTGTGGCAAGAACTGCATTAAAGGTCCTAATGGAGGAAAACATGATTGAAAATGCTCAAGTCATGGGCGATTACTTTCTCTCTAATCTGAAGTCGATCAAAAGTCCCTATGTCAAGGAGGTGCGTGGCAAGGGCTTATTGATAGGTGTTGAACTGTCTACCGAATCCGGAGGCGGCCGACAATTCTGTGAAATGCTGATGGCCCAGGGAATTCTCTGTAAAGAAACCCGTGAACATATCATCCGTTTTGCACCGCCTCTCGTAATTAGGAAAGAAGAGATTGATTGGGCTCTGGAAAAAATCGAAGAAGTCTTCAACGGTCGCGATCTGCAGGCTCGGGTTAGGGCATAGGATCTTGTTTCCATTGACGATTCTTGGTATCCTTGAAAGACTAATGCTTCCACAATCTTGAAGAATTCAGGTACGATCAAGCAGAAGTTTCATTTTTAGGAGTAAAAGGTACACAATACATCAATGGTGCAAGCAAATACCAGTCAATGGGATTTGGAAAGTATCAGAGAGGAGTCAATATGCAGGGGGAAAAATCAAGGGAAAAATTAATTGAGGATTTGAAAAGAATGTTTCCTGGAGGCGTGTTGACTTGTTATGCTCCTCCTAGATCAGTAGCCTTTGTGCCTGAATACGGAAAGGGATCAAAGCTGTATGATGTAGACCAGAATGAATACCTCGATTACATGTGTGGACAAGGGGTATTATTGCTCGGCAATGCACACCCATCCGTAAATGAGGCAGTAAAAGAACAGATTGACAAGGGATCATGGCTACGCGTTTTTCCGTCTAAGCCAACAATAGAGCTAGCCGATAAAATAATAAAAGCGGTACCCTGCGCTCAAAAAATCGCTTTTATGAACAGTGGTGCAGAAGCAACGTTTTACGCCTTAAGGGCGAGCCGTGCTTTTACCCGAAAGGATAAGATATTGAAGTTTGAGGGGGGCTATCACGGCTTCCATGATTGGGTTGCGATGAGTATCAGCCCCAAAAAATTGATCGATTTCCCTAGCCCAATTCCTGAATCTGCAGGCATACCAGAATGCGTATTGAATGAAGTTTTAATTGCTCCTTTCAATGACCTGGAAAAAACTGAAGAGATCATAGAAAAGAATAAGGATGTGTTGGCGGCAGTTATTGTAGAACCCATTCAAAGATCCATCCCTCCCAAAACAGGTTTCTTAGAAGGCTTAAGGGAGATCACAAAACTTCACGGCATTTGCTTAATTTTTGACGAAGTCGTGACCGGTTTTAGGATAGCTCTTGGAGGAGCGCAGGAATACTATGGCGTTGTTCCGGATTTGGCAACCTACGGTAAGGCCATCGGAGGAGGATATCCTATTGGTGTTCTTTGTGGCAAGAGAGAGATCATGGATTTGTTTGACCCTTTTGACAGAGCTCCTAATTACGCCATGCTTTCCGGAACGCTAAGTGGGAATCCCATTAGTTCAACGGCAGGTCTTGCAGTGTTAGCGGAGATGGAAAAACCTGGTGCTTATGAGAAGCTAAATGGCCTAGGGGAGCGATTAAGGAGTAGTATTAGAGAAATTATCAAATCACAAGGGATTACCGCTCAAGTAACCGGAGAGGGCTCGATATGGCACGTTTATTTTACTGAGGAGGAAGTCTTTGACTTTCGATCCGGGCTGAAAGCGGATAATCAAAAACTCACGCAGTTTCATACAGAATTGATCAGGAATAGGATCCTTCCAATCTATATGACAAAGGGTTACCTCTCAACAGCACATTCAACAGAAGATATTGATAAGACCTTAAATATCATTGAACATATTCTTTCCAAAATGCATTAGGGTGCGATGCCCAATAGTCAAAGGAGGCCCAAGTAGATGATCAACAGGAAGGATTTCTTTGCGTCTCGAGAAAGAGGAAAACCTGCACCTCCTGTGACTGCGTCATACAATGAAGAATTGGAGCTAATGTGGGGTAAGAAATGGGGCGCTCAGTCTGAAGTCGGAAAATTGAGGTCTGTACTTGTACACAGATTCGGAGACGAGTACGGGAAGGCGGCACTTTCAGAAGACCCTGTCTGGTATGCTATTACCCAGGTACCAGATTTGGAAAAAGCCCGGGAGCAATTTGATAACTTAATTAGTATTCTTGGAAAAGAAGGGATTCAAATATACTATCTGGATCCACCATCTCCGGCTCATGGCCCGTACTCACCGGTAAATCCAAGAATATGGGGAACACGAGACCCAGGCGTTGTCATTGAAGGAGGTGCAATTATCTCGAGAATGTCTAACCCATGGAGAAAAGGCGATGAGGTTTTTTGGGCTAAAAAAGCCATGGAAATTGGGTGCCCCATTATTTACACAGTGAATGGATCAGGAACTTTTGAAGGAGGGAATGTTGTCTGGCTCGATTCTGAGCATGTCTGTATAGGCCGGTCTATTAGAACAAATACAGAAGGATTAAGGCAGGTTTCTCAAATAATGATGGGAGTCGGTCAGGTTAAGGAAGTAAGAATTGTTGATCTACCAGGGTATCTCGAGAATATAGAGTGGCCCGCGGGAGGATTCCCTCATCTTGATTGTGTTTTTGGCATGGTTGATCTTGATTTGGCATTGGTTTATCCCCCGGCTCTTCCATATGAGTTTCTAAGGTACCTTGAATGTGATAAAAAGATTAAACTTATTGAGGTATCACCAGAAGATCAGCGGAGAGTGGCTTGCAACATCATCGCTCTGGAACCCAGGAGAATTATTATCAATTCTGGCTGTGAAGAAGTGGCCAAGAAACTCGAAAAGAACAAAGTTGACGTTATTCAGGTGGGGGTAGGGGAATTCAACAAGACAGGTGGTGGTCCCCACTGTGCAGTTGGCCCCTTGATACGAGATAAGATTTAGTGTGTTGGTTTGCCAGGAAACGGCAGACAAAACATAAAGATTGGTCTCAGGGAGTTGGGTATTAGGCCCAATTCACAGAATTTTTGTGGGGAGGTATTGAATGGCAGCAACGTTGAAAGGCAAAGACTTGATTTGTACGCAGGACTGGACAAAAGACGAAATTATTCAGACACTAGATCTGGCGGAAAGGTTGAAGAGGGAATGGAAGGCGAACAAAACAAGCGAATTTTTGAAGAACAAAACATTCCTCATGATTTTTTATAGTACCTCAACGCGAACAAGAAACTCCTTTGAAGCAGCCATGACACAGCTGGGAGGGCATGCACATTTTTTGAGACCGGAGGAAATGCAATTATCCGCTGGAGAAAACATTAAGGATACCGCAAAAGTTCTTGAGAGATATGGAGCTGGAATCGGGATACGCGTTTTCGGACCATCGGTGGAGTTCAAGTACGGAAAAGCTACCGAATTGATTGAGGAATACGCTAGATGGGCGGATATTCCGGTGATCAACATGTCGAGTGACAAATTTCATCCGTGTCAGGTTCTGGCCGATTTGATGACTATAAGAGAAAGGATAGGTGACTTGAAAGGTAGGAGATTTGTGATGTCCTGGGCCTATAATCCCCGTGTTCGAAGACCTATGTGCATGGCTAACAGCCTTGCTTTATTGATGACACGGTTTGGAATGGATTTTGTGCTTGCGCATCCCAAGGGGTATGGGATCGATCCTGAAGTCATCAGAACGGCCCAAATGAATGCAAAGAACAATGGGGGGAGGTTCGCTATTGAGACTTCGATGGAAAATGCTTTTCAGAATGCTGATGTGGTTTGTGCCTTGGATTGGACGATGATCAATGTTGGAGAAGTGGGCCTAAAAGAAGATGAGAAACTCAGAAACAACTACAAGCACTGGAAGGTGACGAATGATCTCGTAAAGATCTGCAGCAAAAACGTATACTACATACATCCTTTACCTGCAATCAGGGGTTACGAAGTGGATGATGAGGTCATTGATGGACCTCATTCTATCGTGTACGACCAAGCAGAAAACAGGCTGCATATTCAGAAGGCTGTTCTCTCACTTGTTATGTAGCTGGTCAATATCACATTACAGGGACGCATCTCAAGACTCTAGGCCGACTGATGCGGGTGAAGATTTTAAGAGAGAGATAGAAGAGTGGGTTTCTACCTGTGCTCTGGGACGAACTTTCAATCTTTGTTTTCATTGAGTAAGCTGCAGCGATGATTCTAATTTGGGAACACTTCAGAGTTTCTAGGCTCCGATCTTAGTTGGCGATAGTGCCGATGGCATAGAGTTCGGAAGAATTTTTAAAAGTTGGTCTCCAACGTTTCTAAAGAATGCATTATGTAAAGCAGTCAAATGTTTGTTATCAGAAATCGGACCATGTAGAGAAAGCAAGGATCTGCCTTAAACCGCAAGAAGGGAGATAGAAATGTTCAGCGAACTGGACCTTAAGGAGAGCACAAGGATTGGACGGCTTAGAGGAGTCATAAGGGATTCTATTCCACGCATCTATACTGAAAGAATCCTTTTGTATACGGAGTCCTATCGTACCACAGAGGGGGATCCGGTACTGATAAGACAGGCAAAGGCTGTAAAAAACATTCTCGAAAACATAAGCGTTGACATAAGAGGGGATGAGCTCATAGTTGGCGCATTAACTCCTTCTCCGAGAGGAGCTCAAGACTATTCAGAATTCAGTCCATGGATAGAAGAAGAGCTAGATACTATTGAAACTAGACAATGGAATCCGTTCTATATTTCACCTGACGATAAAAGGATCTTCATTGAGCGAATTATTCCCTATTGGAAAGGTAGGTCTCACGAAGACAGAGTTTTACGCATGATTAGCGAGTTTGCTAGAAATAGAGAGCATGAGGCTCATGTATTCACCTCCGGTATTTTGAGAACTGGAGCTTTGGGGCATTATGTAACCTTCGTACCAAAGAGATTCAATAAAGGGCTGAATTGGGTTAAGGAATTTGCGAAAAATAAGATTGAATCGGCCGAACCCACGGTCAATATAGGAGATCTTGAGAAAATCCTTTTTTGGAAAGCCATTATCATTGTCTGCGACGCTGCAATAACATTTTCAAGGAGATATGCCAAGGAGGCCCTGCGATTGGCTAAACTAGAAAAAAACTTAGGAAGAAAAAAAGAATTCGAGAATATGGCGGAAATATGCGAACATGTTCCTGCAAACCCTCCAAGGACATTTCATGAGGCATTGCAAACTGCATGGTTCTATCAACTAATTGGATACTTCGAGAACAATGGAATTGCATTATCTCCTGGTCGATTGGATCAAAAATTATATTCTTACTATAGAAGTGATAAGGAGACAAGAAGACTTACAGATGAAGAAGCTCAGGAATTATTGGATTGTTTCTGGGTTAAGTTTGCCGAACCTAACAAGGCTATGAGGGCAGAAGATTCAGAATTTCGGATTGGAAATTTGATGTTTCAGGCCATAGGCATCGGAGGACAGAACAGTGACGGATTAGATGCTACCAACGAACTGAGCTACATGTGTCTGAAAGCAGAGGCGCATACGCATATGGATCAACCCAATGTCGGGTTAAGAGTTCATGGGGATACACCAGATGACCTCCTCTTGTCTACGTGCCAAGTAATTTCAAGAGGAGGCGGGAAGCCTCAGCTATTCGGGGACCCTGCAATTATCAAGGGTTTTATGAATCTCGGGCTTCCCGTTAGGAGAGCCCGTGATTGGGACCCCATGGCATGTTCGCATGGCTGGTTAGACGACATGAATTATGGGCGAGCCGGTGATACGAACATGTTGAAAGTGCTTGAATTGGCCCTAAACAATGGAATCGATCTTCTTACCGGCAAGCAAGTTGGCCCTCAGACTGGGGAGGCGCGAAATCTCACGTCTATTGATGATTTAATGTTGGCATTTGCGAAACAATGGGAACATGTGATCAAGTACGATGAAGCAATGTACACTCTTGCATGCCATCTAGATTACCAGCAACATGTTCCCCACTTATGGCAGTCTCTTCTCACCATTGGATGTTTAGAGAATGGGAAAGATGTGACCAATGGAGGGGCGATTAGAAACTTCGCAGGCACATCGACCATGGGACTGGCCAATGTCGTCAATTCACTAGCGGCGATAAAAAAGGTTGTTTTTGATGATGGGAAGGCAAGTATGTCTCAACTCTTGAATGCTCTCGCTGCCAATTTTGAAGGATACGAAGAACTGCGATTTCAGCTTTTGAACGCCCCTAAATATGGAAACGATGATCCCTATGTTGACACGTTTTTGGCTAAAGTTACAAACATATGGTTCGATATTCTTGAAAGGATGCCTACCCTGCTCGGCGGCAACTGGAAGAATGCAATTCTGGTTTCGCAAACATTTAACATAGCATTTGGACGTGCTTGTGCTGCCAGTCCAGATGGCCGAAAGGCTCGTGACCCTTTGGCGGATGCTACATCTCCATCCCCTGGCACAGATACCAAAGGGCCCACTTCTGTCCTAAAATCTGTGGCGAGGTTTGACCATAGCAGGACAATTGGGACGACGTTGAACCAAAAATTTCACCCCTCAGTCCTTGCAGGAAAGGACTCACTTAAGAAATTTGCTAGCTTGATCAAAACCTACTTAATTCAGCTTGAAGGATCCCATATCCAGGTGAACGTTGTTTCGAAGGATACCTTACTGGATGCTCAAGTGCATCCCGAAAAATATAAAGACCTTTTGATTCGTGTTGCGGGGTACACGGCATACTTTGTTGAGCTTTCAAAGGATGCCCAAGATCATCTAATCGAAAGAACCGAGCATGGATCGCTGTGAAACATAGTCTATGGAAAACTCCAAGGGGGTTGTGTTCGACATAAAGAAATATGCAATTCACGAGGGACCGGGGATACGGACCGCGGTGTTCTTAAAGGGGTGTCCTCTCAGATGTCTTTGGTGCTGTAATCCGGAATCTCAAGACAGGGATTTGGAGGTCTTTTTTAATCAAAAGAATTGTATAAGATGTGTACGCTGTTTTGAAGTTTGTCCGCATTCCGCCATAGATCAACATGGCGGCATTGATAGAAAGCGCTGTGAGAAATGCGGGAAATGCGTAAACGTTTGTTATACGGGGGCGAAAAAAATTATCGGGAAGATTATGACGGTGGAAGATGTCATGAAGGAAGTGCTGAAGGATAGAATATTTTTCGGTGATTTAGGTGGCGTAACTTTGTCGGGAGGAGAACCACTCTTTCAGAAGAGTTTCGCTTTGGAAATCTTGAAAAGATCCAAGAATATTGGAATGAATACGACCTTAGATACCTGTGGGTATGCACACTATTCAGAAATCAGAACGATTTTGGAGTATGTAGATCTTTTGCTTTATGACATGAAGACCATAGACGCAAGGAATCACAAGTTACTTACGGGAGTCTCGAACAAGTTGATCCTTGAGAATCTAATCAAAATAGACAAGGAAAATGTACCTATTTGGATCAGAATTCCAATTGTAGCCAACTATACAGATTCCGTTGAAAACATAGAGTCAATCCTTGCATTTGTGAGAAAACTTGATAGTGTCAGAAGAATCTGTTTGTTGCCATACCATAATCTTGGAATTAGCAAGTATAGGATGCTTGACAGAACATACAGACTGCAATCTGTAGGCCCATGCACTACAGAAAGACTTGTTTTATTGAAAAGGATCGCCGAAAGTGCAGGTTTTGAAGTTACCATTGGGGGATAGAGATCTTAATGCCAGAAGTACCTTATCATTCAACTAGGGGAGGAAGTCCTAAACAAGATTTACGAAAGGGGGTGAAAAGTATCAAGAGAGATGAGATCGAAGAAGCGAGGTAAAATGGGTTAGTGCTTGCTGGAATTAGGTTAATTGTTTCAAACGAGTCCTGAGGTAATGCAAAACATTCAGCGAGAGGGAGGAAAGGAAAATGAAAAAATCCCGATTATTTGACAGTGCAGTATTACTGATTGTCTTTTTCCTGTTCGCGTTTAGTAGTCTGACAGTGTCTGTAAACTCAGCATGGGCAGATCAACCTAAGCGCGGCGGGACGCTAGTGGTGAGTGTTCCGTCGGCACCTCGCCAACTTGACCCCGCGAAACAGTGGTCCTACGAAGAATATATGAATAATTATTGGATGTTCAATGCTTTGACTTATTTTGATCGGGACATGTCGATCAAGCCGGACCTAGCGACATCTTGGCAATCCTCGGCTGATATGAAAACCTGGACATTTCATCTCAGAAGGGGAGTGAAATTTCACCATGGGAAAGAGTTGGATGCAGACGATGTGGTGTTCACCATTCAACGGATTATGGACCCTAAAACAGGGTCTCCAGCAACAGAATCCATGAGGGTCGTTGAGCGCGTTGAAGCACCCGATAAATATACAGTGCGATTCCATCTGAATATTCCGTATGCCGAATTTCCAGCTGTTCTAGCTGGAAGAGAGGTCAAGATTGTCCCAAAAGACAAAGCAGATTTACTTTCGACCAATCCGATTGGAACCGGCCCGTTCAAATTCAAGGAGTATGTTTTTGGCGACCACCTCACAGTCGTTCGAAATGAAAACTATTGGAAAAAAGGGCTACCATATTTGGATGAAATAGTAGAAAGAATTCTTCCAGAAGTTCCAGTTCAACTAGCCGCTCTGAAGGGTGGTGAGATTGACATTCTCTGGCAGGTACCCCCTGAATCCATTCGGGAGCTTAATAAGGTAAAGGGATTGAAAGTGCAGGAGATTCCATCAGAGTTGTGGGACTCTATCTGCATGGACCCAACGATGAAACCATTCGATGATGTCAATGTTCGGCTTGCAGTCAAGTATGCACTCAACAAGTTTCAACTTACTGAATACGCCCTCTTCGGGCACGGACAAATTGTGAACGTACTACCGCTGTCTCCAACTAACCCTTATTACCCATCCAGTATTCCAGTACCAGAGCAAGATTATCAGAAAGCTAAAGCCTACTTAGCCAAGGCAGGCCTTGAGAAGGGATTTGATGTGGACTTATACGTCTCTCCGTCCAGACCAACGAGAGACCGTCTTGGAGTTGCAGTGCAACAAATGCTGAAACCACTCAATATCAATGCAAACCTCATTCGTGTTCCATGGGATAAATTTGTGGCAGATGTGGAAGGTAAGGTCGCCTTTTACACGGACGGATTTTACGCGTCGCCCACGGTCGACCTTGCGTTATACCCATATTATGCATCGACGGGTTCTTGGAACTTGTGGCATTGGAAGGACGAAAAGACAGATGCACTGTTAAACAAAGCAAGGGGACAGGCCAAATTAGAAGACAGGAAGAGAACCTATGAGGAATTGGCCCAGTATTTAGGTACAGTCGAGCCGATCTATGTTCCCTACGTCAGAAATTGGGCCGACGCCCACCGTGATCGGGTCAAGAACTTTATTAGCCACCCTGGCGGGCTAATCTACGCAGATGATATTTGGTTGGAGAAGTGACCGATTTGCTCGTGATTACTTACATACAGTGTCCGATTAAAAATGTTTTGTCTAAAACGGCTTTTGGCTTGCAGAATGAGGCAAGATCACTTCATGGTGATCTTGCCTCATTCTATCTCAAAGGGTAATTGATGTATATACTCCAGCGGTTGTTTTACACATTGGTGATTCTTTTTGTGATTACGAGCCTGGTTTTCCTTGTGTTACAGGTTTTACCTGGGAATGTTGCAAAGATGATTTTAGGACAGTATGCAACACCCGAGACATTAAAGGCGTTGGAAGAAAAACTGGGCCTTAATGACCCGTTGATTACACAATACTTGAGATGGCTGTCTTCCACCTTGCGAGGTGACTTGGGCAAATCGCTGGTCATGGAAAGGCCAGTCGCACCGATATTACTTCAAGCCTTGGGTAGATCCGCAATTCTTGCTACCATCACCTTCATTTTGATAGCTGTTATCGGTAATTTGCTGGGCGTATTTGCTGCGATTAAGCAGGACAAGGCTTTGGACATATTCCTTTCGACGTTCGCACTGGTGGGGATATCCGTACCGGAATATTTCTTGGGAATCGTCCTGGTCATTCTGTTCTCAACTTTGCTACCAATTTTTCCTTCTTCTGGCTATATTCCCTTCATGTTCTCGAATTTGTGGCAGTGGGCAAGTCATTTGTTTTTACCTACTATAACCTTAACCTACACTTTAATAGCGCATATTACGCGAATGAGTCGATCAAGCATGATAGAAGTCCTTCAGAGTAATTATGTAAAATATGCAGAAGCGAAGGGCTTGTCGAGAAAAGATATTATTCTCAAGCATGCTTTGAAGAACGCACTCATACCATCCATAACGGTATTGGCTCTTGATTTTGGGTGGTTAATCGGTGGGATCGCATTAGTAGAGACGGTTTTCGCGTATCCCGGGTTTGGTAGATTGCTTGTTTTTGGAATAATGCAACGTGATCTTCCCGTCATGCAAGCATGTATGGTGGTGATTGCAATTGTTTATTGTATAGCAAATCTCATTGCTGACTTGCTTTATTCCTTTGTGGACCCTCGAATTCGGTTTGGGAAGCCAGCATGACATCCAGCAGTAGAATGCCTGGAAGAATAGCCCGTCTTAGGATGAAAACGTTACCAAGACCCTTCCTTATTGGAAGCTCGTTAATTGTCCTATTGTTATTAGTTGCAGTTTCCGCAGATTATCTTGCCCCATATCCCTATGATGAGTTCCATTTCCTCCAAAGAATGGCCGCGCCAAGTGGTAATCACCTTTTAGGAACCGATGAATTCGGACGGGATGTTTTAAGCCGTTTAATTTTTGGAACGAGAATATCTCTGATGATGGGTATTGGATCAACATTATTATGTCTTGGGTTTGGTGTTCCGATTGGATTATACTCTGGGTTCAAAGGCCGAAAAATTGACGAGTTCATCATGCGTATAATGGATATCATAATATCTTTTCCCTCCTTAATTATTGGATTACTCATTATGGTGGTTACTTCTCCTGGAACAATAAAAACCGTTTTCGTGGTAGGGATGATTTTTACTCCTCACGTTGTTCGAGTAACTCGTGCTGTTTCACTTTCTATCGTAAAAAAGGACTTTATTGAAGCAGCTCGGGCGCGGAGCGAATCAACCAGGTTTATGATTTTCGAGGAGATATTGCCAAACATTTGGGGACCGATCATCGTTGAAGGAAGTCTTCGTGTTACATATGCCATTCTTCTAGCCGGCTCTATGAGTTTCCTAGGACTAGGAACGCAGCCACCCCAAGCAGATTGGGGGCTCATGGTAGCTGACGGGAGGATGTACGTTGGAGAAGCGCCATGGATTGTCATTTCTCCTGGAATGATGATGTGCATTGCCGTGATCGCCTTTAATTTATTCGGCGATGGTCTTCGTGATTTGCTCGATGTTAGGATGAGAAAACTGGGCTGAAACATGATTAGCTTTGGAACGGATGGAAACGTTTTGTACATTCATAAACTGGCAGTAGTTTACTTCACAGAGAAGGAACCTCTCAAAGCTGTCGATGATGTCAGCTTCAGTGTAGGGAGAGGAGAAACAGTGGGGTTGGTAGGAGAATCTGGGTCGGGCAAATCTACCATTGCACTTGCCATCCTTGGCCTACTGGGAAAATACGGACGCGTGACTGGTGGAGAAGTTTGGTTTCGAGGTGAGAACATCCTAGAGAAAACACGTTCTGAACTCCAGAAAATTAGGGGGAAAAGAATATCTATTGTGTTTCAGGATCCCTCCACATCCTTGAATCCTTCTCTTACTGTGGGTGATCAAATCGCTGAGACAATTAATACGCATAGGAAGGAATATTCCAAGAAAGAAGTACGGGACATCGTATTATCTCTTCTTGCACGCGTTGAGATTCCTGAGCCGAGTCTTGTTGCAAAGAGATACCCTCATCAACTGAGTGGGGGAATGCAGCAACGAATTCTGATTGCTAATGCCATTTCGACCAATCCTGATTTAATTATCCTTGACGAGCCCACTACAGCGTTGGATGTTACTATTGAGGCAGGTATACTTGATGTTTTGGAGAGCATAAAAGAAGAATTCCGATCTTCAATGTTATTTATTACACATAATTTTGGACTTGTCTCTCGAATTTGTGATCGCACTGTTGTAATGTATGCAGGTAGGAAGTTGGAGAGCGCCCGTACCAAAGATTTACTAACTAAACCGCTTCACCCATATACAAAGGGTCTCCTGGCATGCATACCTGATATCAATGCTAAAAACCCAGCTGAAATCCTGTGCAACATTCCAGGAAGAGTGCCAGATCTCAGAAGTCCTCCGGTTGGTTGCGTGTTTTCGCCGAGGTGCGAATGTGCGAAGCACGAATGCTCTGCAAACAGACCAAAATCCATATTGGTAGAATGGGAACATGAAACTGCATGTCCCTGTTTTTTGGAAACTAGTAAAAAAGAGGGTCTTGAGACCCTACAATCGAGTTTGAAAACCCCAAAGGCAGAAAATACGGTACTATTGAATGTTGACAATCTAAAGAAATCCTTTAGGCACGAAACGTTGTTTGGTTCGAGCAAGAAGATTATCCATGCCGTTGATGGAGTAACATTTTCGGTGATGCGGGGGGAGACTTTTGGTCTTGTTGGTGAGAGCGGGTGCGGCAAATCAACCTTAGGAAAATGCATTGTAATGTTACTCCCGGTTGATGGAGGTCAAGTTGTTTATGCTGGGAGATCTGTTACAGCATTAAGTGAAAAATTAATGAGGCCTTTCAGAAAGGAAATGCAAATTATCTTCCAGAATCCTGATTCGTCACTTAATCCTCAAAAGAGAATCCACCAAATAATTGGCCGGCCATTAGAGATTTTCGAGATAGCCGAGGGAGATAAAAAAGAGCAACGCATCTATGAACTTCTTGACTTGGTGGAACTCCCGAATAACTACTATTCTCGTTATCCGCATGAGCTTAGTGGTGGTGAAAAACAAAGAGTTGGAATTGCGCGAGCTTTGGCCAGTGAACCCAAATTTATCGTTTGCGATGAGCCTGTAACATCTTTGGATTTATCCGTACAAGCATCCATTCTTAATCTTTTAAAAAAATTTCAAAATGATTTGGGTATTTCCCACTTACTTATTTCACATGACCTATCAGTGGTCAAACATATATCAAAAAAAATAGCAGTAATGTATATGGGGGTATTCTGTGAGGTTGGAACGACAGAGCAAATATTCGCTCCTCCATACCACCCTTATACCTATTGTTTGCTTTCATCCGTACCTTTAATCGAGAAAGATAACGGGAAGCAAAGAGCACGACGTCTACGGCTGATAGGGGTTCCATTTTTTCGAGTGTCAGGGAAGGGTTGTGTTTTCGCAGCGCGTTGCCCTTTAAAGATCGGACAGATTTGTGAGGAAGTAAACCCTCCGACAAGGACATGCAATCAAGGACATTTGATAACTTGCCATAAGACAATTGAAGAATTATCAATGTTAGAGCGATTAATCTGGTGAGAGAATAAATTTGTATCCACTCTTGTTTCCCAGAGGCTAAGTATAGAAACTAGGAGGGAGGATAAGAAAATGAGAAACTATCCATTGTCGATATCCGAAGTAGAGATAATTGAAAATACTAAGGAGTACGTTTTAATCCCTTGGACCTCTCAATCGCGGATGAAACCAGAAGTTATTTTGGATGCGGAGGGCCCATGGTTAATTGATGGTAAGGGTTGCAGGATACTCGACTTTTCATCGCAGCTTGTCTACAGTTTGCTAGGGCATAAACATCCCAGAGTAATTTCGGCTATTACGGCAGAACTTAATAAAGCATTTGATATTTCGCCGCGTTTTGCCAATGACGCGCGTAGTGAACTGGCAAAGGAATTGGCAAGTATCACTCCTCGTAATCTCAAGAAAACTCTTTTTACCTTGGGTGGTTCGGAGGCAAATGAAAACGCTTTAAAAATCGCGAGATTATATACCGGAAAACATAAAGTAATTACTCGTTTTCGCTCATACCATGGTGCAACCTATGGTGCTATGAGCCTCGGAGGAGATAATAGAAGATGGCCCTTTGAACCAGGAGATGTACCAGGAGTAGTTAGAGTATTTGATCCTTATTGTTATCGGTGCTCTTTCAACAAAGCTCCTGAAAACTGCAGTCTAGAATGTGTCTCCCATATTGAAGAGATAATACTATATGAGGGACCTGACAATTTTGCAGCCTTTTTCATTGAACCAATTGTTGGGAGCA
>Ga0315275_10002960_pt1 | contig 15518 bp, 9 predicted proteins | sample YL17G03_0_MG_FD_205557 | JGI IMG/M metagenome (GOLD analysis project Ga0315275, IMG submission 205557) | Sediment microbial communities from Yellowstone Lake, YNP, Wyoming, USA - YL17G03_0 | ecosystem: Environmental > Aquatic > Freshwater > Lake > Sediment | place: USA: Wyoming | collected... | reverse complement strand
CCGGCCCGGGCTATCCAGGAACTGGCCGGACACCAGGACCTGATCACGACGCAGCGGTACATGCACCTGAGTCCCGCGGCGCTCGGAACGGCCGTTCAGCTGCTCGATTCCCGCCGAGAACGTGGAGACATTTTGGAGACGGCGAAAGGCGAGTCCGTTAAGTTGCTTCGGTAGAATAGGTTAGTTGGCGGAGAGAGAGGGATTCGAACCCTCGGTAGAGTTTCCCCTACACACGCTTTCCAAGCGTGCACCTTCAGCCTCTCGGTCATCTCTCCGCACCGGGGCTGCGACAATGCATCATTCTAGCATGCGCATCTGACGCCTTGGTCTTGCCCACGCAGTCACGGCGGCCCTGGTCCAATTTCTGGCCGGCCTGGCCGTCTTCTCGAGCCTGCCGCTCGCAGGGGCCGCCGACGCCGCGGCGCCGATGGCGCTCTCGGCGGTTGTCGGTCACGCCGGCATCCAAGCCGAGCGTGCCGCAGACAAGCCCTCGGCGAAAGCCCCTGATGCCGTCGCCGCCAAAGACCCGCTGCCGTTCCCCAAGGATAGCTTTACCGTGGAAACCAGGACGGTGAAGACGTCCAACGGCGAGAAGAATGTCACCTGCCGCTCCTATAAGCACATTCCCTATGTTGCGGACCCCGTGGACAGGGACTACGAGAGCCTGGACGTCAGCGTTCCCGTTGAGGTTGATGGTGTCGCTGTCGATGCCACAAACGCCCCCTGTGCTCTTTCACGTTCCGGTCGGCGGCTATATGTCCGCGAGTAACGCGGGCCGAGGTGGTCCAGGTCGTGGCATGGGCGGCCCACCGACGGGCAAGATGGGCAGCCCCGGCGGGAGTGGCAACGTCAGCCGCAATACGGACCTGGCCCTGGCCGCGGGTTTCGTCGTCGTCTCGCCCGGCTGCCGCGGCCGCGACAACACGGCCGCCGACGGCACCTACTACGGCAAGGCGCCGGCCGCCATTGTGGATCTGAAGGCCGCCGTCCGCTACGTGCGCCACAACGCCGGAGTCATGCCCGGCAACGCCAATTGGATCATCACGACCGGCGTGAGCGCGGGCGGCGCGCTCTCTGCGCTCCTCGGCGCGTCCGGCGACAGCCCTTTGTATGGCGCCTATCTCAGGGAGATCGGCGCGGCGGACGCGGATGACCGCGTCTTTGCCAGCGCCGCCTTTTGCCCCATCGCGGATTTGGACCACGCCGACATGGCTTATGAGTGGATGTACGGCGCGGTGCCGACCAGATCCGGGCTGCAGGACCAAGATCTTTCCAGGCAACTGAAAGACGCCTTCGTCACATATCAGGCATCTCTGAAACTCCAGGGCAAGAACGGCTTTGGAACCATCTCAGCAGACAACTACGCCAAGTACCTCCTCCAAACGTACCTCTTCGCTTCGGCGAACAGGTACCTGAAAGGCTTGACGGAAGAGAAGCGGAAGGAATACCTGGCTCACAATATGTGGCTCACATGGACTGACACTGGGGCCACGTTCACCTTCGCGGACTTCGTCGCGCACGTCGGCAGAATGAAGGGCGTTCCCGCCTTTGACGATTTCGCGATGTAGCAACCCGAGCCCAATGAGTTCGGGGACAAGACCACCGATTCCAGACACTTCACCAACTTCAGTCTGCGGCACGCCACCGGCAACGCGAACGCCACGATCTTCAGCGCTCTGCAAACGGTCGTGAACCTGATGAATCCGATGTACTTCGTTGGTCAGAACAATAAGGGCATGGCCGATCACTGGTGGATCCGGCAGGGCACCTCGGACAACCACAACTCGCTCACCGTCGTCGGCAACCTGGCCGCAAGCCTGGAGAACCGGAAGAAAGACGTGAATGCCCGTCTGTACTGGGACGCCGGGCACGGCGCGGATGAGGATGCGGAGGACTTCATAGCCTGGATCGGCACAATCACCGGGTTCACCAGCCGGAAACAGCGAGAGCCGTAGGGAATCGGGCCTATCGGACCTCCAGCGGGTAAGTGCCCGAAGGGCGTTCACGCTCAGCGCTCTTCGATGATGACGGTGCCCACGACGTCCTCCTCGAGCACCCAGCAACCGCCCGAACGCCGGGCGCGCGCCGGCTTGCCCCCAACCAGCACGCCTTGTGAACGCTCGCTGGCGGGCAGTTCGACGCGGGCCGTCACCGCCGCCGGCAGGCGGAGTTCCATCCTGAATCCCGTCCCACGCGTCCAGCCGACGAAGACCGGTCCGCGCGGTGTCGGGACCTTTCCTTCGGCGCGAGTCAGCGACCCCGGGTGCGGTCGAACCAGGGCGCGCCGCCAACCCGGTGTGAGCGGCTGGACGCCGAGCACAAACCGCGGAAGCAGGTTGGCCGGCGCCGCTCCCCAGGCGTGATTCCAGTCCTGGTTCGGCTTGAACTTCTGGTCCCAGGCCTCCCACGTGATCGTGGTGCCGCTCTCGAGCATGTGCCCCCAGCTGCGGTCGGTGGGGGCCGTCATCCGCGCCAGGGCTGCATCGCTGCTGCCGTTCTCGAACAGGGCTTCGAGCAGGTACTGCGCGGCATAGACCGAGCACGCCATGCCGCGAGATCGCAGCCAGCCGGTCACCCGCTCGCGCTGGTCCTGAGGAACCAGGCCGAAGGCCAGCGGAAAGAGGTTCGCGTGCAGCGAGGCATGTTCGGTCCCCTCCCCGTCCCGGTAGACGCCGCGCGCGGGATCGAAAAGCGTCGCCTGGAAGGCGGCGCGCGTCGCGACCTCTCGCGCCCGGTATGACTCCGCGTCAGCCCGGCGGCCGATCGCGTCCGCGAGTTCAGCCATCAGCGCGAGCGTCCGCAGATGAAACGCGTTGACGACGGTGTTCACAGGAGTGAAGACGAAGCCGTCGCGCTCCCCGGTGGGCCAGTCGACGAGATCGCCCTGCTGGATCGCCGCCGCGTCACTGGTGACGAGGCCGTCGGCCCGCGTGCGCCCGAGGAGAAGCTTGGACTTCAGCGCGTCATAGCGCGCCGACACCCAGGCTCGGTCGCCGCTGTCCATCCAGTCGGCGTGCGCCATGAAGACCATGTGGGCGCGCCACTCCGTCGGCCATGTCGGGTGCTGGACGAGCCAGTCGAACGTGTCGCGCGCCATCTGGCGATCGCGGTCCGTGGCGTAGTGGCTCAACTGGTTGAGGTACGCGTCGGCCTCGTACGGGATCCTCTCGCGATCGCCGTCGACGTACACGCCTGCGAACGTCGTGGCCTTGATGGAGTAGCGGCACAACTCCCAGATGCGATCGAGCAGGACGTCCGAGGAGCGGAACGCTGCAGCGTCATCGTCCCACGATGCGGCGAACGCCGACTGGCGCCGAATCTGCCTGGGTGCGAGTTCGCCGGGCCATCCCTCGATTTCAACCCACCTGAACGGCAGGACGACGCCCCAGTCCGTGGGCGTGAGGACGGCCGGCGGAGTGAGGTAGCCATTCTTGTCGGGCTTGTCGTCGGGACCGACCCGGCGGGTGTTGCGCGCGTCGGGTGGAGGGGCCACCACCAGCTCCGCCCCAGCCAACTGCACCTGTACCTTCGCGTAGCGCACACTGCCCGGAGGCGTTCGGCTGACGCGGCCGGCGGCAAGGGCTTCGCCGAAGTGCACCGTGACCGACGCCGAGGTACCGGCCGGGGGCGTGAGCCGGAGGTTGCCGAACGCCACGCGGCCAAAGTCGACGAGTAACACGCCTGGCGCGACCGCCGAAATGCGAATGGGCGCCTCGCCCACGAGGCGGGTCGGCGCCCTGCCCGACACTGAGCTCGCACACATGGCGATGGCGGACGCCGCGAGCGCGGCGGCTGTGAATGCACGGCCAAGGTAGAGCATCGACGCAGTGTAATAGCGCATCCGTCTCGCTCCAGTAGCCTACCGAACCTCCAGCGCGTAGGTGCCTGAACCGACCGGCACCATCCACTCTTCGCCTTCGCGTCGTGGCTGGATCGCCTTGCCGCCCTCAGTCACCCGACCGCCACCAACGACTGGCAGGTACACCTTCGCCGTCGTGTTGGCCGGGATGGTGACCTGCAGCGCGAAGACGTCGGCCGACGGCCGGCTCCAGGCCACCGTGATCTTTCCACGCACGGACTCGTACTCGCCGCGCGCCCGGGTGATTCGGGCATCGGGACGCGGCCGGACGACGATCTCCTTGAAGCCGGGGCCGGACCCGCTGGTGTCGATGCCGACGACATACCGGTAGACCCACGCCACCACCGAGCCGAACGCGTAGTGGTTGTAGGAGTTCATCGTCGGGTCGCCCGCGTCGCTGTTCCACCGTTCCCACCAGGTGGTGGCGCCCTTCGACAGCATGTAGCCCCACGAAGGATAGGTCTCGTTGAGCAGCAACCGGTACGCGACGTCGGTCCGGCCGTTGTCCGAGAGCGTGAACAGCAGGAACGGCGTGCCGAGGAAGCCGGTCGTCAGGTGCCAGTCGCGGGCCTCGATGTCCTTCACCAGGTTCTCCACCAGTTTCGGCACGAGGGCCGCCGGCGCGATCTTCATGTTGAGCGCGACCAGGTACGACGTCTGGGTTCCGCTGGTCACCGTCCCGTCGTCTCTGATGAACTCTCTCCGGAAGGCCGCGCGGACCTTCTCGGCCGTCGCCGCGTAGCGTTGCGCGTCGGCTTCCCTGCCGATCGCCCGGGCCATCTCGGACATCTGATCGGCGACGAGCACCCAGTACGCCGTGCCGATAAGGTCGCGCGGCGTCTGCGGTACCACCGCCAGGTGGTCGCCGTAGTTGCCGCCGAGGCTCTTCCGCCGGAGGTAGTCGGGATTGGTGGTCTCGATGAACGCCATCCAGCGTTCCATCGCCGCCCAGTGCTCCCTTACGATGCTGGTATCGCCGTAGTGCATCCAGGCGGTCCACGGAACGATCACGCCCGCATCGCCCCATCCCGGCGCGCCGACTCCCCCAATGGCCGCGGGCACGGTGGGCGTGAACGCTCCCGCCTCGCTTTGTTCATCGACCACCGAACGCATCCACTGCCGGCCGAACGACGCGATGTCGAAGTTGTAGCTGCCGGTCCGCCAGAATGCCTGGGCATCGCCCGTCCAGCCGAGGCGCTCGTCACGCTGCGGGCAGTCGGTCGGGATGCTGAGGAAGTTTCCGCGCTGCCCCCAGATTCCCACTTCCCAGAAACGGTTGACGAGGTCGCTCGATGTCTGCAAGGTGGCGGCCGGTTCCGGTCCGACGCTCGTCACGACCTCGCCGAGCAGCGAGTCGACCGTCGGCGTGCCCGGGTAGCCGGTCACTTCGACATACCGGAAGCCGTGGAAGGTGAAGTACGGGCGGAACGTCTCTTCGCCGCCGCCGCGAAGGATGTACATATCCGTCGCGTCCGCATTCCGCAGGTTCTCGGTGTAGATGGTCCCGTCGGGGTTCAGGACCTCCGCGTGCCGCAGGCGGATCACGGTGCCCGCCGCACCCTGGGCCTTGAGCACCGCCCAGCCCACCATGTTCTGTCCCATGTCGAACACGTAGGCGCCACCCGGCAGCGCCTTCACGCTTTCCGGTTTCAAGGTGTGGAGCACGCGCGCGGGCGTCGTCATCTGCGCGGCGAGGATCGCAGCGGGCGCCTCGGGCAGCAGCACCGGCGCCCACGCCGACTGGTCGAACCCGGCCTTGTTCCAACCGGGCTGCTCAAGACGGGCATCGTAGGTTTCGCCGTCGTAGATTTCGGAGTGGAGAATCGGAGCCGCCGCCGTTCTCCAGGTCTCGTCGGTGCCGACCACGCTCGAGCTGCCGTCGGCGTAGTCGATGCGCAGTTGCGCGAGCAGGCGCGTGGGCGCAGGCAGGTACTTCAGCCGGTCGCCGCTCTCGACGAGGCCGCTCAGGAACCAGCCGTCGCCCAGCATCGCGCCGATCGCGTTCCTGCCGCTCACGAGCAGGCTGGTAACGTCGTAGGTCTGGTAGATCACCCGCTTGACGTAGTTCGTGAACTCCGGGGTCATGACGTCGTTGCCGACGCGCTGGCTGTTGAGAAACAGGCGATAGCTGCCGAGCGCCGTCACGTAGAAGCGGGCCGATTTCACCCGCTTTGCGACGTCGAACTCCTTCCGGAGGAGCGCTGCGGACTGCGGGAGGTTCCCCTGGCGCCCCTTCTTCAGTTCGCCGAGCGGGTCGCCGACAACGACCGCCTTCCACTCGGTGTCGCTGGTCATCTTCCCCTGCCACGCGTCGTTGGAGGGAAACCGCTCCACGGCGCCGTTGGCGTACGTCACCTTGAGGAGCGCAGTGAAGCCGCCTGTCACCGCTGTCAGCCCTCCGCCACGAACACGGGCAGGCGTGAGCGTCACTTCGAACACGTTCTGGCCGACGGCCACCCTGTCCACGATGTCCTGTCGGTCGAAGCACGGCCAGCTGCGCTTGCTGTAGAGGGGGCGGCCGTTGAGGACCACCTTGTAGCCACTGCCCGCCGAGATGAACATCGTGGCGGTGACGGGACGTTTTTTGATCTCGACGTCCAGGCGATACGACGCGGTCGCCAGCTGCATGGGTGGGGCCGCAGGCGGCGACGGCGCCTGACCGGCGGCCGGTGGCGAAGCCGGAACCGGGGGTGGAGGCGGGGGAGGAGCATCCGCCACGCCGATCAGACGAATGCCCTTCCGGTCCTCAGACTCGTCGTCTCTCCGCGCGATCCACCTGGCCGTCCAATCGCTCTTCGACAGCAGCCCCATCTCCCACCACGCGAGGGCCGCGACGCTCGCGGTGCCGCGCTGGTCCCAGACGCGCACCGTCCAGTAGTAGCGTTGGCCCGACTGCAGCGCCGGGCCGGCGTACTCGATGTCCACCGAGGCCGAGGAGTCCCGTCGCCCGCTGTCCCACACGTCGGGCTTCCCGGTGCGCAGCTTGTCGGCCGTCGTGGCGACCAAGACCTGGTACGCCGCCTGTTTCCAGTTGCGTTCGGCGCTGTCGCTCTGCCACGACAGGTGCGGGAATGGGGCGTCAATCCCCAACGGGTTGTCCATGTACTCGCAGCGAAGACGAACCGGCGCGGCGTACACCGTGCCGTACGCGAGAAGCAGGAAGATCAGTGCGGAAGCCGTCTTCCGCGTCTTCGGGTGACGAGGCGATGTCATCACGGTGTGCTCTCCATAGGCCGCATCAGTGCTTGTCGCCGAGCGCGGCCATCTCGGCCTGGAGCTCGGCCAGGCGCTGCTCCACCAGCGCACGCTCACCGGCACGGAAACGGTGGAAGGGTTCAGCCATGAAGTCGTCGCACACGCCGAGGCACGCAAGCGCGCACTTGATGCCCTTGATGATCGCGGACGGGTGCTGGCCGATCCGGTAGAGCGCGCCGCCGACGCGCAGCACCTGGGCGTGCAACGCCTGGGCGCGCGTGGCGTCGCCCGTCACGCAGGCCCGGAACAGGCTGACGTACAGCGACGGGAAGATGTTCGCTCCTCCGCTGACGCCGCCGTGGCCGCCGGCCAGCACGGCGTCCATGAGGTGCTCCTCGGGACCGACCAGCAGCGACCAGTCCGGGCGCCGCGCCAGGAGGTCTGCCGCCCCGCGGAAGTAGGCCATGTCGCCGGAACTGTCCTTCAGCCCGACGATGCGCGGCTCGTCCATCGCACGCCGGACGGTCTCGAGCGCGAAGGGCACCTTCGTCAGCGCCGGCATGTTGTAGAGAAACAGCGGCAGCGGCAACTCGGGCACGAGGTGGGCGAGATACTCCTGCAGCTCCGGCTGGCCGCCCGGCAGGTAGTATGGCGGCGCCGCGACGACGGCTGTCGCGCCGGCGTCAGCCGCAAAACGGGCGAGGTTCAGCGATTCGACGACGGCAGTGTCGGTGATGCCAACCAGTACGGGCACGCGTCCTCGCACCTGGTGGCAGACCAGCGCGACCAGTTCGCGACGCAGGCGGTAGCTCAGGCTGGGCCCCTCTCCAGTGGTCCCGAGCACGAAGAGGCCGCCCACGCCTCCCGCCAGCAGGTGTTCGACCAGCCGCTCGAGGCCTGGGAGGTCGAGGGCATCCCGGTCCCGCAGCGGCGTGATCATCGGGGGCACGATGCCGGTCAATGGCGTGGTCATGAGCGGGTGACGAACCTCCGCTGCCGGGGGAGCAGCAGCATCGCGGCGACGATCAACGCCGCGGCGACCAAGTAGACGATCCCGCCGAACGCGATCGCGTCGCTCATGTTCTCGACTTCCGTCGGCCTGTCGCCGTACTTCGACGCCCAGCCCACGAACACCGGCCCGAGCGCACCGCCTCCCCAGCCGACCGTGTTCATGAGCCCGGCGGCCGTTCCGCGCGCCCGCGGTTCGATGGCGTCGAAAAGCGACGCGAAGATCCCGGAGTCGTAGAGCCCCTTGCAGAGACCGAAGCCGGTCATCGCGAGAACGAGCGTGGCCTGATCGCCTGTCCAGCCGACGACGACGACGAAGCCGGCGCCGGCGAGCAATCCTATCGACTGCACGAGCATCCGGCCGCCCGCAAAGCGGCGCGTGAGGCGGTCCGCCAGCAGGCCCGCCAGCGGCACGCTGGCGGCGCTGGCCAGGTGGATGAAGACCGTTCCGGACAGCCCCGCCGACGCCAGTCTGAATCCGAACTTCTCGACCAGAAACGTCGGCGTCCAGGTCAGGAAGATCGTCGCGACGAAATTCGCCGCGACGAACGCGAGCATGAGCAGCGGCACGACGGGCGAGCGGAAGATGGCCCGAAGCGTGGCACCGATTGGCAGGGCCTCTGCCAGGTCACCCTGTGCGGCCGGGTCGCCGCCTGCCGCGTCGGCCTCGCCGCGGCGCGGCTCCCGCAGGAACATGAACAGTCCGGCCGCCAGTGCCATCCCCAGCCCGCCGAACAGGTAGAAGCCGTAGCGCCATCCGAAGTGTTCGGCAAACCACGCCCCGATCCAGCTGCCGAGAATCGTGCCCAGGTACACGCTGGACTGGTGGAACGAGAGCGCACGAGACCGGGTGCGCCCGTCGTGATAGTCGCTGACGAGCGACATCGACGCCGGGAAGTAGAACGTCTCCCCGAATCCCTCGAGGGCGCGGACGGTGATGAAGTGCCAGAGCTTCGAGCACCAGCCGGTCGTAACCGTCACGAAGCTCCAGAACAGGCAGCCGCCGAGGATGAGATTCTTGCGGCGGTACCGGTCGCAGATGACCCCGGCGGCTGGCGCACCGAACGCGTACACCCACATGAACGCAGACCCGATGAGCCCAAGCTGCAGTGTGTCGAACCCGAACTCGCGTTTCAGGGCCGGGAACACCGCGAAGATGGCCTGGCGGTCTGCGTAATTGAAGAAGCAGACGAACCAGAGCATGAACACGACCCACCACTTGTAGCGGGCCGACTTCTCGGGACGGGGCGGCGCCGTGGCGGACGGCATCGTGCCTCGCACCACGTCAGCGCGCCCCCCTGGCGCCCTGCGGAGGCGCTTCGTTCTTTGCGTACTCGAACCAGTCGTAGTCGGCGCTGGCGGTCGAGGCCTTCCCGTTGCCGGTCCCGTAGAAGCCGAGGTAGGCTCCCGTGAATCCGCCCACGGTCTCGGAGCTGAGGAACTTCGAATCGACCTTGGCCATCTCCACGGCCGGGTCAGCTCCCTGCGCATAGGAGAACGCAAAGGTCGATCGTTCACCCTTGATGACCAGCCGCACGGGTCCCGGCCTCAACAGCACTTCCTTCGATTCGTGGACGACGGATCCGAACCTGAGCCTGCTGACCACGACTCGCTTGCCGTTGGACTGCTTGATGAGCAGGTCGAAGTGGGACCCGTTGTTCAGCAGGATCATGCCCGCTTCCTCGTTGGGCCTGACGGGGTCGAACTCGAGTTGCGTCGTCGCGGTGAAGTACATGTCCTGGAGCCGCCGCCCCACGAATGTCGGCGTCTTCCAGTCTTCGATCGTCTGTTCGGTCCCCGTCAGCCTCAGGTAGCCTCTGCGCGCGCCGAGCGAGTAGCTCGCCGTCACCGGCATCCTGATGTAGTTCCACTCCAGGCCCAGCGTCTCCGCGTCGAAGTCGACCCTGGCCGGCCTCGGCGGGAATGGCTTCAGCGGGAGGGTCGGAGTCGTCATGTTCACGGTCACCGTCCCGTTGCCATTGACGACCGGCCACGCGTTCCTCGGCCAGGTCACAGGTGCCAGGCACGTTTCCCTGCCGAGAACATGGTGGACGCCGCCCCCGACCGTCCTGTAGCCGTGGAACACCATCCAGTAGGACGCGTCGTACGCGTTGACGATGTCGGCGTGGCCGACGCCCTGGATAGGATTGCCCTGCCCCGCCGCGTTGACGTGCGTGAGAATCGGGTTGGCGGGATTCGAATTGTACGGGCCCCAGATACTCTTGCTCCTGGCGACCGTCTCGGAATGCGCTTCCTCGGTACCACCTTCTGCCGCCATCAGGTAGTAGAACCCGTCCTTCTTGTAGATGTGCGGCCCCTCGGCGTACCGTCCACCGGTTCCGTTCCACAGCCGACGACCTTCGGACACGAGCGTTCCCGTCTTCAGATCGATCTCACGCAGTTCGAACGTCGAGGAAATGACGTACGTCTTCCCGTCGTCGTCGAAGAACAGATCGGGGTCGATGCCCTGCGCCTCGATCCACACGGGGTCCGACCAGGGCCCCGCCGGGTTCGTCGCCGTGACGTAGAAATTACCGCCCGCCTCCGTGTTCGTCGTGATCATGTAGAACGTGCCGTCGTGGTGGCGGATCGTCGTCGCGAAGATGTTCAGGCCCTTGGTCAGCTGTGTCGTCCGGTTGATGGCGTAGCCGATGAGTTCCCAGTTCACCAGGTCCTGGCTGTGGAACACCGGCACGCCGGGGAAGTACTCGAACGTGCTGGTCACCAGGTAGTAATCGTCGCCCACACGGCAGACGCTGGGGTCGGAGAAGAAGCCCGGGATGACGGGATTGGTGAACGTCGTCGGTTCCCTGGGATCGACGACCGCGTTGAAGGCGTTGCCCCGCCCTCCGCCGCCGGGCGGCTGTCCCTGGGTCATCGGTGGCTGACCGGGTGTGGCGGGAGCTTGTCCCTGCGCGACCAGCGCGAGACTCGCTGCAAACCGGAAGACACTGGCCATTCCGAGGGTTGTCGTCATCGGCGGTTTCCTCGTTCAGTCACGGGGCAAGTTGATAGATTGCCGGCGACAGCCTTCACCCCGTACACCTGCTCGTAGACGCTCTTCACGAACTTCAGCCCCTCCGTGGCAAGCTGTTCGGGGGAGTCGGCCAGCTTCCGCCAGATGCAGCAGAGCTTGACCACGCTTTCAAGACCCGGATCAAACGATTCGATGGTGACGCAGCCGTCATAGCCGATCTGCTTCAACGCCTGAAAGAGAGGAACCCAAGGCACCATGCCGGTCCCCGGTATGCCGCGCTGGTTCTCGCAGGCGTGTACGTAGCCCAGGTGGCTGCCGGTTGCTCTCACGGCGGCCGGCATGTCGTTCTCTTCCCGGATCATATGAAATGTGTCGAGGTGGACCTTCACGTTGGAGAGTCCGATGTCCTGCACATACCTGACCGCATCCGCGGCGGTGTTGATGAAGTGGGTTTCGAAGCGATTGACGGCCTCGACACCGAGGACTAACTTCGACGTGTGTTGAGCGTATCCGGCGATCTCTCGCATTCCCTCCACGCTCCACTTCCACTCGTCGGCGGTCGGCATCTTGCCCGTCAAGTAGCCCCACCCACAGTGAATCACCCCTGTCAGAATCTTCGACCCCGCTTCGTTGCTCAGATCGATGAGTCGCTTGGCGAACGCGACTCCATTGCGCCGGATTGCGGGATCGGGCGAGATGATATTGAGGTGATCCGGCATCCCATAGCCGGTGTTGATGGTCAGGCCGATATCCGCGGCGGCGGCCCTGACCTTGGCCGCCGGGAAACCACCGGGATCAAAGGGGATGATCTCGACGGCGTCGAAACCGAGCCGCTTGCACTTGTCCAGCAGCGGCAAGTCTCTCTCCAGGAATGTCTCCCGGAATAGCAGCGAGTGAATGCCAAACTGCATGACGTTGGCTCCTGTTCTCGGAAGCGCCCGAGTTGTGCAGTCCTCCGGCGGGCATGATGAACGGCTTGCCGTCCGCGAGCTCGGCCCTAGTCCGCTGCGCTTCCGCCGACTCGACGCGCGCCACGGTTCTGCGGCGGCGTCTCAGGCGATGTCGGAAGGGCCGCGCCGGTGCGCGGCCCCCCGATGGTGCTACTTGGCGACTGACCTGACCACCTGCACCGGCCCGATCAATCCGGACGGCAGCAGCGGCGAGTCGGCCCGGTAGAACTGCTGCGCCGTGTAAGTGTACTTCGTGGTGGCGCCCTCCTGCTGGTCGCCGATCAGCCGGTTGACCCAGAGGTTCACGACCTTGATTTCCAGCGTATTTGCCCCCGTCTTCAGAGCGGAGGTCACGTCCACTCGGAACGGCGCCTTCCAGAAGGTGCCAAGAGGTTTCCCGTTGACCGTGACCTCGGCGATGTTCTTGACGTCGCCCAAGTCGAGCCACACCTTCGCGCCGGCCGGGAACCAGTCCGCCGGAGCCTGGATCGTCTTGGTGTAGGTGCCCGTGCCGGAGAAGTACTTCACGCCAGCATCAGCATGCTCGTGCCAGGACGCGAGCGCGGGAAGCGTGATCTTGGCGGGCGCGCCGCGATTCGGCTGGAACGCCACATCCCAGGAACCCTCCACCGTCCCGATCTTCGTCTCCACCGGCTTGGCGACAATCCGTGACGGCGCCGTGGCCGCCTTGCGGAACACCACGAACACGGCGTCATTCGGCTGCAGGGTCAGCGACACGGTAGTGCGGCCCTCCGCCGTCCGGTAGGAGGCGGGCTCGACCGCACCTGTTTCGGCGTGCCACAGCTCTGGCGCCTTGCCCGCGACGCGGAATGTGGCCTCCACGTCCTCGGCGCGAGCGTTCCGGTGGCTCACCCAGTACAGGTCGCCGTCGGAGAGCTTGCGGTGCACGAACGCCAGCTCGGTGTCGGCCTGCGGCTTCGTGTACTCGAAGTCGGCTGCGACCTTCAGCAACGCCAGGGCCTCGGCGATGCTGCCGGTCAGGACCTTGCCCTTACCTGTGGTGCCTCCCCACAACTGGTCGGCGATGGTCTTGAATTCGGCCACGTCGTCCGACAGGCTGGGCGAGTCGATCGGCTTGGGACCGACGATGATGGCGCCCGCGTTCACCAGGTCACGGATCTTGCGGAGCACGACGAGCGGCATGCGCTGGCTGTTCGGGTCGAGCGCCAGGATGCGGTAGCTCATCCCGGTGGTCGTCGTGAGCAGCCCGGCGGGAGACACCGTCAGGCGGTTCTTCACCACGTCCGAGTTTACGTAGTCGAAGTTGCAAGCGGCCGGGATTGGCGGCGGGTTGGCCTGGAACAGGGCGGTGACGTTGGAATCCTCGCCGTAGTAGTAAGCGATGTCGGCCACGAACCGGCCCTGCTGGAGCATGTAAGAACTGCGAGAGAGGTAGGTGGTCCAGACCTTGGCCTGCTCCGCCCAGGTCTCGTGCCGGGTGAACCACTGGCCGAACGGCCCGAGGCCCAGGCCGGGAATCTTGTCGTTCACCGGCTGGTGGACCGAGGTGTGGATCACGAAGCGGTTGAGGCCCATCGACAGCTCGCGGTCCGCGGTGGGCTTCAGCGTCTCGGGCGAGAACGACCAGGCCCCGCTGCCGGCGGTGAGCGATTCGGCGGCTACGAGGTTCTGACCGTAGATGTGGGCGACGGACGCCGACTCGCGGATGTCGGCGTCGAACTGGGAACTGGGACGGTTCGCCTGCGCGGTCCACATCGCGCTCATCGGGACCGCGGCCCTGGCCTTGACCTCCATGCCATCGCCGATGAAGGCGCGGCCGTTTTCGTGCGACTCGGTGTAGCGCGCCATGCCCCGCGCCGCGAGGAGGTCGGTCAACTGGTCGTAGTGATACTCCGCGGTCATCTCGGTCAGCGTCTTGCGGAAGTCCCACAGGAAGCGGTCGGTGGCTTCGGCGCTCTCCACGACGCGGCCGGTGAGCGCGGGCAGCCACGGCTTCATGTCATAGCCACGCCGCTTCGCGAACTCCGCGATCATGTCGTTGGTCCAGTTGGCCACGCCGGCTTCCCAGCTGTCCGTGATCACGTACTGCAGACCGCGCTTGCCCATCAGGCCGCCGGTCGCGTCCTTGTACTGGTCCAGGTAGTTGTCGAAATACGCTTTCACGTAGCCCTTGTTGAGCTTGTCCACTTCGAGACCGGTGGCTTCCGGCGACGCGGGACGGTTCTGCGCGCCGGTCAGCGAATAGCCAATGCGAAGCACCACCCAGTTTCCGGCGGGAGGCGTCCAGTCGACCGTGCCGTCGGCACGCATCTTCGACGTCAGGTCGATGACATCGGCCTTGCGCACTGCCTCGGCTGCCGGCACGGCGGGCGTTGCCATCGCGTAGATGCCTGCCGCCGCCGAGAATGCCGCCTTCTCCTGGAACCGGTTGACCACCGCGCTGTGGAGGAGGAATTCGGCGATCTGGGTGCCGGCCGGTGCCACGGGAGCCTGCGCCCGCCCGCCGGCCTGTTGTCCGCCGCCCATGCCGCCGCGCGCCGGGGCCTGCGGCGGCTGCGGGGTCAGGATGGAGACGCGGAAGACTCGGGCGGTGACCGGGGCGAAGGCGATGGTGCGCGCGCCCGCCGGAATTGGTGTCACGGTCCGGAACTGGCTCCCGTCGTCGCTCACTTCGAGCTGCGTCGTCACGACCCCGCCTCCGCGACCGCCGAACCCGCCGCCTCCGCCACTCGTGATGAAGGTCACACCGCGAATGGTCTGCGCCCGCGGCAGCTCGTACTGAATCCACGCCCGCTCGTTCACCGGCGCGGCCGGCAGGAGCGTGGGCTTCGCCAAATCGCCATCGGTGAGGGCCCCGAGATCGAACGCGCCGCCGCTCGACGTCACCTTCGGCTGCATCGCGCTCATCGGACGGTCGCTCTCGGGCGCGCGATAGGCGACGACGGCCGCGTCGGCGTAGAACTCGGGAGGCGGCGGCTGACTCGCGGCCTGGCCACCGAATCCGCCTCGGCCGCCAACCTGGTTCTGATACGGGCCGGTCGCCGAGGGTGGTTTCGGCAGCGAGCCGGTGAATGGACGTCCGCCGTCGACGCGCGTCTCGCTCCACACGTACTTTTTCATGGCCTGGGCCGGTGGGACCCACGGTCCGCCGCTCTCACTCCACCCCGGGGAGCCTGCGATCGCCATTTCGAGGCCCAACTGGTCGGCCAGCGTCGTGGCGTACTTGAACGCGTCCTTCCACTCCGGCGTCATGTAGACGAGCCGCTTCTCGACAATCTGCGGCGTGTTCAGGCCCGCGTCGAAGTTCTGGAAGCCGGCGATGCCGGAGCGCTTCATCCACTCGAAGTCGGCCTTGATGCCCTCCTTGGTGACGTTACCGCTCATCCAATGCCACCACACGCGCGGCTTGGCGCTGTCCGGCGGATTCTGGAAGCCCTGGAGCAGGGCGTCCCCCTGGGTTTGCGCCACAACGGCGAAGGCGCCAAGCGCCACCACGGCGGCCGCGGCCGCCGTGAGCCATCGACATGTCGATGAGACTCTCATTGGT
>Ga0315275_10002959_pt1 | contig 15522 bp, 11 predicted proteins | sample YL17G03_0_MG_FD_205557 | JGI IMG/M metagenome (GOLD analysis project Ga0315275, IMG submission 205557) | Sediment microbial communities from Yellowstone Lake, YNP, Wyoming, USA - YL17G03_0 | ecosystem: Environmental > Aquatic > Freshwater > Lake > Sediment | place: USA: Wyoming | collected... | reverse complement strand
TGGAGGTAGCGTAACTAGCTGCCAACGTGGGCGGGACGACGGTGGAGACAGAATCGGGAAGCTCCTGTTGCGAAAGGACTATCGCGAGGGGGCCGCGGATGTTTCGGGCGTTCCGGGGATTTTCCCTCCGAGGTCGCGCACTAATTTCTGAAATGCTGGCCTGCTGTAGAGAATCCGTTTCCCGACCTCGCGCAGCCGATCCACGTCGGCATCGGGAAGACTGAAACTGGTGGGAAGATCCAGGAAACCTTGCCGCTCCTTGGCATCCGGCAGTCCCTTGAAGGTGACTTCCGTCACGTAATAATCGAGGGGCTCACTGCCCGGCTGGGTGGTCTGACGGTGCTCGGACCAGTCCTTGACCATCCCGCGTAAGAGCGCCATTGACTCGAATGTGTAGTTATTGATCATGGCGGTGAGCGCCACATCGCCCACGTCGGTCAGCCCGGGATCTTCCTCCAGCAAGCTAAAGTGCGTCGTCGAGTGCTTGGTTTCGGCGTTGACGATAATGAAGGCCACACGCCGAACATGCTCCAGACCGCGCGACTTCAGGACCGTCGCGACGTCGTCGTGGACCGCGAAGAGGTCCAGATACGCCCGCACTCCGAGGTTGTCGCTGATCACGCCGTCCACCAGATGGATGAACGGTTTGTCGTTCCAGTTTCGATACTCCTGGGCCTGCATCGCAAAACGATAGGCACGGCTCCTGAAGTCCGCAGCGGCAAGCGCTTTGGTCATCCATTCCTCTTCCTGGAAACCGCATTGTCCGGCGTAGTTCCGGAGCGTGATCGCACCGAGCGGGCCGGGGACGGAAGATGAAGCCGCCGTCGCTCTGGCAAGTGGGAACGCGGCGAGGTCGGAACAGATTAAACCGAACTGGAGCGGTGAGAAGGCAAAGTAATTCCCATCCACGATGTCGGTGGCCTGGATCACGAGTCCCGGCCCTACCCGCGGATCGATATCTTTGAAGGTCGCTCCGTGAAAGAGGTGGTCGTCGAAATATTCAGCTTCGAGGTCGCTCTTGCTGAAGTAGGCTGACGCCACGCGGATCATGTTGATGGGGTTGAGCAACCGTCCGATCAGGCCCCAAGTCACATTGCGGTACAGGAAATTTTCTTTAAAATCCGTGAACACCCCGTTGCCTTTGAGGGCAAAGTAGGCAGCGACGATGCTGCCCCCTGAAACCCCGGTGGCCAGATCCACCTCCTGCATAAGAGTATGGCGGGTGCGGTCAGAGGCGAGGGGACTGTTGGGCGGAGCAGGGATCTCAATTTGAGCCAGGGCTTCCAGCACGCCATAGCCGAGCGCGGCCGCGCGGGTTCCACCGCCGGAAAACGACACGACCAGCAACAGGTCGTCGGATCGAGTCGGAGAATTCACCATGGCCCCCATGGTCACCCGCGGCGGTTCGTACTTCTCCAGCTTCGGATTGATCGGGTAGTGGGCGCAGCCTCCCATCAAGAGGGCGAGCAGAACCAGGCGTGCGGTCATCTTGCTTGTCGTCGGGCTGTTCCCTGTCATGATGGCACCGCCTCTCCTTGAGCCACAGCCTGTTGTCACACAGACCGGAATGGGCAGATGGCTGGCAGTGGTTTGCTATTCGATGTCAGCGATTCGCCGAAGGGCGTCAGGATAACACCGTTCAGGAAGGCCACACAACAGAGGGTCGTTCGTTCTCGAGAGAAGCTTCGAGCGCACCGCAACCTCCTCGCCATCGTATGTGACGCTAGTCAGTTATTCGAGTGGAACTGGTGGAATCCCCAGTTCCACAAAGGGCTGCGCGTTTATATTGGTATCCAAGGTCGGATGCACGCCTGGTTGCCGTTTTCAGTCAGACTTGCTATGAATAACCACATATCAACAGAAGGAGGGCTCTGTATGAAAAAGATGATTCCCGCGCTGATGGCCATCGGTGTTCTGGTCATGACCGGCTGCGTGACCTCAGGCGCACACAAGCAAACCATCGCGGACCTCGACCAGGCGCGCAAGGCCTCCGCGAAGGTCGAGGCGGATTTCAACACGTATAAAAAACAGTCGGTGGCCAAGATCGCGGGGTTGGAAGCGGACAACACCAAACTCTCGAACGAGCTGCTCGCTTCGCAGACTTCGACCACGAAGGTCCAACGCGAGCTCGATCAGACAAGGACCAGTCTGGATTCGACACTGGCCAGCCGGAAGGCAATGGAAGATGATGTACGAAAAATCCGATCAGAAACGTCGGGCATGACGCGGTTGAACGAGGAACTCCGGCGGGAGCGCGAGCTGTCGCAAACGAAGTCTGACGAGTTGGAGAAGAACCTCAAAGTCACCAAGGAAGAATTCGACACAAAGCTGCAGGCTGAGCAGGCTACTGTGGCGGCGCTCCAAAACGACAAGCAACTCCTGATCGCGAGAACTGCGTCCGCGACGGACGAGCTTGGCAGGGTCCAGAAACGGTTGGGTGAGTTGGAGGCTGACGCATCTCGTGTCAAAGATCTTGAGCAGCGTCTCTCGCAACGCGAAATCGAGCTCGGAAGATTGGCACAAGGCGGTGAAACCCTGGCGGCCGAAAAGCAGACCTTGACCGCCGAGAAGGAGCGACTCGAGAAGGAACGGGCTGCGAAGGAGGCGGAAATTCAGCGACTCACGAAAACGCAGGAAGACCTGACCAAGTCGCTGCAGGCTCAGATCGACAAAGGCGATATCAAGATCAAGCAAGTGCGCGATCGGCTGACGATCAACATGGTCGAGAAGGTGCTCTTTAACTCGGGCCAAGCCCAGGTGAAGCCCGAGGGGATAAAGATGTTGAAGCAGGTGGCCGATGTGCTCAAGACGGTGAACGACAAGCAGATCAGGATCGAAGGCCACACCGACAATGTCCCGATCTCGGGCAAGCTCAAGCAGAAGTTCCCGACCAATTGGGAACTGTCGACTGCCCGGGCAACCAATGTCGTGCGCTATTTCATCGAACAGGGCGGGGTCTACCGCGAGAACTTTGAGGCGGTGGGCTATGCGGATACGAGGCCCGTGGCGAGCAACGATACCGACGAGGGGCGCACAGAGAATCGCCGTATCGAAATCGTGCTCTTTCCGAAAGATCTCAGCACAATCGTCGGCGAAAGCAAGCCGTAAACTCAGCATGCCAGTGCCCGCCGCGACCGCGGCGGGCGCCTCCTCACATCATTCCTCATGTTCATCGGTCGTGCGGTACCACCGGATCGGAATCACCTTTCCGGCGACCTCGAGCACCCTCTCCCCCTCTCAGGACCGGCAAAGATCCTGGTGGCACGTCACCGAAGAAGATCCTGTCGAATGCCCGCTAGACGGGCCAAGACTTCTTGCCTATACTTGCACCGCACACTCATGTATGCAGAACCGCTGAAGCTCGAGCGGGAACTTCCCGGTGTCTATGACCGGAATATTGAAGACGGCGGTCGCTGGATGTTCGCGAGCTTCTAGGTCGGCGGTTACACAGTGTGGTGGAAGAGTTGGCGCCGGATGGATAGAATGCCCCGGGCCGCAACGCATCGTTTCCCTATTCGTCGAGGGTTTTGTACGATGATCACTGATGTCCTTGCCGAGAAGCGCTTCTGTTCAGACAACACGCGTCTGTGGACGATCGGGCTCTTGCTCTGCGCCGTGACGGCGACAGGATGTCCCCGCATGGTCTCCCTCGATTATCAGCCGACCAATCCGCTCAGAGGACAAGGCACGGTCGAGACCGCGCCGTTCCGGTATCAAGCTTCCGATGAGCATCGCATGCGCCCGCGTCAAGTCGAAACCGACCCGTCGGCGAAGACCGATTTATTTCTCAGCCAGGAAATCGGGGTGTTCTTCTCGGGCGCGCTCCGGCTGGAACTCAGCCGGTCTGGGTATACCATGAGCGATTCGAGCGACCGCATCGTGTCCGGCACCATTACGCGGTTCTATCTCGACTGGAGAAGCGAAGAGAACCGATCGTTCGACCTGGCCGCGGACTATACGGTTCAGTCGGGCGAGCGCACCCTTTTCTCCTGGCACTGTTCCTCGGTTCTGAAGGGGCCGAATATGCTGGCTGAAGACGGGATCTTGATTCGCAAGGGAACAGCCGACTGTATGCGCCGATTTATCGAAGCCGCGCAGGACGCGAGAGTTCTCTGACCGATATGAACGGCGTTTGTGGTTTGTTTGGTTCATCTGGTTTATCTGGTTCAACCCAACAAACGATACAAACCAAATAAACCAGATGAACCAAACAAACCAGAGCAACCAGCCGGTTCTCAAGCACTGATTAACGATCCAGTACCTGCAACCTCCGTGAGAAAGAAGCGGTATGCCGGCACTTGCGCAGCTGACTCGATCGCCTGACTGGATCAGAGCTGGACTGTCCGCCGGTCAGGTCGCGTTGTGGATGCTGATTCTCTCCCTCCCGTGTCAGGCACAGATGCCGATTCGCGTGCCGGATCTCCCCGGGCTCAACCGCACAGAGTCAGCTAAACCGAAAGCTCCATCTCCTGAGCAGCCGACGCCGGAAGCGGCAATTGCCGAGCTCCGGAAGAAACTCTCCGTCGCCGAGGCCGAACTCAATGAAGTGAGCGCACCGGAGGCGCTGGGAAAGGGCGCTCCTCTCGAGGTGCCCCACGAAGAGTTGGCGGAACGGCGGTCACTCCTACAACAGCTGGCTCGGGCCTATGAACGACAAATTGAGGACTCGGAACAGCTCGAGCAAGCTCGCCAGCGACGCCGGAAGGTGGAACGCGCCAGCAGTGAATGGAAGGGGTTCCCGACTCCGCCCCCCTATTCAATTCTCATGGTGGACGAGTTGCAAGATTCCGCCCGATCGGCACGACGAGCAGTTGATAACGCACAGGCCAAACTGGCGTTGACCGAACGCATGGCCCAACGCGACAAGGTCTTCCTCAACACCACCGACGAGCGGCTGCGCCAGGCCTCCGAGGAACTGGAAAGCGCGCGCGATCCGGTTCAGGCGGCCGGACTCGTGTGGAAGCGGGACCTCTGGCGCTTGCGCAACCGCGTGGCTGCTGCGACCGCCACGATGACGGAAATGTTGAGAAAAAAGGACGAGGAAGAACTGGCTGAAACGCGTCAGCAACTGGCCTTCATCGAACGACAGCTCGCCGTCGGGGTTCAACACGTCGAGTTTGCTCAACAAGATCTCGACAAGATCCTCAAACAGCTCGAGAGCGAGAAACAGTCGCTGGAGGCTGAAATCGACCGCATGATCGGCGAAGAGTTCACCCGACGACGCGCGCTGGAGGTGGCGGAACGTCGCCTCCACGACGCGCACAACCGGCCGGGTCAGCCATCGAGGACGGCGGCCGTTCGCCCGGTGGGACTAGAAGAAGCCGTCGAAGCCAAGCGGGCACAGTTTGATAACCTCAACCTTCAGTTGGATGTCTTGCGGCTGATGGTCGATGGCATCGAACGAGAGCATCGTCTCTGGGTCGCTCGGTTCTCCAGTGTCAATGTCCATGATCCGGTGGCCGCCCGAGAGGCCTATCTCAAGCTCGAACCCGCGCTGCTATTGGTTCAGGGTTGGAGGCAGTATATTCATCAGCAGATCGACATCGTTTCCGGCCAGATCAGCCAGCAGGAAAGACGGGTAAAAGACGCGGCTCCCGGTTCCGATCTCGCCCAATTGCGCGACATTCTTCAGGCCTACCGCCAGCGCGAGAGCCTCTATCACCGCGCGATCCAACGCGCCGACAGGCTCGCATGGCTCCTCGAACGCTGGAAGTCCGAGTTCGAAGGACAGCGCGCAGCGATGCCGGTCTCCGCGCGTATGCAGGAGTGGATAGGGATCACCTGGGCGTCGGTTTTGCAAATGTGGAACTTCGAGCTGTTTGCCGCCGAGGACACGATCGAGGTGGATGGCCAGCAAATCACCGGACGTCGCAGCGTGACCGTGGGGAAAACCGTCCGGGCGTTGGCTATCCTCTTCATCGGCTATTGGGTCGGTGGGATCCTCGCTAGGCTGGCGCAACGTATGGCGGTCGCGCGCTTCGGCATGGATCCAAATCTGGCCAATATCCTGCGCCAGTGGATGATGGTCCTGCTGGTGGCGATCCTTCTCACCTTCAGCCTGAATTGGGTGAAGATCCCGCTCACAATCTTCGCCTTCCTCGGCGGCGCGCTGGCTATCGGGGTCGGGTTTGGGACGCAGAATCTTCTGAAAAACTTCATGAGCGGTGTTCTGCTGCTCATTGAGCGTCCGATACGCGTCGGGGACATGATTGAAATCGACGGCGTGCGCGGAAAAGTCACCTCCATCGGATTCCGCTCCTCGACGATCCGCGAGGGCAACGGCATGGAGTTGTTCGTTCCCAACAGCAATCTTCTTGAGCGGAACCTCAGCAATTGGACCTACTCCAGCCGAGTCACCCGCTTCTCGCTCGAGGTCGGGGTGGCGTACGGATCGCCGACCGGTCGTGTCCGTGAGCTGTTGGCGGAAGCGGCGGAACGCCACGGCCTGGTCCTCAAGGATCCTGGACCGCAGGTCCTGCTCACAGACTTCGGCGACAACGCCTTGAAGTTTACGTTGCAGTATTGGTTGGAGATCCCACCGGACGCCGATGCAGCCTTGGTGGCCAGCGATCTCCGGTTCATCATTGAAAAACAGTTCGCCGAGGCGGGGATTATTCTCGCCTTCCCGCAGCGTGACGTCCACCTCAATGCCACCCAGCCGATACAGGTGCAGGTGTATAGGGACAGACAAGACGATCCCGACTCCAGGGACGCCGCGGAACGTGAAGCGAAAGAGCGGGAGGGACGGTCGTGAATGGCAAGGTCATCACCGACCTCAGCAGTGTTCTCTCCAGTTTCAGGAGCTCCGCAAGTCAGGCGTCGGCAAACTGTGTGATCGGCTCAAATGCGCTGCCTTCGTGGAGTCTCCAGGCGGTTTCAATCTGCCCTTCGATGAGATGGGAGAGATCGACCTCAATGTTAGTCCGGCGGGTAACAAGGTATAGTGTGATGCGCCTTAAACATCTGATATGCCCCTTGCCGGGGTAGCCGTCTTATTGGTCTGAGTCCGTGCTGATGATCCCCCAACGCGGACCCACATCGTGGGGCGGTAGAAGCGCGCAATGACGACTCTCAAGAACTGATCGACGATCCACTCGCTATCTGGAACGGGGCAGCCCCATGAGTAAGCACAAGCACAAACGCACCGGGAAACAGCAAGCACTGCCGGATTCGGGACCTGGCTTCGTTCGATGGATCGTGGTCGGTATCTTGGTGGTTGTTGCTGTCGTGGCCGTCGTCTTGTTGCGCCCGTCGCTCGGCCCCTCACCCGTTTCGCCGGCCACGGTGCCGTTGGCTCCGTCGATGCAGGAGCTCAGTCCGGAACGTCTGGTTGGACGCTGGTTGCGTTCCGATGGCGGGTATGTGCTGGAGATTCGGCACGCGGAACCGGATGGCCGTCTCGACGCAGCCTATCTCAATCCGCGTTCGATTCACGTCGCACGTGCTGAGTGGCGCCGCGAGGGTGACCGCCTCACGGTGTTCATCGAGCTGCGGGACGTCAACTATCCAGGCTCGACTTACACCCTCGCATTTTCTCCTGAGGCAGACCGGCTGACCGGCTCGTATTTTCAGGCCCTCGAGCATCAAACCTTCGACGTGATGTTTGTGAGGCAATGATGGTGATCGACACGTTTACTCCTGTGCTGTTCGCCGCCGGTTTGTTTCTCGGCATGCTCTTCCTTCAGGAAGTCGGCCGGCGCATCGGCGTCCGTCGGAGGGCAAAGGGTTCGGCTAGTGCAGACAGCGGTATTGGCACGATGGATGGCGCTGTCTTTGCGCTGTTGGGGTTACTGATCGCGTTCACCTTCTCGGGGGCGGCCTCGCGGTTCGACGGGCGGCGGCAACTCGTCGCCCAGGAAGCCAATGCCATCGGTACAGCCTACCTCAGATTGGACCTATTGGCCCCTGACACGCGGTCGGCATTACGCCAGCGTTTCAGCAGATATCTGGACTCCCGACTCGCAGTCTACCGGAAGCTCCCCGATATGGAGGCTTCACAACAGGAATGGGCCAAGGGCGTAGCACTGCAGGGCGAGATATGGAGCCAGGCAGTCGCGGCCTGTCGCGCGCAATCCGACTCACCCCCCTGTCTGCTGCTTCTTCCCGCGTTAAACGAGATGATCGACATCACCACGACCAGGAAGATGTCCACCCTGAGACACCCACCGACGATTATCTTCGTGCTGCTGTTCGGACTCGCACTTGGCTGTTCATTCGTGGCTGGCTACAGTATCAGCGGGAGAACACAGCGGAGCTGGATTCACATGTTCGTATTTCCAGCCATGACGGCCGTCACCATCTACGTCATCCTCGACATCGAGTATCCGCGGTTTGGCCTGATTCGGATGGACGCGGCTGATCAGATCTTGGTCGAGCTGCGGGAGAGCATGAAGTGATGGATCGGAGTGTTATTGGTGACTCAGCCACCAGACGCCTCGTGGCAACCACACTCGTCTACGAGGCGGGCAGAAAATACAAGTCTGTGAGGGAAACATGTTGAACACGATCATGGTCAGACGCGTGGCGCTTTACGTCATTGCCGTGTTTCAGTTGGTGGCTGCGGCCACGACTCACGCGGAGGAGCGACGGCCGAACATTATCATAATCCTGGCCGACGACCTCGGCAACGCCGACCTCGGCTATCGCGGCGGCGAAATCAACACGCCGAATATCGACCGTTTAGCCACGGAAGGTGTCCGAGTGGAATCCTTCTATGGTGAACCGCTCTGCACGCCGGCTCGTGCGGCATTGATGACGGGTCGCTATCCGATGCGCCACGGCCTGCAGACACTGGTGATCTTCCCGAGCCATACCTATGGGCTGCCCACCGACGAGCGGACATTACCCCAGGCGCTGAAGGAAGCCGGCTACCAGACGTACATGGTCGGCAAATGGCATCTCGGCCATGCCGACAAGAAGTACTGGCCGCAGAACCGGGGCTTCGACCACTTTTATGGCAACCTCGTCGGCGAAGTGGACTATTTCACCAAGGACCGTGGCGGCCTGACGGACTGGCAGCGCAACGGCACGTTCCTCAAGGAGAAAGGGTACTTTACGGCTCAGATCGGCAAGGAGGCGGTCAAGCTGATCGAGCGACAGGATCCGTCTAAACCCTTCTTCCTCTATGTCGCGTCACTTGCACCCCATGCCCCCTATCAGGCACCACAGGAGTATCTTGATCGTTACAAATCCATCAAGGACGAGAAACGGCGTGCCTATGCGGCAATGATCACCGCGCTCGACGATCAGGTGGGGCAGATCGTGGGTGAACTGGCAAAGAAACATCTACGCGAGAAGACTCTGATTATCTTCAGCAGCGACAACGGCGGGGCCACCAGCGCCCTTTTTGCGACAGGAGCGCGCTCCGAAGAGGAACGTGGAGCCAGCGGCGGCGTGGCTTTGGGCGCCAAACCTCCGGCTTCGAACGGCAATCTGCGTGGCGGCAAAGGTTCTCTGCATGAGGGGGGCGTGCGCGTGCCGACTATCTTTAACTGGCCGGGCAGGCTCACGCCCTCCATCGTCAACGAACCGTTGCACATGGTGGATGTCATGCCCACGCTGCTGGCACTCGCCGCGGGCACGGGCAGCCCGAACCATCCGTTTGATGGAAAGGATATATGGCCGACCCTGGTTGATAGGAAGGCGTCCCCGCACGACGATATCCTGATCAACGTCGAAGCCATCCGCGGCGCGATCCGCAAGGGCGACTGGAAGCTGGTCAAAATCGCCACGCTTCCCGGTAAGACCGAACTGTTCGATCTTTCGAAGGATCCTGGCGAACAGAACAATGTCGCCGCCCAGAACCCTGACATCGTCCGTGATCTCGAATCGCGCCTGCTCGCCTACGCCGAGCAGCAGAAGTTCAGCGAGTGGCTCAAGGCCCAGCCGCACTTCTTGGGCGCGCAGGGCAAAACGGCCTTCGATCCCGACTTCGACATCGATGACAGCGGGCTGCCGCATGAAAAACCGGCTCTACCGAAGAAGTGAGCCAACGACTCAGGAAGTTCATGACGATAGGGCATAGTCGAGGCCCGAGAGGAGTGAGGTACACGGCCTCTTGATGAACAGTGAATCAAGGGACCTGGATCTTTTCGATCGGCGGTTTGAACCGGAGGAAAAAACTTTCATGATGAAACGGGGTTTACTTCTCGCTGTGGGCATCGCCTTCAGCGCAACCGTGATGACGGACCTTGTCTGTGCCGCCGCGCCCAACGACGGTTCCGTCCTGCCCTTTCCTCCGACTCCATCGGCGAGTGTGGCCGGGGAGACGGTTCAGGAATCGACCATGAAGTGGAGGACTGAACCGCAGCGGCTCAAGCTAGGCGCGCCGAACGTGCTCATCGTCCTGATCGACGACGTCGGTTTCGCTCAAACGGACACGTTCGGCGGCGAGATCCACACGCCCACCCTGACCAGGCTCGCTCAGACGGGCATCAGCTACAATGCCTTTCACACGACGTCAATCTGCTCCCCGACTCGCGCCGCCCTGCTGACGGGCCGCAATCACCACCGTGTGGGGAACGGCACCATCGCCGAGCGTGCGTCGGACTTCGACGGCTACACCGGCATCATCCCCAAGAACTCTGCCACCATCGCCGAAGTGCTGCATCACTACGGTTACAAGTCGGCGGCCTTCGGCAAGTGGCACAATACGCCGGCCAACCAGACCACCTCGATGGGACCGTTCGACCGTTGGCCCACCGGTCACGGGTTCGATTACTTTTACGGCTTTCTCGCCGGAGAGACCTCGCAGTGGGAACCGCGGTTGTACGAGAACCTCAATGCGATCGAGCCGCCGCACGACAAGGCGTATCACCTGACCGAGGACATGGCCGACAAGGCCCTCGCCTGGCTGAAACGGCATCAAGCATTTTCTCCCGACAAGCCGTTCCTGATGTATTGGGCTCCCGGCGCCGTGCATGGACCGCACCACGTCGCGAAAGAGTGGGCCGATAAATACCAAGGAAAATTCGATGATGGCTGGGATGCCTATCGCGAACGAGTCTTCACGCGGCAGAGGGAACTGGGCTGGATTCCTGGCAACGCCGTGCTCACCCCACGCGATTCGACGATGGCCTCGTGGAATAGCATTCTGGAAGCAGAGAGACCGTTTCAACGGCGTTTGATGGAAGTCTTTGCTGGCTTCGTCGAGCATACCGACGCACAGGTCGGCAAACTCGTGGATGGACTCGAGGATCTCGGCCTCCGGGAAAACACCCTCATCCTCTACATCTGGGGCGACAATGGCGCGAGCGCCGAGGGCCAGAAAGGCAGCATTAGCGAACTGCTCGCCCAGAACAACATCCCCAACACCATCGAGCAACAGCTTGCGGCAATGAATCAACTCGGCGGATTGGACGTGCTGGGCTCGCCGAAGACGGACAACATGTACCACGCCGGGTGGGCGTGGGCAGGCAGCACGCCGTTTCGTTCCACCAAGCTCGTCGCCGCCCACTTTAGAGGCACCCGAAACCCCCTGGTAGTCTCGTGGCCGAAAGGGATCAAGCCGGACAAGACTCCGCGCTCACAGTTCCACCACGTCAACGACATCGTCCCGACCCTCTACGAAATCATCGGCATCAAGCAGCCCGAGGAGGTCAACGGGTTCAAACAGGATCCCATGGACGGTGTGAGCCTCTCGTACACCTTCGCGGACGCACAGGCGGAAGGACGAAAGAAGACCCAGTATTTCGAGAACAACGCCAGCCGCGGCATCTATCACGATGGCTGGTACGCGTCCACGTTTGGGCCGTTCATCCCTTGGGATACGCCGGGGTCCGCCGCCCGTCTGAAGACCTGGGATCCCAAGACGGATCAATGGGAGCTGTACAACCTGAAGAAGGACTTCACCCAAGCCAGAGATCTCGCGGCCAAGGATCTGGAGCGGCTGGCGAAGATGAAGGAGTTGTTTCTCGCCGAAGCCAAAACGAATAAGGCACTGCCGATCGGCGGTGGGCTGTGGACCCGTTTTCACCCCGAGGACGTCATCGCAAGCCCGTACACGTCGTGGCGGTTCGACGCCACGACCACTCGCATGCCGGAGTTCACCGCACCAGGTCTCGGCAAGCGAAGTAACCATGTCATGGTCGATCTAGAAGTCGGCGAAAACGTATCCGGCGTGCTCTATGCCCTGGGCGGCGCCTCCGGCGGCCTCACGCTGTACATGGATATGGGTGAGTTGGTCTACGAGTACAACATGATGATTATCGAGCGCTACACCGCCCGCTCGAAGAGCAAGCTCGGGGCCGGAAAATACCGGATCGAGGTGGACACAACGATCGCCAAGCCCGGCGCGCCGGCGGAGGTGGTGCTCACGGTTGATGGCCATGAAGTCGCCCGCACGACTGTCCAGCGCACCGTACCCGCCGCCTTCACCGCCAGCGAGACGCTCGACGTCGGTATCGATCTCGGCTCGTCGGTGTCTCTAGACTATTTCGACCGGCGACCGTTCCGGTTCGAGGGAAAGATCGCGTCAATCGAAGTGAGGCTGAAGTGAGCGATCAGAGTGCGATCAGCGACTCAGCCACCAGGCGGCACTCCGCCACGGGATGCCTCGTGGCAGCCACGCTCCTCTTGCTCGCCATCGCTGCACCCATCGGAGGCATGATGGCATGGGCGGATGGTGAACTCCGCGAGGCTCTGAGCAACATGACCTATCCCTCGGAGTGGACGCGCAGCGGTCAGGCGTCGCTCGTCGGGGGCGTCTATGAGGAGCCGGCGGCCCCGGGCTCGGCCTCCAACATCGTAATCCGGTTGACCGACTCCCTGGCGGTCGGCAGGATCGGCGATCAGACAATGGCAGCGCTCGTGATTGTCACAGATCCGGGCGGGAGCGGGGTATTTTTCGATCTGCATCTCGTGCGACAGCGGGAGAATCGCTGGAGTATCGTGGATCGTGCGCGCCTCGGCGATCGCATTCGCGTGAGCAAGCTCGAAGTCGAGCGGGGGCTCGTGGGGCTCGACCTGACTGTCCATGGCCCGCGCGATGGAGCCTGTTGTCCGACCGAGCGCGACAGAGTGTACTATGCGCTACAAGGTGAGCGTCTGGTGAAGGTGAGTGCCCCCGTACAAGACACTCCGGGTCCCATTGAAGGCCCTGTCTGGGCATGGCAACATACCGATCGCATCGACGGGACCAGGACGACGCCGACCGAGGCAGGGCACTATACCCTGCGTCTCGCGCCAGACGGGCAACTCGATGTCCGGGCCGACTGCAACCGGGCAGGAGGGCGCTATCAGTTGGATGGTGCGCGCCTGACGCTGTCTGTGACGCATTCGACCATGGCAGCCTGTCCGCCTGAGTCGCTGGACAGGCAGTTTTTAGCCGATGTGGCATCGGTCAGCGCCTGGCGTCTGGAGGACAGCAATCTGCACGTGGATCTCACGGGTGGCGGGGCGATGGTATTTACGGCAGCGAGCCGGTGATCACGTCTTCATGGAACGCACGCATAACGCGCGTATTTTATGATGGAGCAATCAAGATGAGACGGTTCTAGTCTATGAGAGCATCAATCGGCGCGAACCTCGTACTGCTGTTCATCACTGCAACAGGCTGTTCCAGTTCGTACTACAACTGGCAGGTTCGCACGACTGCTACACCGGTTTCTCCATCGTTTGATCAGATACCGACGGGCGAGAAGCCCGTGGCGATTTTGCCGGCACTGTCGATGCCCGGCCTCCGTGGGACAGAAGCGGGCTTGTCACTCATTCTTGCCCAAATTCTCAAGAAACTGACTCCGAACTGGAAAGTGGTGGACGAGCAGGCGACTCTCACTGGTATCAACAAGCAAGGGGTGTGGACGGACTATATCCGGATGCGGCGGGACGCCGAGGACACGTATCTCCTGGATCGCGACTCGCTTCGAAAGATCGGGGCCTCGCTCGGAGTGCGCTACATCATTCAGCCTCGCCTGGCGTATTTTGCACAAAGCATGACGGAGCGGTGGAAAGTCCCGGGATTTGACCTCCGCGTCGTCCAGACCCGTTCAAGCGTGATGCGGATCTCGTTGCAATTGTGGGACGCCGAGAGCGGCGAATTGGTCTGGTCCGCTGTGGCCGAATCGGATTTGGCAAGCGAGGGGGTCACACAGGATCCGGTGTTCCTGGAAGATGCCTCACGGGTGACGATGGGCAGCCTCGTGGCGGACTTCCTCAACAGGCGGACAGCTTCACATTATACTCCCTTGAATGAGTCCCTCAATCAGATGATTGGAGTGTCCACCTCGGAGGAGGAGCAGAAGAATGGTAGCAGCGGGGGAGCGGCCAAAGGGAAATAGTCTCATGCAGGACTGACTGGTCTCGCCCGTCGGTGCGCTGTCCGATCTTCGACGCATGCCGCCCCGGCGCATTTGGCGACAATCGCGCTCGGCGGCCTGTCTGCCTGAGTCGCGGGAGAGGGAATTTCTGGCCGATCTGGCATCAGTCAGCGCCTGGCGTCTGGAGGACAGCAATCTGCACGGGGATCTCACAGGTGGCGGGACGATGGTGTTCACGGCCGCGAGCCTCGCGCTGTTGCTCATCTGCGTGGATGGCTGTATCGAGCGGTGAATTGAGCTGGTCATCTGTAGCCGAAACAGTCATGGTGGTTTGTTACTTCGTGTAATATGTGCAGAATGAACAGTGAGGCGATTGACGTGTTCCAACAAGCGGCTTACCCTACAATGACTCGCGATAGAGGCCGTTCCAGCTTCAAACCAGGTCGGGCAGCTAAGGGACACTCGCAGTCATGAAATACTTACAAGTAAATTACCAGTCCAGTTATGCAAAATAGGCATAGTGCATGAAAGCTGGCCCACTATTTTGATCACGATTTCATATAGGTGATATATGGAATGTGGGTCTCTCGTCTCCTAGCTGATTGCCCTAACGTATTGTTGTATGTCCGCGGGGAGCGAAGGATGGCGCCGGTCAGGGTTTCTGGCAAAGCGTTTGAGACCAACAAGTTGCTGTGAAGGAGGGGGCAATGAAGGAGGGGACAATGAAGGAGGGGACAATGAAGAGACTCACACGTACGATCGGGCTTGCCCTGTTCATGGCAGTCTTGGTTGTCGCCGGCCCTGCGTCGGCAGCCGACAAGAAACCAAACATTCTAGTCATCTGGGGCGACGACATCGGCATTCACAACATCAGCGCCTACAACCAGGGCATCATGGGCTACAAGACACCCAACATCGACCGGATTGCCAAAGAAGGGGCGCTCTTCACCGACGCCTACGCGCAACAAAGCTGCACGGCGGGTCGCGCCTCGTTCATCACGGGGCAGCATCCGTTCCGCACCGGGCTGCTGACCATCGGCATGCCGGGTTCGCCGCAGGGCATTCCTGATTGGGCACCGACGATCGCCGACCTGCTCAAGGTGCAAGGCTACGCCGCCGGCCAGTTTGGTAAAAACCATCTCGGCGACCAAGATTCGCATCTGCCGACGGTGCATGGCTTCGATGAGTTCCTCGGCAACCTCTACCATCTGAACGCGGAGGAGGAACCAGAGACGTATTACTACCCGAAGGATCCGGAGTTTAAGAA
>Ga0315275_10002958_pt1 | contig 15524 bp, 8 predicted proteins | sample YL17G03_0_MG_FD_205557 | JGI IMG/M metagenome (GOLD analysis project Ga0315275, IMG submission 205557) | Sediment microbial communities from Yellowstone Lake, YNP, Wyoming, USA - YL17G03_0 | ecosystem: Environmental > Aquatic > Freshwater > Lake > Sediment | place: USA: Wyoming | collected... | reverse complement strand
AAACTTCTGACCTTCGTTCAGGACCCAGCGCAAGAACTCGACCTGGAGGAGCTTCTGCGGCCGGCCCTTGCTGACCAGGTAGAGGTCCCGGGCCGGCGGCGAGGGGTAAGCTCCCCGGGCGATGGCCCCGGTGATGGCGTCGCGATCCTGGTAGACACTCTCCGCCGGCTCGATCTTCCCGCTGCCGTCGAGGTCGATGGGCAGGATCATAATTCCTGAAAGCGGCTTCAGGGTCTTGGCATCATAAGCATAGTTAATGTTGTTGAATCCGATGCCGAGGGGGTCGCGGCGCACGGCCTCGGCCAGGCCAGGGTCTCCGTACACTCCGATCCCCGTTAGGTCTTCCTGCCTCTTCTCAAGAAACGCCGCCCAAGTCTCGGCCGCGCCGCAGGCATCCGACCGGGTGTAAACATGAAGGGCGGTTTTATGGGCGGTCCCCAGCGCGTCCCCCCAGGTCTTGGCCGTCTCCGTGATCCAAACGGCGATGAAGGCCTCTTTTTTGAGGCCCGAGGCGAGGATCCGGTCCAGCAAGGGATTCTTATCGCTGAAAGTGGGCACGACCCCGTCCTTGACGACGGCGATGGCAAAGGCGCCTTTCTCGATTTCCGCCGGATGGATTTCGCGCGAGACCATCCCCAGGTCCACGGCCCCGGCCAAGGCGTCGGCGATCCCCTTCCCGGCTCCCCCTGCCTGGACATCGACCCTGACCTTGGGATGGAGTTTGCTGAATTCCTCGCCCCACCTGACGACCATCGGGTAGAGGGCCCAGGCGCCGGAGATAGTAATGGTCCCCGAGAGCTCTTGAGCCGGGGGAGGGATAGAAATAGCAAGCATCGAGATAAGGGCAAAGGCAATGATTCCACCGAGAAGTCTTTTCATAATATTATCTCCTTCTCTAATAATACATATTGTCTATCGATTATGTCGACTATTATCCGAAAAACAAAAGCTTTCAGGCGCGCCGTTTCCGCCCGGCCCGGGCCGCTCTCGTCCTCTCGGCCAATTCCTCGAAGGTGGCTTTTTCCATGATTTCGGCCACCGCATCGCGGACCTCCTTCCAGAGGCCTTTCAGTCCGCAGGAGGATTCGTGGGGGCAGACCTCATGGGCGGTCACGCTGACGCAGTCGATGGGGGCGAGGGGACCGTCCATCACCCGGATGACTTCGGCAACGTTGATCTGGGCCGGAGGCTTAGACAGGCAGTAGCCGCCGTCCGGCCCCTTACGGCTGCGCAGGTAGCCGGCCCGCTTGAGCTGGAGGAGGATCTGCTCCAAGAACCGCTGCGGAATGTCCTGGGCCCTGGAGATGTCCCGGATATGGAGCGGTTTTTCCTCATAGTGAAGGGAGAGCTCAAGCATAGCCCGGCTGGCGTATTCTCCCTTGGTCGAAAGCCTCATGTCTTCCACCGTCCATTAGTCGACTATGTCAATCGACTTAGTGAACTTTAGCACGCTCCTCCTGGGTTTGTCAAGGGTTTTTTGGTTGCAAAAAAAGGGACTGTCCCCTAAAATGGAGGGTCATCCTCAGCCTATGAACCTTCATCCGAACATCCAGAAATTTCTCGACCTCCCGCTGCGGATGAAATTCGTCCTCAGCTTCCTGGTCGTCATCCTCTTCGGAGGCCTGGTCTCCCTCTTCTTCGGCACCCGGCTCGAACACCGTACGATTTTCAGCCTCGCCCAGGCCAAGGTGCGCCACGACCTGGCCTCGGCCTGGATGGTCTACGACGAGAAGCTCAACGACATCCGTGACATCGTCCTTCTCAACGCCCGCCGCGATTCCATCCAGGCCGCGCTCCTCGCCGGCGACCGGGAAACCCTGCTCCGGACGCTGGCCCGTGTCCGCCGGGACTTCAGCCTGGACATTCTGACCATCACCGACCGCTTCGGCAAGGTGGTCCAGCGGACGAACAGGCCCGACGTCTATGGTGACGATCAATCCGCCGACCCCCTGGTGGGCCGCGCCCTGCGCAAGGAGACGGTCACGGCCACCGAGATCGTCCCCCGTCCCGAGCTGCTCAAGGAGAGCCCGGACTTCGCCGAGCGGGCGTATCTTCAGTTCATCGCGACGGCCATGGCCGCCCCCAGACCGGAGGACCACGAGGAAAATGGGATGATGCTCAAGGGCGCGGCTCCCATCCTGGACGAACAGGGAAAAATCCTCGGCGTCCTCTACGGCGGCATCCTCCTCAACCAGAACTACGAGATCGTGGACCGGGTCAAGGAGATCGTCTTCAAGGGTGAGAAGTACAAGGGCAAAGAGATCGGCACCGTGACCATCTTCCAGAACGACCTGCGCATCTCAACCAACGTCACCGACGCTGAGGGCAACCGGGCCATCGGCACTCGGGTGTCGCAGGAAGTCCACGACGCCGTCCTCCGCCGGGGCGCCCCTTGGGTCGGCCGTGCCTTCGTCGTCAATCACTGGTACATCACGGCCTACGAGCCCATCAAGAACATCGCCGGCGAGATCATCGGCATGCTCTATGTCGGGATGCTGGAAAAGCCCTACATCGACCTCCGCAACAGCGTCATGCTCACCTTCACGGGCATCGCCGCCCTCTGCACCATCATCCTTCTCATCATCCTCTTCTTCATCACCTCGGGCATCACCAAGCCTTTGGGGCGCATGGTCCTGGCCACCAACCGGATCGCTCAGGGAGACCTCAACCACCAGGTCCGGATCGGATTCCGGGACGAGATCGGCCAGCTCTCCCACTCCTTTAACCAGATGACGGAGAACCTCAAGTTGGCCAACGAGAACCTCATCCAGTGGGGGAAGACTCTAGAAAAGCGGGTGGAGGCGAGGACCAAGGAACTGCGGGAAATGCAGGACTACCTCCTCCAGTCCGAGAAACTGCGCTCGCTGGGCAAGATGGCCGCCGGTGTCGCCCACGAGATCAACAACCCCCTGACCTCCATCCTCATCAACACCCACCTCATGCTGGAGAAGCTCGAGAAAAGGCACGAGTTCTACGAGAATCTGAGCCTGATCGCCGACGAGACCTCGCGCTGCACCCAGATCGTCAAGGGCCTGCTCGAGTTCGCCCGGCAGAACCCGCCGCAGAAGACCCACACCAACATCAACGAGCTCATCGACCGGACGACGCAGCTCCTCGAAAACCAGGCGTCTTTCCAGAACGTCCGTATCGTCAAGGAACTCGATCCCGACTTGCCGACGATCAAGCTCGACCGGAACAAAGTCCAGCAGGTATTCTGGAACCTGCTGCTGAACGCCTGCGAAGCCATGCCGAAGGGCGGCCAGATCACCATCAGCGACTCGCTGTCAGCGGACAAGAAGTCGATCGAGGTCCACTTCGCCGATTCCGGCGTGGGCATTCCCAAAGAAAACATCAATAAACTGTTCGACCCCTTCTTCACCACCAAGAGCTCGGGAACCGGGCTTGGCCTGGCCGTCAGCTATGGGATCATCCAGCAGCACGACGGAAAGATCGAGGTCAAGAGCGAGGTCGGCCGGGGAACCGTCTTTACCCTGAGCTTTCCGGTCGAAGACCATCGCCCAGATTCAACCCCCAAAGGAGGCACTTATGAGTAACCGGAACAAACGGAGAATCCTCGTCGTCGACGACGAGATCACCGTCTGCAAGAGCATCCGCCAAGCCATCCTCTCGGACGAATATGAAGTGGATATGGCCCTGAGCGGCGAAGAAGCCCTGAAAAAGGAAGGAGACAATCCCTATGACCTCATCATCACCGACCTGATGATGCCGGGCATCAGCGGCCTTGACCTGCTGAAGAGTCTCCGGAAGGCCCGTCCGGACGTCAATGTCATCATGGTCACCGGGTACCCGACCATCAAGACCGCCGTCGAGTCGGTCAAGATGGGGGCCTTCGATTACCTGCCCAAGCCCTTCACGCCGGCCGACCTGCGGGGGCTGGTCGCCCGGGCCTTTAAGAAGGCGGAGGGTGAAGACCGCGGCAAAGGCGCGGTTGCGGGGTCGCGGATTCCCGCCGGCTATTATTACATGCTCGGCCATACCTGGCTCAAAGTGGGAGAAAACAACCAGGCCACGGTGGGTGTCGTCCCTGATTTTTTAAAGACGGTCGGCATCATCACCCAGCTCGAACTCCCCAAGGTCAATGAGGCCATCACCCAGGGAAATGTCTGCGGGAAAATCTCCGACGCCGACCATTTCGTCCACCGGATCTGGTCTCCGGCATCCGGCCGGGTGATTGAGGTCAACGCTCGACTGGTCGCGGATTCCTCTGTGTTACGACGAGACCCCTTCCAGAGCGGCTTCCTCTTTCGCATCGAAACGGGCAACCTCGAAGAGGACCTCAAGGGGCTTCTTCTGGCCAAATAAGCGGATCGCTGTTCGGGCTCATGAACGGACACAGCGCCTCGACCCGCGTCCCGTGCCTGGGAGACCTGGAGGCTGAAGCCCGGGCCATTCTCCTGAAGCTCGACCCCAGGAGGCTTCAGTTTCTTGACCAAAAGGGAGAATGGGCCGAGAACCCGGAAAGCGTACGGGACCGGATCGCTCATGCCTTTCTCTACCATCTCCGTTCGCGGAGCGAGGGAGACAAGGCCTCATTTTTCGTCCAGGCCTTCACTCCCTTCTTGACTGAGTCCCGCTGGCCGATTGCCGTGAAGATGGCCGCTTCCCGCGCGCCGGCCTCAAAATCCTCCCTGCTAGTTCTTTTCGAAGCGCTTTTCTGGGTCCTCGAGCACGAGGCCTGGAGGGCCAACGCCGAGGCACCGGCCCCCGAATGGAACACCGAAGCCCGGGCCTTTCAGGCCGAAAGCCGGGCCAAGCAGCACTCTCTCGAAGAGTCCCTGGCCTCACTGCTATCGATCAAGGAGTGGAAGGAGTTCTTGGAAGCCAAAGCGGAGGTCACAAGGTCTGCAGCGGAAGTCCTGACTCCTCTCATTAGGCTGGTTGCGGAAGAGGAGAGGCACTGCGCCGCCCTGGCGAGGCTGGTCGTGGCCTCTTCAGACCCGAAGCGCCGTGAAGAGGCCTATTCGCTTATCCTCGAGAGGATCCAGCCTCCGCTGGGGATTGTGACCCAGATCCCGCCGGCCCTTTTTTTCCCCTGCCTGCGGCTTCTGCTCGACCCGCGGATCGACCCGGAAAGCGGCATCCCTCACCTGGCGTCGCTCATCCTGAGTGTCTTCCAGGATCCCCGGTCCACTGAATCACTCTTGCAGGCCTTGGCTCGCTACCCGCTGGTCTTCACCAAGATCCGCGAGAACCTGATTTACACGCTCGGCAACCTGAAAGAACAGAGGTCCGTGGACGTCCTGATCGAGGTCCTGGAGGCGCCGGACGAGATCATAGAGACGGCGGCCGGCCGGCCGACGGCCTGCCTGCTCCTCGAGCAGAAAGAAGAGGCCATCTGGGCGCTGGGCAAGATCGGGCTCGGAGCGGTCAAAGCCGTTCCGGCCTTAGCCCGGTATGCCGACCATTCTTCGGCCAAACTGAAGACCTACCTGGCCTGGACGCTGGGTGAGGTGGGCAGGGCCCAGAAGGTGGCTACGGGCGGCGTCAGCGCCGATGTCGTCATCGCCCTTCTCAAGCTGCTCAAGGACAAGAATCGGCAGATCTTCGAAGAGACAGTGGCTGCACTCCGGAAGATCGATTTGCCCGAGTTTGTTCACTCCCTCTACCTCTACCATGTCGGTGCCGTCAGCATCCTCGGGCTCAAGCCCGCCCAGCGCGGCCTCTACGAGCTCTCCGAGACCCTCCATCATCTACTAAAGACCAAAAAGACGACCATCATGGCCGTCAACGGAGATTCCGGGACGGGCAAGACGTATTTCTGCCAGGCCATCGCCGCTGGTTTCGCCGGCATCCGTCCTGATGAGATTCTCTATCTGATGCGCGATTCCAAGCGCGGCCAGAGGGTTTTCAACCGGCTCCTGGGTCTCTCCTGGCTAAAGAAGCACATCGACCCCTGCTACTACCAGGACTACCCCGTATCCGAGGAGGAGGACGACCCGGAGGCCTATTTCCGGATGTTCCTTGAAGAGAACTCCGACAAGCGTCTTATCATCCTCGACGGCTGCCGCGACCGGCATTACTTCCAGAGGGTCATCGACTTCTTCTACCTCCAGGGAGAGCTGGACATAGAAGTCAACTTCCGGGCCACCTTCTCCACAAGGCGGCTGAACCTTGAGACCAGGGAATTCGCCCTGGAGAGCGTCAAGCTCCACCTCCAGTTCCTGGAAGAGCCGGCGCTCGAGGACACCTCGTTCTACCAGGAGGGCCTGGTCATCCTTTACGACCTGGATAACTCGCTCACCTCCCGGGTCGATGGCGAGGAAACCAGGGAGCTGTTCGAGCGGCCGCGGGTTGACTCCTGGGGACAGCTCATCCGGATAGGAGATTTCTCCGGGGAGATAAAAACCCTCCCTTGCCGGGAAGAAAAGCTGCACCTCGAGGAAAGGCCACTCGAGGTCCGGGAAGAGGACTGGCCTGAAATCCAGGTTGCCGCCATCACACCCGGCGAGAAGAGGCTCATCCCCCTCCTCAACGAAGACCTCAAGGCCGAGCCCAACTTCCTGAAGGCAATCCCCCTCGGAGACATCAGCCCGGTCCGATTGCGTTTTTATGCCCAGGACCAGGTCGCAGGCCGCGGGGAAAACGGCGAGGTGTTTGTCCTGACCTTCCTGGACAACCGCATCTTCCAGACCCGGATAGAAAGGATCGTCGACTTCGCCCTTCTGGGCCGGACCTTTTTTCTCGCCGTCCCGGGTCGACGTCTGCTCAGCCTGTCGTTCGAGCGCAACGAGATCGTTGAGTGGCAGGCCGGGACCGCATTTCCCCAGAAAATCGTCGGCCTGCCGCCCGACAGGCTGGTCACTGCCCATCAGGATGGAACGATCCGGGTATGGGATACCCTTGAGAAAAGGGTTCTTGTCTTCGCCGGCCAGCTTTCCCCCCTGACCGCTCTGGCCGTTGACCAGACAGGACGAATTTACGGCGGCGACGAGTCCGGAACGCTCCGGCAGTGGGATTTGGAGAGGAGGACGGCCCGGGATTTCGTCAACTCCGCCGGCGCCGTCCGCTTCCTCCGCTATTATCCGCTGGGCAAGCTCCTGGCGGTAGAAGACGGCCGGGACAGCGGGAGGTCCTCCCGACTGCAGATCATCGACTTCGCCGGCTTGACCGCCCGGTCGATCTCCCTGCCTCCCGGCCGGATCGTGAACGCCATCAACGTCTATCACGACGGACGGATTATCGCCGCCGCCGCTGAAGCCGGGGACGAGGGGAGTGGCCGAGAAAAGAACCTCCTGGTTTTATCGCCCGGGGACAGCGACTGGTCGGTCCTGGCCCTAAGCGGCCATGCCCTGGGGACAAAAGACTGCCTGACCATGGGGCCCAAGATCATCACCTGCGGCCTCGACGATAGCGCTGAGGCCTCTATACGCATTTGGGGAAGCGAGTTTTTCGTCCGGACTGAGCTGAGCAAATTGTTCATAAAATCCTGAATGGACTGTTGAGTAGAGTGTCCCCCGGTTTCGCGGACCCTCTTCCCTTCGGCGTTTTATAATAATATTCCGCCTTGCCGCAGGGCAGAGGCTAAGGGTCTCAAGCTCACATTTGTCGCGGACAAGCCCCCGCCCTCCAACGTAGCCTTCCAGGAATATTTGATGGCCGCTATTTTGAGCTCAATTTGACATCCCCTCGAGCCGCGATCTATACTCCCTCACGATGGTTGGAGGGGAAAATCGGTGCTTGAATGCTCATCCAGCCAGCGCAGCGCAAAAGGAAATTATTATCCCTTCTTGAGCGGCAGGAGAGAGCATCGAAATGATACAGGATGTCATCCCGAGCGAAGCGAGGGATCTCACAGGCGGATCACGTTCCCGTGATGACCTATGCTCGTTCCGCGGTTGACAGGGCTCCCGGAAACAGGAGGGTCGCCATGATTGTCGCGAACAGGAAATTTCGACGGCATCTATTGCTCTCCATCGCGATGTCGTTCCTGGCCGGCTCCTGTCTCTTCGGCCAAATCCGCGATTACTGGCTCAAGACGGAGCGCCGCGGAACGGGCTTCGCTTATGAACACATCACCGTCACGAAGCTTCCGGACGGCAACCTCCGTTATGACTATGAGCAGCACATCAAAACCGATGTCGCCGGGCTCAATCCGCAGGACATCACCCAGGCCGGGCATTACGTCGTCACGCCCGAGCTCAAACCCCTCGCGCTCGAGCTGAAGACCTCGTTCCGGACCAAAACCACGTCCATCCAGGGAACCCGCGCGAACGATGTCCTGACGCTGACGGTCACGGAGGCGGGAAGCCCGCCGGAAAAACGGGAGATTTCCGTCGCGGACACGTATTTCGATGTCACCCTGGCGGACCTGATCTTCCGGAAGGCAGGCGAAAGGAATTTCCGTCTCAAATTCTTCAACCCGGTCGAGATTAGAACCGATGAAGTCCGCGTGGCAATCTCCGCCGTCGAGGACCACGGATGGGAGGCTGTCGTCTCCTATGGGGGGTACACGACCAGAGTCCGCCTGGATCCCGACGGTCAAGTCAGGGAAATCATCCTTGTCGAGCTCAACGGCCGGACATACCGCACGGACGCCGAGGATGCGCGGAATATCACGTACCTCAACACGGCCGACGGCGCGTCCCTGATGGTCAAAAGCCAAAAGACGTTTCCTAATGTCTTTCAGGTCCGACGGGCACGCATTCAGGTCGGATGGGAAAACATCCCGTTCGAGGAGTTCAAGTTCGAGGACAACCGGCAGAAAGTGGCCGGCCGCTCGGCGTCCGGGGCCGCCTCGGAAGTGGTCCTGGAGGTCTTCAAGCCCGCCGCTGCACCGTCCCCCGGGACCCGGGCCGCGGAAGGCCCGGGCACGGCCTATCTGGGCGAATGCGAATTCATCAAACCCCGCGACCCCGCCATTCAACAGCAGGCGGCCGAGATCGCTGGCGGGGAGAAGGACCCCGTCACCCTCGTCCGGAAGATCCTGCGCTGGGTCAACGCCAACGTCGCCGCCGAGAACATCGCCGAGACCCTGACCGGTCCCGAAGTCCTGCGGAAGAAGCGCGGCAAGTGCTCGGAATACTCCATTCTCTTCGCCTCCCTCGCCCGGGCCGCCGGTATCCCGACGCGCATCGCCCTCGGCGAACTCTACAGCAACGGCGCCTGGGTCGGCCACATGTGGGACGAGGTTTGGCTCGGCGAGTGGACGGCGGCGGACGCGGCGGCGGGGATGTTCGTCGCCGGGCCGTCCCACCTCAAGTTCATCGACAGCCCGACGGTCGTGGGGACGCAGGCTTTGCGCTGGAAACTCGTGGACAACCTCCGCATCGAGATCCTGGATTTCGAGGAGGAGCCCGCCGGCGCCGGGCTCGTCACCGGCATCACCGGGCGCGTTTACGCCAACAAGGACTTCGCCTGCCGGATCGCCGCGCTCGACGAGACCTGGGCTCTCCGCGAGGAAGTCAAAAGCGGCCTGACGTCGATCCGGATGAAAGCCCGGGACGGCGGCGCCGAGTTCGCCCTCGTCTTTTTCGCCGTCCCGCCAGGAACTTCCCCGAAGACGGTCCTCAAAGGCCGGCTGAACGCCCTGGGTCAGATGGTCAAGGATTTTAAGCTCCTCGAAGAGGCCGAGTGGGACGTCGCCGGCTGGAAAGCCCCGCTGGCCGTCTTCTCCCAGAGCGAGAAAGCGGGCGGCGGTGTCATCATCAACCAGAACGTCCTCCTCATCGACGGCGCGCGCGCCTATCTCTTCGCCTTCATCACGCCGGGGGACCGGTCCGAGGAGCTCCGGCCCGCATTCCGGAAGATCCTGGACACATTCGAGCTCGTTCGGTAACCGTTCAGGTCCCAAAAAGCCGCAGCCCGAACCAAGGGCGGCGTGGACGAGGCGGGTGTCTTCCATAAGATCCCGCGGATGGACGATTCGCGGCTGGCCGATATCTTCGCCCGGAAGGCGTTGGCGATGCTTGTCGGCCGGAAGCTTCTGAACCCGGAATGGGCGGAGCGGATCCTCTCCTGGCGGCACACCGGCTTCTCGGTCCACAGCCGGGTGAGGGCCAGGACCAGAGACGAGGCCAAGGGGGTGGGAAAGCACATGATCCGGCCCCTTCTTTCCCTGGAGCGGCTCTCTTTGGATGAGAAGGGAGGCAAGGTCTGCTACCACTACGGGAAAGGCGCAGGAGAGTTGGAGAGGATGACTACCTGGGCTTCATCGCCAGAGTCACCTCCCACATCCCCGACAAAGGCCCGGTCATGGTCCGTTATTGCGGCCTCTACGCCAACGCCTAAATTCATCGACCATTTCAAGCTCACATTTGTCGCGGACAAGCCCCCGCCTTCCAACGTAGCCTTCCAGAAATATTTGATGGCCGATATTTTGAGCTCAACTTGACATCCCCTCGAGCCGCGATCTATACTCCCTCACGATGGTTGGAGGGGAAAATCGGTGCCTGAATGCTCATCCAGCCAGCGCAGCGCAAAAGGAAATTATTATCCCTCTATTCAGTCTCCGTTGGCTCAATAAGAAACGGAGAATTACTTCTATCTAGCGAATAGAACATATTTTTCATTAAAACGGCTGTCTCGCTTCATATGTTATGTTTCCTTGACGGCAGCCTTTGCCTAACGGTATATTTCTACTGAGACCGAGAAGATGGGGTAGTCCCAAAAGGAAGCAATTGAACTTGCGGTGTAAAAGAGAAAATCAGATACCCCTCAGGCGAGGATAATATATGTACTTATCTGAATTGAAGATATGGAACTTCAGGAAGTTTGGTACAAGACCTGATTCATCAGCTCCGGAACGTCCAGAATTGCATCTTATACTCAACAAGGGTCTTAACCTGCTTGCCGGGGAGAACGATTCCGGTAAAACTGCGATAATCGACGCGATCAAGCTTGTTCTTCTAACACAGAGTCGTGAATATATCAGGCTAGAAAATGAAGACTTCCACATTGGCCCTGGAGATGCTGGAGAAAATAATAGGGCCAATTCACTTAAAATTGAATGCATATTTAGAGGATTTGACGAGGACCATGAAGAAGCAAAAAATTTCCTAGAATGGCTTGGAATCGAAAAGGACTCGAATGGAATTGACCATTACTACCTAAGATTATTCTTGAAGGGCGAGAGAAAAGACAGAAGATGCTTCTACGAGGTGAAGGCCGGTCCTGACGAAGAAGGGACGCAGCTAAATGAAGCAGCGAGGGATCTTCTTAGAACAACATATCTAAAGCCTCTGCGCGACGCTGAGAATGAACTTACTCCAGGGCGACGGTCAAGATTAGCTCAAATACTCGATAGTCATGAGGCATTCGATTCCGCAGGACCAGATCACCATCTCCTCCAGATTACAAAAAGAGCCAACTTAACCATAAAGAATTATTTCAAAGGGCTAAATGATGACGGCGTTACTGTGTTGCAGGATCAAGGAGGCAAACGCCTGCTCGAAGATATCAATGCATACTTGAAGGAGTTCTTCACTGAAAAGGAGAAGAATAAGATAGCCGACTTCACGATCACGGACCCTGAACTGAAAAGTATTTTGGAAAAGTTGGTACTTGATTTTATTGAGTCCAATGCAGGGCTTGGATCATATAACCGCTTATACATCGCCACAGAATTACTTTTATTGAGGAGGCAGGCATACACCGGTCTGAAACTAGCCCTGGTGGAAGAGATCGAAGCCCATCTCCATCCGCAAGCACAGTTAAAGCTAATTGATTACCTTCAAGGCGAGGTCTCAGAGAAGTCTGGCGTTCAGCTGGTAATGACTACTCATAGCCCCAACCTAGCCTCAAAAGCAAATCTTGAGAACTTAATTATCTGCAAGAATGGCCACGCTTTTTGCATGGACAGCTCCTCTACGGAACTCGAAAAAGGCGATTACCTTTACCTTCAAAGATTCTTGGACGTCACAAAGGCGAATCTTTTCTTTGCCCAGGGTGTTATCCTGGTTGAGGGCGATGCGGAAAACCTGTTGATCCCAACTATTGCCGAAATCATTGGCAAGCCTTTATCTAAATACGGTGTATCAATAGTGAACGTCAATAGCACCGCATTTCTAAGATATTCAAGAATATTCTTGAGAACGCGTCCCGATGAAGGAGTAATGGGGATTCCAGTTGCCGTGGTGACTGACAACGACGTAAAACCAGACAGTGAAATTACCACGGATGATATAAAAGCTAAGCGGGCAGAAAAAGCCGCTATTTATGACGGGCAAGGTGTTCGAACTTTCATATCACCAGTTTGGACACTTGAATACGATATCTGCTTGAGCCAACTGAGGGACTTTTTTTACAAAGCTGTTCTCTATGCAGAGAAGATACAGAACAGTAACCGAATAGGCCTCACAACAGATAAGATCGCGGAGATTGATGAGAAGATCCATCGTGACAAACAAACTTGGGAAGGCAAAACTAGAGCGGAGGTCGCAGACCAAATCTACAAAGATATCATCCTAGAAAAGAATATTTCCAAGGCAATATTAGCTCAATCTTTCGCGGGCCTTTTACGCGAAGGCGATCCGACTACTCTTAAGGCCTTGATACTCAAGGATGAGCATTTCCGCTACATCGTAGAAGCTATAAGCTACGCCTGCTCCTAGGCATTCGAGAGAATGTTTTCATTCACTGATGAACTTATTGCCTTTGCCGAAAGGTACCTACTGCCGAGTGGCGCAGTATTTGATGCGGAGAGGCGCGAAGTCATAAAGTGTCTCGAATCCAAAGACGTTCTTGCTTGTCCGGGAAGTGGTAAGACAACAGCACTGCTGGCAAAATTACTTATAATCTCGGGTCAATTGCCCCTAAGGAATAATAAAGGCATCTGTGTGCTAACTCACACTAACGTGGCCATTGATATTATTACTCAACGCATGGGGCTATCCATTAGCAATTTCTTTAATTATCCCAGCCATTTCGGCACTATTCAGAGTTTTGTCGATAAGTATCTTGCTATTCCTGCCTATGTCGCGCGCTTCGGCAGAAGACCAGATATAATCGACAATGATTGGTACAATTCTAAGGTCGACACACAATTTATTTTTTTGACAAGAAAAGCCAAACGTTTCTGTCACAAAATGGGATGTGGTAAACCCTTCGAATTTCTACACAAAATTTGTTTTCGCGATTTAGAAGTCGTAAGGGGGAATAGATGTAGCGGAATTAGCCTGGATCTAAAAAAGCCAGAGGATATTGACATCTATAGAAGCTTGGTCAAGCTAAAGAATAATATTCTTGAATTTGGAATCCTGAGCTATGACGATGCTTACTATTTAGCGTCAGCACATATTTCGGCTCATCCATCTTTGCAATCTCTTTTCTCTAAAAGATTTGCGTATGTATTTATTGACGAGATGCAAGACACTTCCTCGAAACAACTAGATATAATTGGTCGTTTGTTCGACAGTTCTGTGGTCATACAGAGAATTGGGGACATCAATCAATCCATTTTCAATTTCGGCGAAGAGGAAGATGTTTGCGCATGGGAACTTCCTTCCGGTATTGTCCCATTGGAAATCACCGGAAGTAAACGCTTCTCAAATGCTATTGCCCGCATCGTCGCTCCAATTTGTGAAAAACCACAGCCTTTGACGGGGAATCCTCAGATACCAGATATCGCACCAACCATTATCTCGTTCGCTGACAATAACATTTATAAGGTTATTCCGCTATTTGGAGACTTGATTGTCGGTAATCAACTTCAATTGCTGCCTCGTCTGCGTTTTAAAGCTTTGGGTTGGAGAGCTGCGCCTCATGGCAACAAACACACTATTTCCAGCTACTGGCCATTATTCCAAAAGGAACTACATACGAAGCGTGTCGATTACTCCTCACTCGCAAATTATATTGAGCCTGAAAGTGATGACTTCATCCAGAAACATTCGGTAGATCACTACAAGAAGTCAATCGTTCGAGCTCTCCTGAAGTGCCTTAGGCTTGCTGATAGGCCTACTGGAGTTCCAATTCTGTCCGAAAGAGCGCTTTTTAATTATTTATCGAGCAAAGATGAGGAGTTCTCTATCGACCTTAGGCATAGGCTCGCTAAGTGGTGTCTTTCCATTCACAAGCGACAGGATGTAAAGGATGAGATCATCGGCTACATGGAATCAGCCCTCTATAGCTTCTTTGACATCACCAAAAATTCGGGGCTCGCTGACTTCCTATATAATGCTCCGTTACAAACGGCTATCCAGTGTCAGCCTCAGAAGTCCAATATATATACTCACACCAGCCAAGGCTGCCAAATCGAAATTGAAATCTGCACTATCCATGGTGCCAAAGGCGAAACTCATACGGCTACACTTTATCTTGAAACATTTTATTATGACTACGATATCAATAGAATAATGGCCTATTTGAAGGGAAACCATACAACTCCCAGCAATACTCGTATTCGTCGAAATCTTAGGATGGCCTATGTGGGCATGTCACGACCATCACATCTCTTATGCGTCGCATGTCATAAAGATCACTTGCTTGGACATAAAAATTATCTAGAAGCAGGGGGCTGGCACATTGATGAAAGCTTGACATAATAATAGTTTATTAATCACCCTCTCCCATTCAAGGGAGAGGGATGATCTCATCTCTCGCTTTTGTGAATGGGTTAGGTTAAGTTTCGTATCCCCCTATTTCGTGGGCCTTGTTCCCCTGCGTTTTTTATAATAATATTCTACCTTACCGCAGGGCAGACGGTAAGGCCTAACCTCGCTCGGTCCATCCCAGGCGAGAGAGCTATTATCAAAGTGGAGGAAAAATGATAACCCGAAATAAATCTCTACCGATAGTCGGTCTGCTCGTTGTTTTCTTTTGGCTTATGCCTTCGACCGTTTTCCCCCAAGTTCCCCTTAAAAAAATCACCTTCGAACAGACCTACTTGAACAAGGAGCCATTTCTTCTCAAGCCGATGACCACAGGCTTCTGGCTCGACGACGAGAACTATCTCCTCCGTGAGCGCGATGAAAAAGCCAAGACGATGCGCCTGCTAAAGGTCTCCGTCAAGACCGGCGAAAAAACCCTGTTCCTGGACTACAGCGCTCTCCAGAAAGGCCTGCCTCAAGGCCTCATGGCGGTTGCGGCCGCCGACACGAGCCCGGATTATTCGCAGTTCATCTACAGTTTCCAGAACGACCTCTATCTTTATCTTCCGAAAACCCAGACGTTCCGCCGGCTAACGGCGACACCGGAAGAGGAGAAGAATCCGCATCTCTCGCCCGACGCCAGGTATCTCGCCTACACCCGCGCCAACAACCTCTTTGCGCTTGACCTCGACAGCGGGCTCGAATGCCAGATTACCGCCGACGGCTCCGAGACGATCTATAACGGCTGGGCTTCCTGGGTCTACTATGAAGAGATCCTCGGACGGGGCTCGCAGTATGCGACCTTCTGGTGGTCGCCCGACAGCCGGAAGATCGCCTTCCTGCGCTTCGACGACAGCCCGGTCCCCGTCTTCCCCATTTTCCGGTCGACCGGTGTCCACGGGGAGCTCGAAAAGGAGCGCTATCCCAAGTCCGGAGACCCCAACCCCAAGGTCAAGCTGGGGATTGTCGCTCTACCTG
>Ga0315275_10002957_pt1 | contig 15525 bp, 14 predicted proteins | sample YL17G03_0_MG_FD_205557 | JGI IMG/M metagenome (GOLD analysis project Ga0315275, IMG submission 205557) | Sediment microbial communities from Yellowstone Lake, YNP, Wyoming, USA - YL17G03_0 | ecosystem: Environmental > Aquatic > Freshwater > Lake > Sediment | place: USA: Wyoming | collected... | reverse complement strand
GGCTGACAAGGTATGCACCGCTAGGCGTGGCGCGGTGAGGATGACGCAAACGAAAAGTGTACACGCTGGCAGGTGCGGCGGTCAACGGTGCGGGTGATCAGGGCCACAAACCCGGCCTCGGCCACCGCCCGTGCCGCTCGCCCGGCGCGCGCCCGGGAGTCGAACAGCCCGAAGACCGCAGACCCGCTGCCCGTCATGGCCGCTGCCCGGGCGCCGGCCGCGCTCAGGACATCCCGTATCCTGCCAATCTCCAGATGACGACGCGAGACGGGCGCCTCCAGGTCGTTCACCACCTCCAGCGTGCGGCCCGGCCACGCGCCGATTGACGAATTGGTGCATGGCGTCCGCCCGGCTCCGCCCGACCGGTCGTCGTCGAACCATCCGTAGGCCTGCGCGGTGGACACCCCGAATCCCGGAAACCCGAGGACAACCCACGACGCCGTCAGGTCGTCCAGCGGGTAGAGGTCGTCGCCCCTGGCGAGGCCCAGCGCGCTGCCGCCGACAAGGAAGAACGGCACGTCGGCGCCGATGCGCGCCGCGATGGACGCGCGATCGACGGGCGCGCCCCTCGGCTGCCACACCCGCTCGAGCGCCACGAGCGCGGCCGCCGCATCCGAGCTTCCGCCGCCCAGCCCGGCCTGCATGGGAATCTGCTTCACGATGTCGATGCCCACCCCGTGTGGCTCGCCGGTTCGCCCCAGAGCCTGCCACAGTTGCCGCGCGGCACGCGTCGCCAGGTTGCCCTCGCCGACGGGCACCTCGGGGTCGCTGCAGGTGAGGACGAACGGCCCGCGGCGGACGGTGACTCTCAGCGTGTCGTGCAGCGCCAGCGATTGGAAGACCGTGAGGAGCGGGTGGTAACCGTCCGCCTGGACGGGGCCGACGCGCAGGACGAGGTTGATCTTGGCGTGTGCGCGAACGCGGAACCGGTGGCCTGCCGTCATCGCCCGCTCCCCTGGCTGGCGGCGCGGTCCGCGAGCGGACCGAACTGCCGCAGTTCATCGATCGTCAGCGGTGCCGCGTCGGGCGGCACGATCAGCTCGAAGGCCCGGCTATCGATGGGCACGTTCGTTTCGAGCTGCGAGACCTGTAGGGTCAGCGCCGCACTCGAACCCGGCTGGCCGGTGGGGCCGACGTGCTCCCAGACTCTGATGGAGCCCGGGAAGTTCAAGGAGAAGTCGGCGTAGGACACGGACCACGATCCGTGGGTGCCCGTCGCGTCCTGACGGCCGGCCGAAATCCGCCAGGCCTGCCCGTCGCGAGTGAGGAAGGCGCGCGTGGCGTCGGGCAGGTCCACCATCAGCTGGCCGCGCGAGCTGCGCTGGCCGGCGCCCTCCGGGGTGATGGCGCTCATCAAGCAGCCGGAGACAAGGGCGAGCAGGTCGTCGCTGGATCGGCGCAGACCCGCGATCGCCTCCAGCACATCTTCGACCGGCGCATCCCGCAGCACCCGCCGGTCGCGCGGCAGCCACAAGACCGCGCGGTTCGCGCGGGCCGCCAGGATGAAGATGGGTGCGCCGAACGGCGCGGGCGCCTCGAGCCGCAACGCGCCGCCACGTTCGAAGCCGGCGATGACGCGTCCCCGGATCTTCGACGGACCCGCCTGACCGCGCACCCCGATCTCGGCGGTGAGCGTCCGGACGCCGCGGCAGGGAGCCGAGGCTTCCTCGAAGAGGCCGTGTGCCGAGGGGTCCGGAGTCCACGGCCCCTCCGGCATCTGGAAGGGAGCGGCCGTCGCGCAGGCCGTGGCGGAGGCCAGCGCGCACAGGAGAAGGCAGGCTCTGATCACCCGCTAGTCTCTTGCAATCTTGTTGAGCGCCTCGCGGATCTTCCGCTCGATCTGGGTGCGCTCGATCTGTTCGCCATCCCCCGCCAGCGACCGGCGCCACGCTTCGACCGCCCCGGGGTAGCGTCCCTTCTTCGCGAGGAAGTCGCCCCAGTGGTTCTGAACGACCGAGTCCCTGGGCAGCTGCTCGGCGGCCCTGCGCAGGTTCGGCTCGGCGAGGTCGAACTGGTTGAGCTTGACGAAGGCCCAGCCCAGGCTGTCGAGGTACGCCCCGTTGTGGGGATCGAGGGCCACGGCGCGCTTGATCAGGCCCACGCCCTCGTCAAGCCGGTTTCCACGCTCGACGAGGGTGTAGCCAAGGTAATTCAGGGCCGGTGCGTGTTCGGGGTCCTTCGCGATGATCTGCCGGAAGACCCGTTCCGCGTCGACGTGCTGCGCCTGGCGTTCGAGCATGGCGCCGTACTGGAACAGCACGTTGAGATCGTCGGGGAATCGCGACTGGGCGCTCTTCAGCAGCGCGGCGGCTTCGGCATAGCGACGGGCGGAAGCATAGTATTCGGCCAGCGTCTGCGTCGCCGCCACGTCGCGCGGCGCCGCGTCGGCCAGCGTCTTCAGCACGGCCGCGCCCTCGTCAAACCGCCCCAGGCCGCGCAGCGCGTCCGCCTCCAGACGCGCCAGCCGCGCACCGGCGGGGTCCGTCGCCCGCTCGGCCCGCGCCAGCGCCAGCGCCCTGTCGTACTCCTTCGCACTCAAGAGTGCCTGTGCCAGGTACAACGTGAGCGAGTCGTCCGCCGGGTCCAGCTTCGTCGCGCGCTCAAAGGCCCCGATGGCATCGGAGGAGCGGCCGACTTCGAGATAGGCGAAACCCAGGTGGGTCAGCACGAGAGCCGTGTCGGCTTCCCGCCCTTTCAGCGTGTTCTTCGCCACGGGCTCGAGAGCCTCGATGAGGGCGGCCCACTCGCGGCGGGCCTCGAGCACCTGTGCGAGCGCGTGAGCGCCAGACGTACTCCCGGGGCTGATGACCATCAGCCTCCGCGCGCTTGCCTCGGAGGCATCGAGATCTCCCAGCGCTCGCTGGGCCCGGGCCAGGAGATAGAGCGGCCATCCGGCGGTGGGAGTGGCCTTCGTCACGTCGAGCAACAGGTCGCGCGCCTGGCGGGCGGCGGCTTCACCTGGGGCGTTGAGCAACGCGGACGCCCAACGAGTCTTGAGGTCGACGTCCTGCGGGCTCTGGCCGGATGCCTCCGCGTAGGCCTCGGCCGCCTCGGCCCATTGCCTGTTCTTTTCGAACGCCTCCGCAAGCACGCTGTAGAACGACGGTTCTACCGCCACGGCCTCCTTGAGGAGCGCGATCGCCTCGGGTCCACGGCCCGCGTCGGTGTAGGCCTGGGCCAGCATCGCCACCCCCTGAGGCAGCCACGGTTCGTCGGCGAGCACTTGCTTGAGCACGCCGATCGCCTTATCCGTGGACCCGTCCTGCATGTACAGCCGGGCGAGGGTCAGGCGGACGCCCGCGGCGGCGTCCGGGCGCGCCTCCTTGAGCGATCGCTCGAGATGATCGATCGCCTGCCGCATGAACGGTGTGGCAGCCGGGGCGGCACCCTCCCCTCGTTCGTCGCGCTCGGCCAGCCTGGCGTAGATGGACCCCAGAACCCTGTGGGCCCCGCTGTTCCCGGGATTGATCTTGATCGCGGCTTCCGCCGATGCGATGGCCTCTCGCACGCGGCTCTGGCGCGCGTACAGCTCGGCCAGTTCCGTGAGGAGCTCGGCCGACGCCGCGTCCAGCTTGATCGCGCGGGTCAACGCCGCGATGGCGCCGTCAACATCGCCCTCATCTTCGAGACGGCGGCCCAGCACGAACTGGTAGTACGCCTCGGCCAGGGGGTCGGCGGCCTTCTGGGTCTGCCTAGTGCCGGGTGTTGCGACGGACCTCGACTGGGGAAGAACGGGAGCGGCGGCCTGGCCGGCATCTGCAGGCAGCGGCGCCGCGCCGAGGGCGACTGCGAGGATCAAATGGATCACCCATGGATTGTTTCACAAACGCCGGAGCGTGTCAGCTGGGCCCGCCGCACCTCTGTTATAGTGGCGTAGCGTATCGAAGGAGGCACGTGATGGCCGTCAGTCCGGAACTGCTCGAGATCCTTGTCTGCCCTGCCTGCAAGGACGTGCCCGTGGTGCTGGTGAACAACGAGACGGGTCTCAAGTGCAGCCATTGCCACCGGGTGTACCCGATCAAAGACGATATCCCGGTGATGCTCATCGACGAGGCCACGATCGAAGGCTCGCCCGCACAGGCGTGAGGCCGACCCTCTGAAAATCCTCCTCATCCGCCTGCGGCTGATCGGTGACGTGATCTTGACGACACCGGCGATCCGCGCCCTGCGACGCGCACGCCCGGACGCCCATCTCGCCTATCTCGTCGAGCCGCAGGCTGCCCCGGCGGTGACGGGCAACCCGCATTTGGACGAGATCATCGTCGCTCCCCTTGTCCACGGGTTCGCCCGCGTCCGGGAGGATGCGTCGCTGGCGCTCCGTCTGCGCCGGGCGCGGTTCGACGCCGTGGTCGACTTTCACGGCGGGCCGCGCAGTTCGCTGCTGACCCTGGCCACCGGCGCGCCCGTGCGCATCGGCTACACGATCGCGGGCCGGGGGTGGATGTACACGCGGCAGATCTCGCGGCCTCCCGGACACCGGCCCCGCCACTCGGTCGAGAATCAGTGGGATCTCGCCGAGTCGCTGGTGTCGGACCTCGGACGGCCATCGCCATCGACCGACCCGGTGGAGATGATCGCGGACCCGTCCGCGGAGCGGCGCGTCGATGAACGGCTCCGCGCCCTGGAGATTGGCCCATCGCACGAACTGGTGGTCATCCACGTCGGCGCCGGCAACGAGTTCCGCCGCTGGCCCGAGGCGGCCTTCGCGGAGGTCGTCACGGCGTTGTCGTCGGCGCAGCCGAATCGTCGTATCATCCTCACGACGGGTCCGGCGCAGGCGGCGCGGGCCGAGGAGGTCCGGCGGCTTGCGAATCTGCGCGGCGCGACGCCCGGCGCTGTCGCGGTGGACTGCGACCTCGAGTTGGGTGAACTGAGAAGCCTGGTGGGACGCGCGGCGCTATTTGTCGGGGGCGACAGCGGGCCCGCCCATATCGCGGCAACCACCGCCACGCCGATGGTGGTCATCTACGGTCCCACGACACCCGTGGTGTGGGGGCCGTGGCGGGATCCGGCGCGCGCGACGGAGACGGTCGACGTCGGTGAACTGTCGTGCCGCCCGTGCGACCAGCGCGTTTGCGAGCCAGGCGACTTCCGGTGCCTCCGCGGAATCCGCCCCGACGTGGTGGTGGCGAGTGCCGTCCGCGCTATCGAGCGCGGCGGACGACGCGGCGCGAGTAACGTATGAAGCGTGTCCCTCTCGAACAGATCGCGCTGTGGTCGCTCTACGGCTTCGTGGGTGCGCTGCAGGTGTCGATCTTCGTCTCGCAGGTGCTGCTGACCGTCATGCTGCTGTGCTGGGTCGCCCTGCTGGCGACAGGCCGGGCGCGCCTTGCGGCGCCGCCCTTCTTCCGGCCTCTCCTGGTGTACGCCGTGCTGACCCTCGTCGCGACGGCGTTTTCGGTCGATCCGTTCGTCAGCTTCGTGGACGACAAGCAACTGCTGCTCTTTCTCGCCGTCCCCGCCATCTACGAGATCGCCCGCGGCACCCGCGCCCGCACCGTCGTGCACGTCATCATCACCGTCGGCGCCGCGAGCGCAGCGTTCGGCATCATTCAGTACGGCATCCTGCACTACAACAACCTCGGGCAGCGGCCCCAGGGCGCGATGGGCCATTACATGACCTACTCTGGCCTGTTGATGCTGGTGGCGACCGCCGCCGCGGCGCGCGTGCTCTTCGAGAGGCGCGACTGGGTGTGGCCAGCCCTCGTCATGCCGGCGCTGCTGGTGGCCCTGGCGCTGACGTTCACCCGGAGCGCCTGGGTGGGCGCCAGCGTGGCCATCGCCGCACTGCTGCTCATGAAGGACTTCCGCCTGATTGGCCTGCTGCCCATCCTCCTGGTCGTCGGCATCGCCGTGGCGCCGCCCCAGGTGACCCGGCGCTTCTACTCGATGTTCAACGTGCAGGACCCCACAAGCCGCGACCGTGTCGCCATGATGCGCGAGGGGTTCAGGATGATCGGGGCGGACCCCTTGACAGGTATGGGCCCCAACATGGTCGAGCGCGAATATATCCGCTTCAGGGACCCGGAGGCGATCGAGCGCGTCAACCCCCACCTGCACAACGTGCCGATGCAGATCGCCGCCGAGCGCGGCGTGCCGGCGTTGGCGGCCTGGCTATGGTTCGTGGGAAGTGCCGCCATCGGGCTGTGGGGATTGCTTCGGAGCGGGCGGCATCGCTTCCTCGCCGCCACAGGTCTAGGGGTGATTGCCGGCATGCTGGCCGCAGGCCTGTTCGAACACAACTTCGGCGATTCCGAGTTCTTGCTGCTGTTCCTGGTCCTCATGACGCTGCCGTTCGCGTCGGAACGTGCCGAGCCCGCGGACATGGCCGACACCGCGACGCCTTAACCGGGGAACTCCGACCGTGACCATCTCGCCTCCTGTATCAGCCGATCGCGTTCGCGCCATCGTGGCTCGTTTTCCCCTGACCTCCGTGCTGATCGCGGGCGACGTCATGCTCGACCAGTTCGTGGTCGGGCGCGTGAGCCGCATCTCGCCAGAGGCCCCGGTGCCGGTCGTCGAGCACGACCACGATGAGTATCGGATCGGCGGGGCAGGCAACGTGGCGAACAACGTGAGGGCGCTGGGTGGACGCGTCGAGCTGGTGGGCCTCGTCGGCGATGACCCGGCGGCGGCCATCCTGACGACGGAGCTCAACGCCCGGGGCATCGGGTGCACGAGCCTGGTCGTCGACAGCGACCGGCCGACCACGACCAAACAGCGCATCGTCACGACCCGCAATCAGCAAGTCGCGCGCGTCGACTACGAAAGCGATGTCGAGGCTGGCGGGGCGCTTGAGCGCGGCCTGATTGACCGGGTCACGGCGCACCTCGCTCAGGCAGACGTGGTGGTGATCTCCGACTACCTCAAGGGCGCGGTGACCCGGGCGCTCGTGGCGGCGATCGTCGAGCAGGCGCGCGCACGGAAAATTCCGGTACTGGTCGATCCGAAGATCCCGCACATCGAGTACTACGCCGGAGCCACGGTGGTCACCCCGAACCACTACGAAGCCGAGATCGCCACGCATCTCCGAATCAGGACGGCTGACGATGCGGGGCGGGCCGGGCAGGTATTCATCGAGCGGGCGCGCTGCCAGGGCGTGCTGATTACGCGCGGTGAGCACGGGCTGTCGCTCGTCAGCCCTGCCGGCGAGGCACACTACCCGGCCGTGGCACGGGAGGTCGCGGACGTGACCGGCGCAGGCGATACCGTCATCGCGACACTCGCACTGAGCCTCGCGGCCGGCGCGACCCTGGCCGAAGCCGCCCAACTCGCCAACCACGCCGCCGGCATCGTCGTCGGCCGGTTCGGTCCGGCCACCCTGTCGTGCGAAGAACTGCTGGGAGAGTTTCCGGAGCCAGGTCCACGACCCGAGATGACAGCCCGGGGCTAGGAGCGTGTCCGAGTATTCCTCCGGACACGCTCTTGGCGACATGTCGGGTCCTGGGCGTGACGCCGACCGACGCCATGCTGGTCACGCGGACGTATCTCGAAATCGCCGATCGACGCGCCTTCCGCCCGGCGTGGACGCAATTACCGGGCGTGGTCGTCGACCGGATCCGCCGCTGTCCTGCATCCCTGTTTCGATCGCTCTACACGGACGTTGGGCGCCAGTACGGATGGCTCGATCGCCTGAGCTGGAGCGACGACGAGATTCACCGTCACCTCGCGAATCCGGCTGTCTCGATTTGCGTCATGCGGGTACAGGATGCGTCGGCGGGGTACTTCGAACTCCGGACGGAACCTGACGGCTCGACCGAGTTGGCGCACTTCGGGCTCTTACCGGAGTTCATCGGCCAGGGACTCGGGAAGCACCTCTTGAGCGCGGCCGTCGAGCAGGCGTTCGGGCTGGGCGCCCGTCGTGTATGGCTGCACACGTGCACGCTGGACAATCCCGCCGCGCTGCCCAACTACCTGAAACGCGGCTTCGTTCCCGTCAAGACCGAGATCGTGTGCACGTGAAGAAGACGATCAGTGGCGGAAGTGGCGGCGGCGGGTCACGACCATCGTGATGCCGTGCTCGTCGGCGGCGGCGATCACGTCGGCATCCCGCACCGAACCGCCCGGCTGAATCACGGCCGTCGCCCCGGCAGCGGCGACGGCGTCGAGCCCGTCGCGGAACGGGAAGAAGGCATCCGACGCCGCAACCGATCCGAGAAGCGACACCTTCGCCGACTCCGCCTTCATCCGGGCGACGTTCACCGCATCAACCCGGCTCATCTGACCGGCGCCAACGGCCAGCGTGCGGTCATCGGCCGTGAAGATGACGGTGTTCGACTTCACGTGGGCGCACACCCGCCACGCGAACCGCAGCGCCTTCCACTCGGCCGTGGTTGGTGCGCGTCTGGTGACGACCTCGGGGCCTTCCGGTCGGGGCCATTCGTCCCGGGCTTCGACGACGCGGTCCTGCTCCTGCGCGAGCACGCCGCCGAGTGCCGTCCGCAGGTCCAGCCGGCCGATTTCTCGTCCCCGGCTCGTCACCGCCCCGAAAGCGACCGGGGCGATCACCACGCGCAGGTTCTTCTTCGCCGCGAGCACATGCAGCGCCGCCTCGGTGATGGCCGGCGCGATCACCGCCTCGATGAAGGTCGACGCGATCGCCTCGGCCGTCGCCTCGTTGATCTCCCGGTTGCATCCCACGACGCCGCCGAAGGCCGAAAGCGGGTCCGCATCCCGCGCCCGGACGTACGCCTCGTCCAGCGCGGCTCCCGTGGCCACGCCGCACGGGTTCGTGTGCTTGATCACGACGGCTGCGGGCTCGACGAACTCCGAGGCAATGCGGCACGCCGCATCGACGTCCAGGAGGTTCGTGAACGACAGTTCCTTTCCTTGCAGCACGGCAGGCAGGTCGCCGGCCGCCACGTCCGCGGGCACGTACCATGCGCCGGGCTGGTGGGGATTCTCGCCATACCGCAGCGTGCGAAACCTGTTCGTGGCGATGAAGAGGCGCGCCGGCAGCGGGTCGCGATCCGCCAGGCGGTGGCATTCGCCATCCTTCACCTCCACCGATTCCAGTTCGCTGGCAATGGCGGAGTCGTAGCTCGCGGTGTGCGCGAACGCCTGCTTCGCGAGGTCGAACCGCAGCGCCATCGTCAGCCCGCCTGGCTTGTCGAGGGCGGCGAGCACACGAGCGTAGTCGTCCGGCGACGTGATGACGAGCACGTCCCTGAAGTTCTTGGCGGCACCGCGGACCATCGATGGGCCGCCGACGTCGATGTCTTCGATCAGCGCGTCGAACGTGGTCTCCGGTTTCGCAGCGGTCTCCCGGAAGGGGTAGAGGTTGACGACCACCATGTCGATGGGCGTGATGCCGAACCGGGCGACAGCCTCGCGGTCGCCCGCGTGATCGCGCCGCGCGAGGATGCCGCCGTGCACCATCGGGTGCAGGGTCTTGACGCGGCCGTCCATCATCTCGGGCGCACCAGTCACGTCGGCCACCTGGACGACCGGGACACCGGCCTCGCTCAAGGCTCGCGCGGTGCCTCCCGTAGACACGATGTCGAAGCCGCGCTGCACGAGGCCGCGAGCGAACTCAACGAGGCCGGTCTTGTTGGATACGCTGATCAACGCACGCATGATGACTCCCGCGACATGAACACCCGCGGGGCCGGAACCTCGCGGCAACGCGCTTCGAGAGGGGTTGGGGCCCGCCCTTGCTGAGCAGGTGGCGCGTTCCCGTCACAGCCGGGGGCCTCAGCCCCCCGGGGCCGCATGAGAGTATATGCCGTGGCGGTGCCTTGACACTCCGCAAAGTCGGCCGGTAACATGCCGTAGAGGTGCTGTCGGGCCAGCGCCGTCCGCTGAATCAGCGGTGTGTGGAACTTCCCCCGTCCTCGAGTCGGGGGCCGGCAAGACGAGCGGTGCGTACGGCGCCGCCCAGAGGCAAGGCAGGGCAAGCATGCGCATTACAGGCAAGGTGAAGTGGTTCAACAACGCGAAGGGGTTTGGATTCATCGAACGTGAAGGCGGCAGCGACGTCTTCGTCCACTACTCCGCTGTCACAGGCGACGGCTTCCGTTCCCTCGAAGAGGGCCAGGCCGTCGAGTTCGAGATCGTTGACGGCCCGAAGGGCCCCCAGGCGGGCAACGTCGTGAAGATCTAGCGACCCCTTCCCCGGCATCACCCGGGGCGGTTTCGCCGCCCCGGGGTTCCTCACTCTCCAAGCCCACACGACCAGGTTCGCGCGGCTGCCACCAGTCGCCGCGACAGGCGGCCCAAGCCGAGGCCCATCAGGCGGACGACTCCGGCCGTCGGGGATTGTCCGGGCTCGCTGCCGCCACCTCCGAGTGGCGTGAAGATCGCGCCGCAGGCTCTCGGACCCATCAGGACCACCCAAAGGGCGGAGATCGTCCGGGCGCAGTGGCCGATCCAGCCGGTGAAAAGGACTCAGCCGTCAGGCGTGCCCTTGAGGCCCCGGGCGCTGAAGGTGAGCTTGCCATTGTGAACGGTCACCCGGAAGGCCACCTCGGGAGCGCCCTGTTTCTTGAGGACCGTGACCTTGTTGCGGATAAGGCTTGCGAACTTGTGGAAGGGGACCTGGTCCTCGCCGAGCTCGCGCCGAACGTCGGTGATGCGCTCGTAGAGTTCGCGGAGGCGATCCATCTCATGGACCGGGTCCGAAAAGACCGTGACGTGGACCACGCGATCGCCCTGCGGCTGCGCCACACCTTCGCGGCGCCCCGTCCGGGCAAACGGGCCCGGGCGCCCTTCTTCCCGGGCCCTCAGTCCCCGGTCCCACAGGTCAGCGAAGGTCGCAAATCGCGATTGCAACGCGTTGAGCCTGAAGCGATCGGCATAGGTGCCCGTGGTCGCACCAGCCCGCTCGAGCCGCTTCACCGACTGCTCGACGTGAGAACGGGTCTCCCACGGCGGCCGCGGCAACTGCCCGGCGAAGAACATGTTGTACTCGGCTTCGAGCTTGCGCAGGTCGGCCTCGAGCTTGTGGAGGTCCTTCTCGAGATCGGATCCGCGAGGCACTAGCGTGGAATCAGATGCCAGAGGAGTGGCAGCCAGAGCTCACGCGCGTATGGGAGCGGCCGGTCGTCCACGAGCACCTCGCTCGTGTCGAACCGCCCCACCAGCTGCCAAAGATCTCTGAGCGCCAGTACCTGGTCCGGTTTGAAGCGCGCCCGGTGCCGCAGGCGCTCGCCGCTGCCCACTTCGAGGTAGTCGCTCGTCGTTTGCGCCAACTCCACCGACGTCGCGTAGTCGGGCCCGTCGAACGGCCCGAACACGAGGGTGTACGAGAACGGCCGATCGGGGGGATTCTCGAAGAGCGCGGCCTGCAGATCCGGGTCGAGGCGAGCCAGTTCCTCGTCCGACGGCTCTTCCTCGAGCTCGACGTACGGCCAGAACTGGTCGCGCGGCCGGAGCTTCGGCGTCGGGTCGGCCGGGACCTCGTGAGGCTGCGAGGATGAGTCGGCGAGGTGCGGTATGTCCGCCATCTGGTTGCCTCAACCGCGCCGTGCCCATCACCGCGCGGAAATCCAGCTGATGGTATCCTGAGAGCACGACGGCCTGCAATACGAACAGACCGCAGGGGGCAACCGTCATCCGTTCACGGGCGCGCTCCTGCCGCGGCACCGAGGACCCGGTCGCAGAGGGCGACTGTGAGTGCGGCCGAACCGGAGCCCGGCGCGACTGGGTCCGGCGTGCCGCCGCTCGTGCCGCTACCAGTCGGGATCAGATGACAGTTGCGCCCAGACCGCAGGCGAGAGGCGGGAGGCGAGGCGCAAGACGCGCGGGGCGAGAGCGGCAAGAGGCGGGCGGCGGGATTTTCTGGTTACGTGGCGCAGGACTTCAGTCCTGCGATACGGCGACACCTGAAGCGTGGGCTTGGCTCGATTAGGGCAGACGACGCCATGGCAAACGGACAACCAGGACGTGGCTGACTTCCGACTCATCCCATCAATCGAGCAGCTCCGGCAGCGGCCGCGCGTGGCGGCGTTGCTGGAGCGGTACGGCCACGCCGCGGTCGTTCAGGCCCTCCGGGATGAGACCGATGCCTTGCGCCGCCATCTGGCGGGCACCGCGCCCACGGCCGATCCCCGTCAGGCTCTGCCCGCCACGTCGGACGAGGCCGCGGCCATCATCGAGGCGACGCTCGAACCGCGCCTGAGACGCATGTTGCAGTCGACACTGCGGCCGGTCATCAACGCGACCGGTGTGATCGTGCACACCAATCTCGGCCGTGCCCCGCTCTGCGCGAGTGCCCTCGCTCAGGTGGTGGACGTGGGGCGGCGCTACTCGACCATCGAGTACGACCTGGCGGAGGGAGGCCGCGGCCACCGCGACGAGCACGCGGAGCACCTGCTCTGTCGCCTGACGGGCGCCGAGGCGGCCGTGGTGGTGAACAACAACGCCGCGGCAACGATGCTGATGCTCGCCGCGCTGGCCTCCGCGCGCGAGGTCATCGTGTCGCGGGGAGAACTCGTCGAGATCGGCGGCGGGTTCCGCGTGCCCGAGGTGATGGAACAGTCCCGGGCCATCCTGCGGGAAGTCGGCACGACCAACCGCACCCGGGCCTCTGACTACGATGCGGCCGTCTCGGACAGGACGGCGCTCATCCTGCGCGTTCATCGATCCAACTTCACCATCGAAGGATTCACCGAGCAGCCGGCGCTGGCAGAACTGGTTGAGGTTGGACGACGCCACAAGGTCCCGGTCGCCGAGGATCTCGGCAGCGGCAACCTCATCGGGGGTCTCGCGCCGACAACAGACCTCGCGGGCGTGCGATTGGACGAGATGCCCTGGCTCGAGCCGTTTCTCAGGGACGAACCGACGATTCAAGGCAGTATCGCCGCCGGGATTGACGTGGTCTGCGTGAGCGGCGACAAGCTCCTCGGCGGCCCCCAGGCGGGCATCATCCTGGGGCGGCGGGCGTTGATCGCCGAGATTCGGCGTCACCCGCTGATGCGCGCGTTCCGCGTCGACAAGATGACCTACGCAGCGCTGATTGGCACACTGACGGACTACGCGACAGGCCGTGCCCGTGAGTCAGTGCCCGTGCTCCGGATGCTGACGAGCAGCCCCGACTCGATCGAGTTGCGGGCGCGGATCGTGGCGGACAGACTGGCGTCCTCCGAGCTCTACGACTGGGAGGTCGTGGACGGGCGCTCGACTGTGGGTGGAGGGACCACGCCGGGTTTCACGCTGCCGACGAAACTGCTCGCCCTCACCCACCGCGGCCTGTCAGCCGACTCCCTAGAGGCCGCCCTTCGCGGGCTCGACATGCCCGTCATCGCCCGCATCGAGCACGACCGCGTGGTGCTCGACCTGCGGACGGTCTTCGACGAAGAAGACGATGCCCTCATTCACGGGCTGAGAACCGTGGTGTAGACGCCCGCGACTCCAGAACAGGGGCCTGGCGCCTGTGTCGGGCTAGGAGCCCGTCCGAGTCTTCAGTGGACGGGTTCCTGGAAGGGCACGTGTTGAGCGCCGAGGCTGGGTCGGCTTGACACGCATGCCCGGCCGTCGGCGGGCGAATTCCCGAATGAGATCGGCCCAGCCCCCGCATCAACCATGCGCCGTCTCCCTGGAGCCATGCGTCCTGGTTTCCTGTTCGGCGCCCAACACGTGCCGCCAGGAGCGTGTCCGGAGGAATACTCGGACACGCTCCTAGAACATGCGTGCGACGGACCTGGCGGCGAGATCGAGAAGCCGCGCAGGCAGCACACCGAGATAGAGCAGGATCGCCACCGACGCAGCAAGCGCCGCCAGCGCCGTGCGCGATGGCCGGGGCGGCGCCGCGCCCTCGGCGTGCTCGGACATGTACATCATCACGACGATGCGCAGGTAGAAGAAGACCGACACCACGCTCGTCAGCACCCCGATGATCGCCAGACTGTACTGGCCGGCCCGCACGGCGGCGCTGAAGACGTACCACTTCGCCACGAATCCCGCGGTCGGCGGGAAGCCGCCGAGCGAGAGTAGGAATACGGTGAGCACGCCTGCCATGACGGGGCTCGACAACCACAGCCCCTTGTAGTCGTCGAGGTGCTCCATGGACGTCTCGCGCGTGCTCAAGAGCGCGATGACCGCGAAGGCACCAAGATTCGTGACGGCGTACACGACGAGATAGAACAGGATCGACGCCTTGCCGACGTCGCCCCCGGAGACGAGGGCGACGAGCAGGTAGCCACCGTGCGCGATGCTCGAATACGCCAGCATGCGCTTCAGGTTCGTCTGGGCGACGCCGACGACTGAACCGAGGATCATCGTGCAGACTGCCAGCACCCACACGACGGGCGTCCATTCGCCGCGCAGCGGTTCGAAAGCGAGCAGGAACACGCGGGCGAACGCTGCGAAGGCGGCCGCCTTGACGGCCGTCGACATGAAGCCCGTGACGATGGTCGGCGCGCCCTCGTACGCGTCCGGTGTCCACATGTGGAACGGCACCGCGGCGACCTTGAAGGCGAAGCCGACGAGCAGCAGGCCCATGGCCACGAGGAGCAGCGGGTTGCCGGTCAGCGCCTGGGCCTGGATGGCCGCGGCCACGCGATCGAGGTGTGTGCTCCCGACCAGCCCGTAGGTGAAGGCGATGCCGTAGAGGAAGAACGCGCTCGAGAACCCGCCGAGCACGAAGTACTTGAAGGCCCCCTCGGTGCTGGCGAACACGTGGCGGCGCAGACCGGTCAGCACGTAGAGCGCCAGCGAGAAAACCTCCAGTGCCAGGAAGATCACGAGGAGATCCGAGGCCACGGCCATCAACATCATGCCGGCCAGAGCGAAGAGCACGAGCGCGTAGTACTCGCCGGCCGGAAGTCCGTCCCGCTCGATGACGCTCGACGAAAAGACGATCGTCAGTACCCCGATGCCAACGAGCACCAGCTGGACGAACAGGCCGAAGTCGTCCGCGACCACCACGCCGAAGCTCTCCGCCCTTCGGCCCCAGAGCAGCACGACGGCGGCGCCGGTCCCGATGAGGCCGATGATGCCGAGCCCGCCAATCGGCATGCGCTCATCGCGCTGCCTGAACGCCTCGGCCAGCATGCACGCGAGGCCGGCCAGCGTCACGCAGATGACGGGAATGATGCCGTTCAGAGCCGGACCGATCATGGACACGCTACTCACCTACGGCCGCCTCTCGTGCGGCGACGAACGGACGATCTCGCCTGCGGGCGCCGGCACGCGAACGGATGGCACCGGCGGCGTCGACACGCGCACCACCCTCGTGGGCTCGGCCTCGGCCATCCGCGACACGATGCGGCTCACGGCGGGCTTCATCGGATTCAGGAACACCCACGGCGCCACGCCCATGAAGACCGCCATCGCGATGGCGGGAGCCAGCACCCACCATTCGCGCGTGCTCAGGTCCTTCAATCCCCCGTTCTTCGGATTGGTCACCGCGCCGTAGTTCACGCGCTGGAACATCCAGAGCATGTACACCGCGGACAGGATGACCCCGGAGGCTGCCACCGCCGCGAACCACGGGCTCCATTGGAATGCGCCGATCAGGATCAGGAACTCCCCGACGAACCCGTTCAGCCCCGGCAGCCCGATCGACGACAGGGTGATGACGAAGAA
>Ga0315275_10002956_pt1 | contig 15526 bp, 13 predicted proteins | sample YL17G03_0_MG_FD_205557 | JGI IMG/M metagenome (GOLD analysis project Ga0315275, IMG submission 205557) | Sediment microbial communities from Yellowstone Lake, YNP, Wyoming, USA - YL17G03_0 | ecosystem: Environmental > Aquatic > Freshwater > Lake > Sediment | place: USA: Wyoming | collected... | reverse complement strand
AGCGTCACCGAGGGCTACGTGGACATCAACCCGGACGACGCCAAGGAGCTGGGCGTGGAGGACGGCGACTACGTCTGGATCGACTCCGATCCCAGCGATCGTCCCTTCCGCGGATACGACCCGGCCAACAAGGACCACAAGTTCGCACGCCTCATCTGCCGGGCCCGGTACTACCCGGGAACGCCACGCGGCATCACCCGGATGTGGTTCAACATGTACGGGACGACTCCGGGTTCCTACGAGGGCGCGCAGACGCGGGCAGACGGGCTCGCCAAGAATCCGCGCTCGGGCTACCAGGCCATGTTCCGGTCCGGTTCCCACCAGTCGGCGACGCGTGGCTGGCTGAAGCCCACCTGGATGACCGACTCGCTGGTGCGCAAGGCCATCTTCGGCCAGGAGATCGGGAAGGGCTTCCTGCCCGACGTCCACTGCCCCACCGGGGCGCCGCGCGAGTCCATCGTGAAGATCACCCGGGCCGAGCCGGGCGGCCTCGGGTCGAAGGGCCTGTGGCGGCCCGCCGCCGAGGGGCTGCGGCCTCGCTACGAGAACGCCGGTCTCAAGAACTACCTGGCGGGCGGATTCGTGATCTCGAAGAAGAAGGGAGCCTAGGACATGTCTCTCGTGCGCAACTGGCAGATCGACCGCTCGATGTCCTACTGGTACCCGGAGTCAAGGCCGCAGCGCCAGTTCGCCGCGGTCTTCGACGTGAACAAGTGCATCGCCTGCCAGACCTGCACGCTGGCCTGCAAGACCACCTGGACCAGCGGCAAGGGGCAGGAGTACATGCTCTTCAACAACGTCGAGACCAAGCCTTACGGCTACTACCCGCTGGGCTGGGACGTGAAGATCCTCGACCAGCTCGGGCCGCAGACGTGGGAGGGACGCCGGTACTCCGGCCGCACCATCTTCGAGGCCGCCGGCGCGGGCGAGCGGTCGCTGGGGTGGCGGCCCACCGACGACGACTACGCCTACCCCAACGTCGGGGAGGACGATTGCGCCGGGGCCCCCATCGTCAACGGCGCGTACTACCAGCTCCCCCACCTCTCCTGGTTCTTCTACCTGGCGCGCATCTGCAACCACTGCACCTACCCGTCGTGCCTGGCCTCCTGTCCGCGCGGCTCGATCTACAAGCGCCCGGAGGACGGCATCGTGCTCGTCGACCAGGGACGGTGCCGCGGATACCAGGAGTGCGTGAGGGGCTGCCCGTACAAGAAGGTCTTCTTCAATCCCATGACCGGGACCTCGGAGAAGTGCATCGCCTGCTTCCCCAAGATCGAGCAGGGGCTGTCGCCGCAGTGCTTCCTGAACTGCATCGGGAAGATCCGCTGCGCCGGCTTCGTCCACCTGCCCGAGAAGGCCGACCCCGAGAACCCCATCGACTACCTGGTGCACGTCCGCAAGGTGGCGCTGCCGCTCTTCCCGCAGCTCGGGCTCGAGCCCAACGTGTACTACGTGCCGCCCCTCCACGCGCCCGTGCCCTTCCTGGAGCAGATGTTCGGTCCCGGCGTGCACGAGGCGCTGGCGACCTACCGCAACGCCCACCGGGACCCGGACCTGGCCGGCCTGATCTCGCTCTTCGGCTCGACGGAGCACATCATCCACAAGTTCAAGCGTCGCGGAGAGACCATGTACGGCTACGACGACAAGGGCCACCAGGTCGTCCAGGTGCCCATCACCGAGCCGGTGCAGGTGCTCACTGGATTTGATCCCCTGCGCGGGGTCTCCCCCGCCAACGTCACCTAGGAGGCGGCCATGGCGCGATTGCTGACGAGGGCGCTTCTCCTCTGGGCAGCCGGCGCGGTGCTGGCGTGCAGCGGCGGCCCCCAGCGGGCCCTGTCGCCCGCGGAGGTGCGGGCCGTCAAGACGGCGAAGCTCCCATCCACGCCCGACGATCCGGCCTGGGCGAGCGTGCCGGTGCATCCGGCGCAGCTCCTCCCCCAGGACGTGGTGGAGCCGCGGATCCTCGCCCCCACCACCACGGCCCTCGAGGCCCAGGCCATGACCGACGGGACGAACGTGGCCTTCCGCCTCACCTGGACCGTGCCGGCCCGGAGCGACCTCAGCGCTCCGAACGTCTTCAGCGACGCCTGCGCGGTGCAGGTGCCGGGCCAGACCGGACCCGACGTGCCCAACCCGATGATGGGGGAGGCGAACCAGCCGGTGGAGATCACCTACTGGCGGGCGAGCTGGCAGGCCACGCTGGACGGGAGGCCCGAGACGCTCGCCACGCTCTACCCGAACGCGAGGGTGGATCACTATCCGTTCGAGTCGGCGTCGCTGGTCGCCGGCTCGCCCGAGCAGCTCGCCATGGCGAAGCGCTTCGCTCCGGCGCGCGCGGTCGGCAACACGATGACGGGCCCGCGCGATCGGCCCGTGCAGGACCTTCTCGCCACCGGGCCCGGGACGCTCCGTCCAGCGGAGCGGACGATCTCGAGCGGCGCCGGCAAGGCCACGTCCACCGGGTGGTCGGTGGTGCTCGTCCGCCCGCTGCCGAAGGGAGTGAAGCCCGGCTCCCGGTCGCAGGTCGCCTTCGCCGTGTGGCAAGGGTCGAAGGGGGAGGCAGGAGCGCGCAAGATGCGCAGCGGCTGGATCCCGCTGTCCCTGGAGGGCGACCGGTGATCGCGCTCGAGCAGGACGTCAAGGAGCAGCTCGGAGCGGCCGCCGAGTGGCGGCTCCTCTCCCTCCTCTTCTCCCGGCCGAGGGAGGGCTGGTACCGGGAGGTGTCGTCGCTGGCCGAGGAGGTCGGAGTCGAGGGGCTTCGCGAGGCGGCGCGCGCCGCGCAGGGCGCGACCGAAGGGGCCTACCATGCGCTCCTCGGTCCGGGTGGCCGGGCGTCGGCGCGGGAGGCAGCCTCCGCCGGGTTCGGCGACCTGGGCCGGATCCTCGCCGACCTCGCCGCGCGCTACGACGCCTTCGGGTTCACTCCCCGTCAAGAGGAGGCGGACGACCACCTCGCTGTGGAATGCGACTTCGTGTCCTACCTCCACCTGAAGGAAGCCTACGCGCTGTCGGGCGGGAACGCCGACGCGGCGGAGGTCACGCGGGAGGCGCGAGCCCTGTTCCTCTCCGAGCACGCGGCGGTGGCGGGACGGCGTCTCGCCGAGCGCCTCCCGGTGGGCAGCCCGGCCTACCTCGAGGCCGCGGCCGCGGTCCTCGCGGAGCGGCTGCCCGAACTCCCTCCGGTGCCGGAGGGCGCCTTCGATCCCGACCCGATGCAGGACGGCTGCCCAGCCGCGTGCGGTCCGGGCCAGGAGTAGGGGCCAGCGCGCCGACAAGAACCATTTACGCCCCAATTCGCCATGGCCCCGCCAGGCCGCGCCTCTATCCCTGCAATCCGACGGAGTATCTCGAGATGGTGGTCAGTGCACGTGGATCAAAGGAGGACGAGCATGCCCAAGTACGTGATCGAGCGGGAGTTGCCGGGAGCTGGGAAGCTCTCCGCGGCCGACCTCAAGGGAGTCGCTGCAAAGTCCAATGGCGTTTTGCAGAAGCTCGGACCCTCGATTCAATGGGAACAGAGCTATGTGGTCGACGACAAGATCTACTGCGTCTACATCGCACCCAACGAGGCCATGGTGCGCGAACATGCCAGGCTCGGAGGCTTCCCCGCGAACAAGGTATCCGAGGTGCGAGCGACGATCGATCCGACCACGGCGGAGTAGCTTCACGCCGGACGGCGGGCCACGAGCGAGAAATGGTCATGCGCGTAGCGAAGGAGAAGGTCGACGTTCAGTCAGGCGCAGGGTCTCGAGCCGCGGCGGCCTCTCGCCCGCGTGTCCGGAGCCAGAGGAGCACGGCGAACCCGAAGCCGAGCGTGCTCGAGGCGATGAAGAAGGTCATCATCGGTTCGTAGCCGGCAGGGTTCTGTGCGCTCGCGCCAGCCCGGTCGTTGAGCCAGCCTGCGACGAGGTTCGCGCCGGCGATGCCCGCGTTCTGGATCACCCACATGAGCCCGAGCGCCGTGCCGAACCGGTTCGGCTCGACGATCCGCGAGACGAGCGGCCACATCGCCGCGGGAACGAGCGAGTAGGAGATGCCGATGAGCACCGTGGCGAGGCCGAGCCCGTGGTTCCCGGTCGCCATCATGGCGAGCGAGAGGGGCAGGAGCGCGGCACCCACGGCCAGGGGGCCGGCGTACCGGCCCAGTCGATCGCAGAGCCAGCCCAGGGCCGGGGTGGCGAAGAGCGCGGCGAGGAAGACGTGGCTGTTGATCTGCCCCGATTCCTCCAGCGAGAGCCCGTGCGCGTGCTGGAAGTACTTGATGGCGAAGGTGCTGCGGAAGGCGAGGATCACCCCGTACCAGAGCACGCAGAGGAGCAGCAGGTACCAGTACGCGCTGCCGAACCCGAGCACGTCTCGCGCCGCGAACGGCTGCGCCTGTGCCTCGCCCCTCCCGCCCCGGCGGTCCCGGCGCTCGACGCCCCAGTAGGCGGCGCTCGCGATGAGGCTCGTGGCCGCGATCGCCGCGGCCAGCACGAGCGGCCGCTGCCAGCCCGTGGCGTAGACGCCCTTCCAGATGGACGGCGAGAGGTCGGCGACCCACGATCCAGCCCGCCCGACGCCGACGGTGATGCCCATCATCAGGGCCGTGTGGCGCCGCGGGTAGAAGACGGTCACCGCAGCCAGGGTGGCGATGCCGAAGGTCTCCGCACCGACGCCGAAGAGGAGGCGGCCGGCGGCCATCACCGGGAAGGCGGGGCTGGCGGCAGTGAGGGCGGCGCCGAGGAAGCAGATGCCGGACGTCCAGAACATCGTGCGCCCGGCGCCCAGCCGGTCGACCATGATCCCGCCGATCAGGACCAGGACGACGTTGGGGAGGCTGTAGATGGCGTTCAGCAGGCCGATCTGCGTGTCGCTGAAGCCGAGCTGGCGCTGGAGCAGGTCGGCGACCGGGCCGATCGAGTCGTAGACGTAGTAGTTCCCGAAGCACGCGAGCGAGACGAGGGCCATGGCGAGCAGGCCGGCGTTGCGGCTCGCGGAGGGGTCCGCTCGGGCTGGGTGTATCAAGGAGATCCCGAATAACAGGCGTCAGGTCACGCCGCGACATCATTCCACCGGCAGGTTCATCACGGCAGGTAGCCCTGGGCGCGTCGGCGCGTCATGCTCGTCGAGAAGATCCATCGGCCGCCCGCGGAGGTCGTCGCAGGGTTCAAGGCGCGGGTGCCCGGCAACCGGGCGCGCGACAGGTGCGTGCCACGACCGGTTCCCTGTCGGTCTCCTCAGTCGCGCAGCTGGAGGAGCTTCCCGCCGTCGGTGAGCAGGTAGATCCAGCCGTCTGGCCCCTGCCGTACGTCGCGGATGCGCTCGCCCAGCTCGGAGAGGAGCCGCTCGCGGGCGACCTCCCGGTCCCCGTCGAGCTCCATGCGCCAGAGCGCGGTGCCCGCCAGCGCGCCCAGGAATGCGTTTCCCTTCCATCGCGGAAATCCGGAACCCGTGTAGAAGAGCAGACCGGCCGGGGCGATGGAGGTGGGAACCCAGTAGCTCACCGGCTCGAGGTGGGCCGGGGCGTGGGTGCCGCCGCCGATGCGGCAGGAGGCGCCGACCGGGTCGCCGTAGTTGCACCCGTAGCTCACGAGCGGCCAGCCGTAGTTGCCCCCGGCCACGACGCGGTTCAGCTCGTCGCCACCCTGGGGGCCGTGCTCGTCGATCCAGAGGACGTCGGTGCCGGGCCGGACGGCGGCGCCCTGGGGGTTGCGGTGCCCGAAGCTCCAGATCTCCGGCCTCGCGCCGGGAAGGGCCGGGTTTCCCGCCGGGACGGTGCCGTCGCGATGGATGCGGATGACCTTGCCGAGCGAGGTGGACAGATCCTGCGCGGGGCTGCCCTTCTGCCGTTCACCCAGGGTCACGTACATGGTGCGGTCGGATCGGAAGGCGAGGCGGGACCCGAAGTGCCCGCCGCCGCTCACCTTGGGCACCTGGCGGTAGATGACGGCAACGTCCTGGAGCGAGTCGCCGACCAGCCGTCCGCGCGCGACGGCGGTTCCGGCGAGACCGGCCTCGGCGCCCGTGCCGGGCTCGGAGTAGGTCCAGTACACCCACGGATCGGTGGCGAAGTCCGGGTCGAGCGCCACGTCGAGCAGGCCTCCCTGGCTCGCGGCGGCCACGGGCAGAAGGCCCTTCACCGTTGCTTGCACGGTCCTTCCGTCCGCGGCGAGGACGACCATGCTGCCGCCCTTCTGGGAGACGAGCATCCGGCCGTCGGGCAGGAAGGCCAGGCCCCACGGGGAGGCGAGCGCGGTGTTGAGCGTGACGACCTGGAACGTCGCGGGCGTGGACGGCGCCGCCACGGCCGAGCCGCCGCCGCAGCCGACGAGCAGCACGGTGGCCAGGAAGGGAAGCAAACGAGTCGTCGCGTTCATGGGGGTCACCTTTCGCTGTCATTCTCCAATACTCCGTCCGAGCTGGAACCATTGACGATTCTTCCCAGCCTCGCGATGCCGAGCGCTCATCCGGAGTATGGTCCCCGAGAACCCCTGGTGCGCGCCCCGCATGCATGACAGCGTCTTCAGGGTCGACAGCGCTTGCGCGTCAGTTGTTCAATGCGCCACTCGCGATCCAGTCGCGAACGGCGTCGCGCACCTGCTGGCACACGGAGCCTGGTGAGTTGAGCGGCATGCCTTCGCCGTACTGCGGGCTCGGCGTCGTTCCGATGAGAAGCTTCTGGTAGAGCAGGCTGCTTCCCGGATCTCCAGGCTTCACGCGAAGGAGACCCGATGGGCGAGCGCCCGGGGCGGCCGCGAAGTTCTGCGCCGTCACGTTCACGAGGGCGGAATAGGCGTCCCCGGACAGGTCGAGCCCGCCGGAGGACTGGGCCAAGCCCCCGACGTGACAGGCCGTGCAGGTCACCTTGAAGAGCTCTTGATCGATGCTCGAGAAGGCCGCGGCGACATTGGCGGGACAGGTCGGGGTCGATGAGATGGGACGGGATTCACCGCACGCGCAAAGGGCAGCGACCGCGGCGAGGAGGAGGAGCCTCAGATCCATGGAAATGTCTCCGCGAACCTGCGACGGGCTTATCCGCCGGTGAGCCGCGAGTTCTTCCCTTCCTGACTCTCCAGGCGCGATGCATGGGCCCGGCTCATCAGGGGCGTACCCAAACGGGGCTGGCGCACGAGGCCCGCCAAAGGTGTCTCGCTAGCAAACCCCGAGCATCGCGTCGCCAAGGCTACGGGGGGAGGAATCCGTCATGAACCGACAGGTGCGCCACGTGCTGTTCGCTCTGTACTCCGCGTCGATCGCTGCGGGCTGCGGCGATTCCTCCTCGGGTTCCACGCCGCCGCCTCCGGTGGTCGTCAAGTTCGCCACCCTCGACGGCGCCCAGGAAACGCCCGCGACCACGTCGACCGCCATCGGGGCCGGGATCCTGGCGGTGGACACCACGTCCGGAAAGGTCGCGGGATTCATCACGACCTCTGGACTCACCGCCACCGCCGCGCACGTCCACGACGCCGCCCGCGGAACGGCCGGCTCGGTCATCGTGCCGCTCGCGGGAGGGCCGAACGTCTGGGTCGTTCCCGATGGCGCGGCGGCGATCTCGTCCACGCAGATCGCGGACTTCAGCGCTGGCAACCTGTACTTCAACGCCCACACCACCGCCAATCCCGGAGGCGAGATCCGCGGGCAGCTCGACAACACCGGGACCGTGAAGTTCGCCTCCCTGGCGGGCGCCCAGGAAACACCGCCGACCACGTCGACCGCCGTCGGGGCCGGCATCCTGGCGGTGGACACCACGTCCGGAAAGGTCGCGGGGTTCATCACGACCACGGGACTCACCGCCACCGCCGCGCACGTCCACGACGCCGCCCGCGGAACGGCTGGCTCGGTCATCGTGCCGCTCGCGGGAGGGCCGAACGTCTGGGTCGTTCCCGATGGCGCGGCGGCGATCTCGACCACGCAGATAACGGACTTCAGCGCTGGCAACCTGTACTTCAACGCCCACACCGCCGCCAATCCCGGCGGCGAGATCCGCGGACAGCTCGACCGTCCGTGAGAGCGCCGCCGCGACGCGGCTGAAGGCGCCCGAGACGGCGACAGGAAATGGGGTCGCAGAAAGCGCCCCCCGGAGGAGCCGTTCTCGGGTTCGCCTCCTCAGGCGGGCGGGGCAACTCCGGTGCACGACGCGTTTCCTTCGGTCCGGATGGCGTGGATCGCCGGAGCGGCGCCACTCGTATCGGATCCCTCACTCGCACGCGATCATCGCCTGGTGGCGGCTCCGCAAAGGAGGCGAATCATCGAGCCGCGGGGAAGATCCGGGTCGCGGGCCGAATCTTCACTGGTTCTGCGACGGACGAGGGCGTTCCGGCTTCAGGAGCGGCCAGCCGGCGAGCGCGTCCAGGAACATTTGCCGCACCTCGGCCACGCGCGCGTCGAGGTCTTCCGCCGACCAGCCCCGGGTCGAGACCGGCGGAAGCACGCGCACCTGCACCGTGCCCGGCCGGACCACGTTCGACCTCGCCCACATGACCTCACCGGAGTTGCGAATGACGATGGGCACGATCGGCACGCCGGCCTGGAGCGCGAGGTGGAAGGCGCCCTTCTTGAAGCGCCCCAGCCGCACCGTTCGCGAGCGCGTCCCCTCGGGCGCCATGGCGACGGAGACCCCGGCCTTGAGCCGCTCGAGGGCCGGCGCCAGTGCCTCTTTCGCCTGCGTCGTGTTTCCGCGGTCGACATAGGCAACGTCCACCAGGTACCCGATCGGCGCCACGCGTGGATCGAAGGCCAGCTGCTTCTTCGCCACTGCCGTCACGTCCCGCCGGAGCAGCGCGCCGAGGATGAATGGGTCGATGCCGCTCTGGTGGTTGAAGACGAACACGGCGGGGCGGTGGGCGTCGAGGTGTTCCCCGCCCTCCACCTCCAGCGTCACGCCGGTGAGCCCGAGGACGAGGTCGGAGCCGACCGAGATGGCCAGGTTCGCGGCGTGGCGCCGGCTGCGCCGGAGCAGGCCAGCGCCGGCGCTCACACAGACCGTGGCGCTCAGCGCCGCCACCGCGGCCGCCGTTCTGACCACCGGGGCCAGCCGGAGGGACGGGCCGCGCTCCTCGAAACCGTGGATTGGCCAGCCGCGTGCGCGCGCCGCCGCCGCCAGTGCGGTCTGGGCGTTGACCGGGCGGGGTCTCCCGACCGTCTCGAGGAACGGGATATCCTCGTCGCCGTTGGCGTATGCGAAGCTCTCCTCGAGCGCGATGTTCCGGGACGCGGCGAACCGGCGGACCGCCTCCGCCTTGTTCTCGCCCCACAGGATGGGGCCGTCGACGTCCCCGGTCAGGAAGCCGTCGCGCACTCCCACCTCCGTGCACAGGAGGTGCTCGACGCCGAGGTCGCTGGCCGCCGGGCCGGCCTGGAAGCGCGTCGCGGACGTGGCGATCGCAACCGTGTGGCCCATCCGCTTGTGGGCGTCGACGAGCGCTCGGGCCTCGGGGAAGAGGCAGGCGGCGATGCGATCTCGGAAGAGCCGTTCGGCCATCTCCTCGAGGTCGCGCACGGGCCGGCCGCGCCACTGCGCGATCGCGGTCCGGAGGGGCTTCTGCGCGTCGCCGCCGCGCCAGGCCACCTCGATGAGCGCCAGCAGCAGGTCGCGCGCCTCGGCGCCAGACAGATCGAGGTGCCGCAACCGGTCCAGGTAGAAGCTGGCCGCCGAGTACCCGGAGATGAGGGTGCCGTCGAAGTCGAAGAAGGCGCCGACCGAGGGCCCGGCGCGGCCGGCCAGGATCTCGCCGATCAGATCGTCGGGTCCGTCCATCCGGTGCCTCCCTCCGGCCGGCGGCCCCGGCGCAGGATCTCGCGCAGATCGCGCACCGCGAAGTCACGGATGGTGGCGATGCGACCGACGTGGTCGGCGATCTCGTCCGACAGCGCTCGCCGGCGCGCCTGCAGGTTGTCGCCGTCGGTGGCGAGCAGGCCCCGATGGCGGGCAACCGAGAGTGCATTGCCGAAGAGCTCCTGCGAGATGGACTCGGTGCTCCAGATCCGGTGCTGAAGCCGGTACTGGCGGGCGATGCCCACGCACTGCGACAGGAAGGCCTCCTCGTCGAGCGGCAACCCGGGCGGCTGCGCTGCCAGATGGTCGGCCACCACCTGGTACGCCTCGAGGAAGGAGCGGAGGACGCGGTGGGCGACGTGGAGCCGGGAGCGCTCCAGCATCGCGCGGGTGAGCTCCGGGGAGGCCACGTTCTGCTCCCAGCCAGGGCCGAACAGCACCATCTCCTCGCGGAGCGCCTCGAGGAAGTCCCGCTTCCTGGGGAAGATGAACTCGAAGATCAGGAGTTCCCTGAGTCGAACCGCTGCCTCGATCACCTGATCCAGGCCCGTGAAGCGCTCCTCCGCGCCGCGCGCCATCACGGTCTCGACGATGGCGCGGTTGACGAAGAAGTGGATGGTGCTGTTCCGGTAGAAGGCGGCCACGAGGTGCTCGTCGGCGCCGATGGCGTAGACGGGCTCCGTGCCCTCGGTGAAGCGGCGGACCACCCCCTGCCGCTCCAGCGTCTCGAGCGCCTCGCGGATGGGGGCGTCGTCCCCGGGCAGCAGCCCGCCCACGGTCGGCAGGTCGCGCTTCGCCGCGTAATCGAGGATCGGCTCGAGCGTCGCCTCGATCTCCGCCAGCGTGAGTGCGCGGTCCTCCACGCCGAGCAGCGCGAAGGTCACCAGCGACGTGGGCGTGATGGGGGTGGCGCGGTTGATGCGGTGGCAGACCTCCAGGGCCGTCTTCTGAACGGCGCGTGCGCGTGTGCCGGGACCCTGCACGGCGCCGTCGGCGGCGGCCAGCGCCTCGCGCAGGGAGAGCGGCGTGCCAAAGCGGACCCAGGCCTTGCCGCGACTCCGCCGCTGGGCCTGCACGTATTCCACCATCCACTGCAGGCTCTCGGCCTTCTTGCCGACGCCCAGCGCCTCGGCCGCCATCGCCTTGAGCTCGTACAGTTGATCGAAGGCGATTGCGGTCGGGACGAGGTACACGTCCCTCGCCTCTGGCTCGCTCACCGCTTCGGCAAGGTACCCGAGCAGGCCGTGGCGCGGCCGGCGGAGCTTGCCCGTCCGCGAGCGTCCGCCCTCGATGTACCACTCGAGGTTGAAACGTTCCCGGACCAGGAGGCGCATGTACCCATGGAGGGCGACCTTGTAGACGTCGTCGTCCTTGAAGCTGCGCCGGATGAAGAGGATCCCCGCCCGGCGGGCGAGCGCACCCAGCGGCCAGAAGCTCAGGTTGATGCCGCCCACCAGGATGTTGGGAGGGAAGCCGTGGCGCTGAAGCGTGCGCCCGAGGAGAAGCGGGTCGATGTACGACTTGTGCGACGGCAGGAACACGAGGGCGTGGTTCCGGTTCAGCGTCCGCAATTCCGCCAGCCGCGCCGCGTCCACGTCGACGGCAAGGCGGCCAAGGACGGCCTTCCCGAGCTGGCCGTAGAACAGGTCGATCCCGAGCCGTGTCTGGGTGGTCACCATCTCCCTCAGGCAGGATCGTGCCGCGCGCTGCACGCCTGCCAGCGAGCGCCCCAAGGAGCGGGCCATCTCGGCCAGCGCATCCTGGAACTCGGGTCGGTCCTCGATCTGCTCGATGACGAGGCGGGGAACCTTGTACCGATGTCCGACAACGGCCCATTCGGCGCGATCGAGGGCCAGGGTGGCCTGACGCAGCACGTGAGGGCCGAAGTCGCGGATGCCGCCCTCCTCGCGCCAGCTCCGCCGCAGCTCGCTGACGCGCGTCGCCTCGCCGGCGATGACGCGGCACCGGTCGGGCTCGTTCCGAACGATCCGCGCCTGCAGTCGCCGGGGAGGGTGCCAGGGGTCGGAGAGCGACAGGAGGTCGCCGAGGTCAGCGACGCGGTCGCCGCCGCGGACCGAAGGCAACCAGGCCACCCGAACCGGGATCACGATGGGATCGCCATCGCTCGACAGGCGCGCCTCGAGGCGGGGATCGCGGTGGCTCACAAGCTCGCAGGCGGTCTGCGCCGAGACGCTCCCCCACTCCCGCTCGAGCCAGCGTTCGATGGCCTGGCGCTCCACCGGTGTCGACGCCACGGACAACACCACCCGGCGCGCCTCCGCAGGGCCAGGGGGAACGACGCGGGCCACCGGCGCCGCCTCGGAGGGCGGACGCGACGCCATCTCCTCTATCGAGCCTGGATCGGGCATGGTCGTTTTCCCTCCGCTACAAACCGCGCGGGCCCCCAGGCGCGCGCACGACCACGGCGCCGAGCGGCTGGGCGACGAGCCACTTGTCGTGGACGATGGCGCCGGGAATCTCCTCGGCCAGCGGAACGGCGCGCCCGTCCGTCACGGTGATAGCAGTTCTCGGGCTCCCCGACGAGGCGCTCGATCTCCTGGGCGATGCATCTGCCTGTGCCCATTGAGCAATTGTCCCGGAGGCCTCCGACCGGAACGGCCCCTCGCTCGGGGCGCCAGGCGCATCAATGGACAGCGCCATCGGGCCGAAAGCGCACGATCACCTTCCCCATGGCCTTGAGCTGTTCGTCCCCCCAGCGCGGGACCTCGGGACTGTGCTTCAGCTCCGGCGGGTAGAGCACCCAGGTCAGGAGCGGGAGGGTGAGGACGAGGATCAGGCCCACGGGGAGGAACCCCACCATCCACTGGGTCCAGCTGATGTCGATCTTGACGGTCTTGCGCACCAACTCCACCGCCAGGAGGTTCGGCGCCAGGGCGGTGAGAAACATGGAGCTGGTGACCGCCTGGGCGGCGAAGGCGGTCCACATGAGATACGAGCCGATCCGCCGTGCGCTCGGGCCCGGGTGGGAGTCGTAGAGCGGTGGGATGCAGCGGGCCACCGGGAAGATGATGCCGCCGCTGCGGGCGGTATTGGAGGGCGTGAAGGGCGCAGTCAATAGATCAGCGAACGTGAGCGCGTATCCCAGGCCCAACGTCCTCTTCCCCAGCGCTCGCACGAGCAGCAGGGCGATGCGCTTGCCGAGCCCGGTCTTCTCGTAGCCCAGGGCGAACATGAAGGCGCCGAAGATCAGCCACACGGTGGTGTTCGTGAAGCCAGAGAGCGTCCACCGAACCGCCTCGGCCGGCGCGTTGAAGCCCTTGGCGGAGAGCTGTGCCGCCGTGAAGGGAAGCCGCAGCACGGCGGCACTCACCACGCCCAGGAGCCACACGGCGAGGGGAACGGCCGACTTCCAGATCAGCGTGGAGCGCACCATGGCGAAACTTCCCTGGTTAGAAGCGATGGGGACCAATCAGGGCGGGGGGCGGGGGCGTCTGGCCGGCACTCGCCTCGACGGTGTCGTGCCAGTCGCGCGAGCCGCTCGCTCGGTCTTCTAGAAATGCAGCTCGAACACCCGCCGGAAGTGGAATCCGTAGATGGCGAGGGTGATGGCCGTCGAGAACTGCCGCGGCCGGCGAAGGAGAGACCAGAAGAAGAGCCTCCAGTAGTGCAGACGTCCCTTTTCAACGACTCCCAGCAGGAGCATCGATCTCGCCAGTGCCCGAAGGTGCGCGATCTCGAGGGGCGCCTGGTGCCGCCCAAGCGGCTCGTAGGTCCGGAGGAAGTCGATGACCCTCTGGACGTACTCCCTGGGTGAATATATGGTTCCCAGGACCCTTCTGTACCCGTCCCCGAGCGCCTCCGGATCCATCCGGGGAACGAAATTCATGGAGAAATCGGTGTTGTCCCCCGAGAACACCTGAAGCAGCCTGTTCTCCTTTCCCATCCGGCCATGCAGTCGCGAATTGATGGGAGCGTTGAGAAGTCCGACCATGGCGACGACGATCCCGCTCTCCTCGATGAACCGGATCATGTTGTCGAAGATGGACGGAGGGTCGTGGTCGAATCCGAGGATGAACCCTCCCTGGACCTGAAGCCCCGCCTTCTGGAGCGCGTGGATGCTCGCGATGAGATCCCTGTTCTTGTTCGGGGTCTTCCTGCATTCCTCCAGGCTTTCCACGTTCGGGCTCTCGATGCCGACGAACACCTCCTCGAATCCTGCCCGGGCCATCAGGTCCAGCAACACCGGGTCGTCGGAGAGGTTGAGGGACGCCTCGGTCCCCAGCGAGAACGGATGCCCGTTCTCCTCCATCCACTGGACGATCCGGGGCAGGACGTCCTTCTTCAGCTTGTCCCTGTTCCCGATGAAGTTGTCGTCGACGAAGAACAGGTGGCCACGCCAACCGGTCCGGTGGAGCGCGGCCATCTCGGCGATCACCTGGCCAGCGGATTTCGTGCGCGGCACACGCCCGTAGAGCACCGTGATGTCGCAGAACTCGCAGTCGTAGGGACAGCCGCGCGAGTACTGGATGTTCATGGTGGCGTACTGCCGGAGGTCGATCAGCTCCCACATGGGCAACGGGGTCGTGGTCAGGTCCGCCCACCCGGTGGTCGTGTACAGCGGCTTCTGCCGGCCGTGCCGGAGGTCGTCGAGAAAGAGCGGGAGCGTGATCTCCGCCTCGTTCAGGACGAAATGGTCCACGCCGCGATATTCCTCGTGTCGCGCGGTGAAGAGCGGTCCTCCGGCGACGACCTTGGTCCCCGCCTCGTTGCAGCGCCGGATGACCTCCCGGGCCGATTCTGACTGGACCGACATCCCGCCAAGGAAGACGTAGTCAGCCCAGCGAAGATCCTCGGGGGTGAGCGGCCGGAGATTGAGATCGACGAGCCGCTTCTCCCACCCGGCGGGGAGGAGGGAGGCAACGGTCAGCAGACCGAGTGGCGGCTGCCCGGCCTGCTTGGAGACGAATCGAAGAGCGTGCTTGAAGGACCAGAACGTATCCGGATATTCGGGGCAGACGAGAAGGACCTTCATGGCGCTCCTCTCTCCGGAACCGAGCGGTTCCACGGAGCATCCTCCCGATCCGCATCCGTTCACAACCACCTTCGCGAAGGCCCCCCGCCCCCCTGGACGCTGCTTCCTGGCACCCGTGCTGGCTGCCAGACGGACGGACGTGCCTCCTCGGCGGTTACCCCAATGGCGCATCGACGCGCTGGTTCAGGAAGGCTATCAAGGAGATACAACTGCGCCCGAAGAGGGGTCGGAGGACTCGATGGCCAGGAACTGGAAGACCATTTGCTGCCCGGTCGATTTCTCCGAGCCGACGCGGGCCGCGCTCAGCGTCGCCGCGGATCTGTGCAGCCGGCTGGGCTCGGGTCTCGTCCTCCTGCACGTCGATGGCGCAGGGAAGGTTGCCGAGGAGCTGGCCGGGGGCGAGCCGGTCGAGAGCTCGCTCGCCGCCTGGAAGGCGGAGGCGCAGCGGCTGGGAGCGTCGAATGTCATTTCGCTACGCGTGAAAGGCCAGGCCGAGATCGCCATCGTGGACTACGCAGCGAGGAGCGGCGTCGACCTCATCGTGATGGGGACGCACGGGCGCATGGATCGTGAGAAGATGCTCGCTGGCTCGGTGACCGAGAGTGTCGCGCGAAACGCCGGGTGCCCCGTTCTGACCGTCCACCCGCGCGACGTCGGTTGATGCCTCGCCGGACCGCGGTCCTGGCGCTGGGGGCATCGGCCCGCGTGCGATTGCCCTGACGACGTGGCCTCGCCTCTCGCCGGAGGTAAGATGGCGCGGTGACCGGACGCCTCCT
>Ga0315275_10002953_pt1 | contig 15536 bp, 15 predicted proteins | sample YL17G03_0_MG_FD_205557 | JGI IMG/M metagenome (GOLD analysis project Ga0315275, IMG submission 205557) | Sediment microbial communities from Yellowstone Lake, YNP, Wyoming, USA - YL17G03_0 | ecosystem: Environmental > Aquatic > Freshwater > Lake > Sediment | place: USA: Wyoming | collected... | reverse complement strand
CCGAGGCCAGCCGAGGCAGACACCGCGCCTTTTGCGACTCGGTGCCGAAGTGGGCGATGGTCTCGCCCACCATGTTGGTCACGGCCATCGTGACGGCCAGCGAGCAGTCGACCCTTGCGATCTCCATCACCGCCAGCGCGTAGGCCACCGCGCCGACCTCCGACCCTCCGTGGACCGAGGGCACGTTCACGGCCAGAAGACCGAGCGCTCCGAGTTCCCGGATCATCTCCTCGGGGAAGCGGGCCTTCCGGTCGGCTTCGGCGGCCGCCGGCGCCGCCCTCTCGGTCGCGAACTTCCGGGCCGCAGAGGCCACGGCCTGCTGGGTCTCGGTCCCCTCGAAGTCCACGCCCTAGCCCTTCAGGACGTTGGCCGCGATGACCAGTCGCTGGATCTCGCTGGTTCCCTCGTAGATCTCGGTGATGCGGCTGTCCCGCCAGTGGCGCTCGACGTCGTACTCCTTCACGTACCCGTACCCGCCGTGTACCTGGATGGCCCTGGAGGTGACCCGCTCGCTCATCTCCGAGGCGTAGAGCTTGGCCATGGCGCTCTCGGCGCTGTGGCGCACGCCCTTGTCCTTCATCCAGGCGGCCCGCCAGACCAGGAGGCGAGCGGCGTCGATCTCGGTGGCCATGTCGGCCAGCATGAACTGGATGGCCTGGAACTGTGTGATGGGGTTGCCGAAGGCCTTGCGCTCCTTGGCGTAGGCCACCGCTTCCTCGTAGGCGGCCTGGGCGATGCCGAGCGCTTGCGCGGCGATGCCGATGCGGCCGCCGTCGAGGGTCTGCATGGCGACCTTGAACCCCTCCCCTTCTCCGCCCAGGCGGAAGCGCTCCGGGAGGACCACGTCCTCGAAGAAGAGCGTGCAGGAGCTGGAGGCCCGGATGCCCACCTTGTCGTCCGCCTTGCCGCGGCTGAATCCCTTCACCGAGGTCGGCACCAGAAAGGTGCTGATGCCCTTGTGACCCTTCGACCGGTCGGTCATGGCGAAGACGATGACCACGTCGGCCTGCGGACCGTTGGTGATGAAGTTCTTGGTGCCGTTGACCACGTACTCGTTGCCCTTCTTCACTGCCAGCGTGCGCATCTCGGCGGCATCGGAACCGCTCATGGGCTCGGTGAGTGCGAAGGCGCCGAGCCGCTCGCCCCGGGCGAAGGGCATGAGGAAGTCACGCTTCTGCTCCTCGGTCCCGAACTTGTTGACGGGATCGCAGTAGAGCGAGTTGTTGACGCTCATGATGACGCCGGTGCCGGCGCAGCCGCGGGAGATCTCCTCCATGGCCACGGCGTAGCTGACGTTGTCCATCCCGGCGCCGCCCAGCTCGGGCGGGATGGCGACGCCCATGAGCCCCATCTCGGCGAGCTTCTTCACGGCGTCGGCGGGGTACTGGTGGTCGACGTCCCACTTCCGGGCGTTGGGCTTGAGCTCCGAATCGGCGAACTGACGGCAGAGATCGCGGACCTGGCGCTGTTCCTCGTTGAGCTGGATGTTCATCGTTCCTCTCGGGTTCAGGCGCCCTGGAAATGGGCGGGTCGCTTCTCCATGAAGGCGGTGAGCCCCTCGTGACCGTCGCCGGTCCCGAAGAGCATCCCGAAGGCGTCGGCTTCCATCTCCTGCCCGGCGGCGAGCTGCGGCTGTGCCGTGGCGCGGAGGATCCGCTTTGCCGCGGCGATCGCCCCGGGCCCCCGGGACGCGATCTTGTGCGCCTGGGCGAGCGCGTACTCGAGCAGCTTGTCGGGCGCGAGCACCTCCAGCGCCAGCCCCCAGGCCTTGGCGGTCGCGGCGTCAACCATGTCGCCGGTCAGGATCATCTCCATGGCCCGGGCTGGCCCGACGCGCCTCTGGAGCCGCTGGGTGCCCCCGAACGCCGGGATGATTCCCAGATTCACCTCGGGCTGGCCGAAGCGCGCCTTCTCGCTCGCGTAGACGAGGTCGCAGGCCATGGCCAGCTCGCACCCGCCTCCCAGCGCGAAGCCGTTCACCGCGGCGATGGTGGGGATGCCGAGGGCTTCCAGCCGCTCGAAGGTTCGCTGTCCGGCCTCGGCGAAGCGCCGGGCGTCGAGGGGAGAGAGGGCCGACATCTCGGCGATGTCGGCGCCGGCCACGAAGGCCTTGTCGCCGCCGCCGGTGAGGACGAGGGCGCGCAGGGAGCGATCCGCCTCGACGGCCGAGAGCAACTCGCCCAGTTCCCGCACCGTGCGGGTGTCGAGCGCGTTGAGCGCCTTGGGCCGGTTCATCGTGGCGATGCCGACCCCGTCCTCGACCCGCCACAAGATGTGCTCGAGCTGCATCGACCCCTCCAGGCCGCCTCGAGGGCGGCTACGCGTAGTTGTAGAACCCCCGCCCGCTCTTGCGGCCGAGCCATCCGGCGGCGACGTACTGCCGGAGCAGCGCCGCCGGCCGGTACTTGTCGTCGCCCAGTTCCCGGTGGAGCACGTCGGCGATGAACAGGCAGGTGTCGAGCCCGATGAAATCCGCCAGCGTGAGCGGGCCCATCGGGTGGTTCAGGCCGAGCTTCACGCCGGTGTCGATGTCCTCGGGGGAGGCCAGCCCCTCCTGCAAGGCGAAGCAGGCCTCGTTGATGAGCGGGATGAGCACGCGGTTGACGATGAATCCGGGAACGTCCTTCGACGTCACCACGGTCTTGCCGAAGCGCTTCGTGGCCAGCTCGGTCACCGTCCTCCAGGTGTCCTCGCTGGTCTGGAGCCCGCGGATGATCTCGATGAGCTGCATCACCGGCGGCGGGTTCATGAAGTGCATCCCGATGAACTGGGCGGGGCGCCTGGTGGCCGCGGCGAGCTGGGTGATGGAGATGGAGCTGGTGTTCGAGGCCAGGATGGCGTGCGGCGGCAGGAGCGCGTCGAGCTTGCGGAAGAGCTCCACCTTGGGATCCAGCTTCTCGACGATGGCCTCGACGACCAGGTCGGCGCCCGCGGCCGCCTCGAGGGCTTCGCCGGAATGGATCCGGTCGAGGGTTCCCTGGCGCTGCTCCGGGGAGATCTTGCCCTTCTCGGCGAGCTTCTGCAGGGAAGCCCCGAGCTTCTGGTGCGCCTTGGCGGCCAGCCCGGGAACCGAGTCGAGCAGGGTGACGTGAAGACCCGACTGCGCCGCCACCTGGGCGATGCCGCTGCCCATCTGGCCCGCGCCAACGACTGCGATGCGCTCGATCGCCATGGACACACTCCTGTGCGGGAACGGGCCTTGATACGGAGAATCCGGCTCGCTTGTCAATCGTTCCGAGCCGTCCGGTCTCCGATCGGCAGGACGATGGGCCCGCTCCCGGCGACGGTGGCGAAGCGAAACTCGGCATGGCGAATCACGCCTGTTCCCCTGCGAACCTCGACCTCGACTCCTCGGACGGCCGGTGCGTCCTCGATGGCGTAGACGAGCGTGACGCTGCGGGGGACCTCGCGGAAGACGAACAGGCCCGGCGCCCCGAATTCCACGAGGAGGAGCAACCGGAGAGCGACCTTCACTCCCCATCCCCGCCCGCATTCGCCCTGCCGCGTCGTTTCACCCGAACCCGGACGGGAGGAGTCGGCTCGCCGTCGGAGGCCTTGAGCCGCATCTCGGCGTGGATCTCGACCGTCGTGTTCTCGAGCGACTTGATGATCTCCTTGCGGAAGGTCTCCGAGTCGAGGAGGCGCCGCAGTTCATGGCCCAGGACGCGCAGCACCTCGTCGCGCGCGCCGGAAGCCTGCGACACCAGGTAGGTGGCGAGGTCCTTCGGGAGCTTCCACTCCCTGGCGACCTTGCGCGCCCCCTCCTCGGTGAGGAACAGGGCCCCGACGCCGGTCAGGACCGCCTTGCGAACCACATCGGCGACGAAGCCGACGGTGCCCGGACCGCCGGGAGCGTCGTCCGGAAGGGCAACGGGATCATCGTCATTGTCCGGGTCGGCCATGGTCGAACCCTACCGCATCCCGCGCCTGGCGGCGCCCCACTTCACGCCCTGGGCTGCGATCCGATCACCGGGAGGCGAGGCGACTTTCCCACCTTGATGCTAATGGAACAGGCGACCTGCCCCGCCAGGGCGACGAAGGCGCGCGCCTGCGGACCGTCGGGCAGCGCCTCCACCACCGGCATCCCAGCGTCGCCACCCTCGCGAATCGCCAGGTCGAGGGGGATCTCCCCCAGGAACCGGATCCCCATGCGCTCGGCGGCCGCCCGGGCCCCGCCGTGGTCGAAGATATGGGTCTCCTGCCGGCAGTGCGGGCAGACGAAGCTCGACATGTTCTCGACGATGCCGAGCACCGGGATTCCCACCTTGTCGAACATGAGCTTGGCCCGGATGACGTCGGCGAGCGCCATGTCCTGCGGCGTGGAGACCAGCACCACGCCTGCCGCCTTCACGTTCTGGGCGAGCGTGAGCGGAACGTCGCCGGTGCCCGGGGGAAGGTCGAGAAGCAGGTAGTCGAGCTCGCCCCAGTTCACGTCGCGCATGAGTTGCAGGAGCGCTCCGGTCACCATGGGGCCGCGCCAGATCATGGCCTGGTCGGGGTCGACCAGGAAGCCGATCGACATGAGCTTGAGGCCGTGCGCCTCGATGGGGTCGAGCCGGTTGCCGTCCACCGTGGCCGGACGCTCGGCGACGCCGGTGAGGAGCGGCAGCGACGGGCCGTAGATGTCGGCGTCGAGGACCCCCACCGTGGCGCCGCTGCGAGCCAGCGCCAGCGCCAGGTTGATGGTCACGGTGGACTTGCCGACCCCGCCCTTGCCGGCGCCGACCAGGACGATGTTCTTCACGCCCGGGGTCATCGACGACTGGGCCACGCCCGGTGCCGACCGGACCCGGGCCCCGAAGCGAAGATCGACCCGGGCTGCGCCGGCGCCGCGCAGGGCGGCCTCGACGTCCCTGGCGATGGTGTCCTTGAGCGGGCAGGCGGGGGTGGTCAGCTCGACCTGCAAGGAGGCGCTTCCGCCCGCCACTTTCAGATCCTTCACCATCCCCAGGCTCACGAGGTCCCGGTGCAGCTCGGGGTCCATCACCTTGCGAAGTGCCGCCATTGCGCTGTCGAGCGTGATCTCCATGGTGGCGGGGCTATAGCCGGGCGACCGGGGCGTGGCAAGATGCACACATGCTTCGCGTCGAGCGTCTCGAGGGAAACGTGGTGCGCACCGGCGGGCGCGAGCTGGCCGCGCCGGGGGCCTTCATCTGGGTGGATTGCACGCCTGAGCCCGAAAACCTCGACTGGCTGTCGGGGCGCTTCGGCTTTCATCCTCTCGCGCTCGAGGACGCCGCCCATGCCGGCCAGCGCTCCAAGTTCGAGGACTACCCTGGGACCTCCTTCGTGGTGCTGCACAGGCTCTCCGGGGAGGTGGAGGGCGAGGAGGTCGGCGACAGCGAGCTGCACGCCTTCCTCACCGGCGAGGCGCTCGTCACCGTCCACGTTCAGCCCATCGCCGAGCTGGACGCGATCTTCGATCGCGTGAAGGGGGACCCCGAGGTGCTGCGGCGCGGCCCGGACTTCGCGCTCTACCTCGTCTTCGACGCCATCACCGACGCCCATTTCGCGCTCGCCGACCACCTCTCCGACGAGGTCGAGACCTTGAACGAGGAGACCCTCGAGAATCCGCGCGAGAAGGAGGTGGTGGCCCGCATCAGCCACCTCCGCCGCCAGCTCGCCCACCTGCGCCGCCGCCTCGCTCCGCAGCGCGAGGTGCTCGCTGCGCTTGCCCGCCCCGGCCAGCCGGTGGTGAACGAGAAGACGGTGGTCTACTTCCGGGACGTCCAGGACCACGTGGTTCGCATCACCGAGGAGCTCGACATGGCCCGGGACCTGGTCTCCCAGACCATGGAGATCTACCTCTCGGCGGTGAACAACCGCCTGAGCTCGGTCATGGCCCGCATGGCGCTCGTCGCCACCGTGTTCCTCCCCCTATCGTTCGTGACCGGATTCTTCGGGATGAACCTGCCGGGGACGAACGATCGTCTTGGGTGGTGGGTGGTGGGGGTCTTCACCCTGGCGCTCCCTTCGGCGATCTGGCTGGGGTTCCGGAAGCAGGGCTGGTTCTAGTCTGCCCCAGCGGTCCCACCGCGACGGTCCCCTCCCCGCCTTCGCCGACAGTCACCACGACCTCGACGGGCAGGAACGTCCGGGTCACCTCGGCGATGGTGGTGAGATGGCGGGTCACTTCACTGACCGTATACAGGGTGGACGATGCCACGCCCGGGGGCCGGGCGATCCGTCCCGCCGCCACCAAGGCCGCGGGGAGCAGGAGCTGGTCGCCCAGCTTCGGGTCGACGGCCGCGCGGCCGTCCAGGAAGCGCACGAAGGCCCCCACGGCGGCGTCGGCGGTTCGCTCCGCCTCGCGCCCCTGCTCGCCCGTGGCGCCGTGGCCCGAACGAGTTCTCTCGAAGCTGGCCACGACGAGCACGTGGCTCCCGCGGGAGGAGCCGGTCGGAAGCGGCATCGAGCGGACCTGGCAAAGTACCCCCGCCTCCCGCATCCGCCGCTCGGCCCTTTCGGCTTGCCGCTCCGCCACCGAGAAGTCGAGGCCGGCCACGAGGGAGAGGACCTCCGCCTCGACCAGGGTCCCGCGATGCTGGAGCTCGAGGGGCGGCATCGGTCGAGCCGGTTGGATCGTGGCGGTCAGTTCCCCTCCCCCTTCGGGGTAAAATCCAGCGCGCTGAAGCGACAGGTCGAACTGGAATCCGAGCCGGGCGACCGCTGGGGCCCAGACCAAGGCCAGGTAATGGAAGGAAGGGGCGTGGTCCTGGTGGGTGCCCCCCAACAGGGTTACATGGCTAGGAGCGCCAGCGAGGGCGAGGGGCCAGCAGAGGGTCTGGAAGAGGAGGGGCGCCGACCCGGCGGTCCCGATGTCGAAGGTCCAGGTTCCCGGCGGCACCAGTCGCCCAGGAACGAAGGAAATACAGGGAGATCCAACCTCGTCGCCGCTCACCGAGGCGTCGGTCAACAGAGCGGTGGCCCGGACGGCCGCGAGATGTTGGGGCCGAAGGCCTGGCTTCAGGCGGCTCTCCCGGATGCGGTCGATACGGAATGGCCGTCCCGTGATGGCGGAAAGGCTGAGCGCGGTGCGGAGGACCTGGCCGCCCCCTTCGCCTTGGCCGCCGTCCAGGGCGATCGGGCCAGGAGTGTCCACGCCAGACCATCTAGAACCGAGCCCCTGATCCCGTCAAGGCGCGAGGTCCCTGCCGAAATAGGCAGCGCACCCCGCCGTAGGGGTCTCCATGGTTGCAGCCTACGCACTCCCCGGGATAGCTTCGCGCGTCTCCTGGCCCGCGCTGGAGGAGAGGGACCGATTCCTCTTGGCGCCTCCTTCCCATGACGCGAGCCTCGCCCTGTCGGCCGCGCGCGGAGACCGCAAAGCCTTCACGCGGCTCGTCGAGGAGAACAAGCGCTCGGTGTACGGCCTTTGCGTCCGTCTTCTCTCCGATCCGGAGGAGGCCCGCGACGCCGCCCAGGAGGCCTTCACCCGCGCCTACGCCTCCATCGAGAGCTACGACCTCGAGCAGCCGTTCGCCCCGTGGATCCTGCGCATCGCGCGAAACCTCTGCCTCGACACCCTGCGCCGACGCATTCCTGGTCGCGCCCGGGTCGAACTCGACGCCGACGACGAGGACGGACCGCCCCGAGAACTGGCCGACACCTCTTCGGAGCGGGCCGACGACGCCATGCAGAAGGCCCAGACACGCCAGGCGCTCGAGCGGGCCGTGGCGGAACTGCCGCCGAACTACCGCGAGGTGGTGCACCTCTTCCACGTCGAGCAGCTCTCCTACAAGGAGATCGCCGCGACCATGGGCATCCCGATGGGAACGGTCATGACGTGGCTGCACCGCGCGCGCTCCCAGCTGCGCACGCTTCTGGAAGGCCAGGAGGTCGCCCCTTGACTCGCCCCATGACGGACATCCGCCACCTCGACGAGGACCAGGCCCAGTCCTTCCTGGAAGGGCTCCTGGCCGCGGACGAGCGCTCCCGCGTCGACGCGCACCTCGAGTCCTGCGCTCCCTGCCAGGAACTGGTCCTCTCCTTCGAAGCCCTCGAGAGCGCGCTCTCCGGTCTCCCGGTGGCCGAGCCGCCCGCCGACTTCACGGCCGGCGTGCTGGCGCGGATCGATGAGCGGGAGCAGGCACGGAGCGTGGACCAGCGCGTCGTCTTCGCGGTGCTGGCCACCGTCTCCACCACCCTCGTGGTCGCGCTCGTCCTGGCCGGCCAGTCGGCATGGGCCCCGGCCATCTCCGCCGTGTCCACCTCCGGGGTCCGCGCGCTGCAGGCCCTGCGCATCTCCGCCGACGTCCTGTCGCCAGTGGTTTCGGCCCTGCGGGTGCAGATCATCGTAGCCTCGGCCGCCCTCGCCATCCCACTTTTCCTCGCCCTCTCGCGCCTCGCGGCGCCCCGCGCCGAACAGGCCGCCTGAACAGGAGCCACACCATGATCGCCACCTTCGCACTCGCACTTGCCCTGGCCGCAGCCCCGGCGATTCCGGCTCCTCCCGCCCCTCCCTCGCCGGTCGCCGCCGCACCCTCCGGGCGGGACGCACGACTTCTCGGGGACTGGCCATCGGCCCCTTCCGGCAAGAGCGCCAGCCTGAGCGACCGCAAGATCACCGTGGACCGAGCCCTGCGGAAGATCGCGGACGCGGCCGGCTGGAGCCTGGTCGCCAACACCGGGCGCGCAGGCGATCGCCTGCTCGTCCTCGACCTTCGGAAGGTGCCCGTGGAGGACGCGCTCGTCGCAGTCCTCGAGGGTTCCTCGCTGGTGGCGACCCGTCGCGGGGACACGGTCACGATCGCGCCTCAGATCATGCCCGTGGCAGAGACCGCGGTGCTCGCCGGCTTCGAGACTCCCTCCGGGAAGAAGGTGACCGCCAACTTCGCGGACACGCCGGTCGACAAGGCGCTGCGCCAGATCGCCGAGGCGGCCGGATGGTCCATCGTCCTGCCGTCGGGGCTCCGCGGCGCGGTGAACGCCAGCTTCCGGGCCACCCCGGCCGAGGAGGCGCTGAAGGCGGTTCTCTCCCAGTCCGGTCTCTCGGCGGCCCGGGACGGGTCGGTGGTCACGGTGGCTCGCGAGTTCGGGGCCCGGGTCGTGGTGCGAGGCGGCAAGCGCCAGATGGTCTTCGGCGCCGGTGGCGAGTCGTCTCCCGTCCCAAACCCGAAGGAGGCTGCGGCGGATGCCGACGAAGACAGCCAGGATGCGGCGGACGATGCGGGCGGCAGGCGCAGGGACAAGGTCCTCTCCGGCGACGTCACCATCGGCCCCGGCGAGCGCTGGCGTGACGTGGTGGCGCTGCGCGGAAGCGTTCGCATGGAGGCAGGTTCCTCGGCGCGTCAGGTCACCGCCGTCCTGGGATCGGTCGAACTCGAGTCGGGCGCGACTGTCGAGCGCGAGGTGGTCGCGGTCGGCGGCAACGTGCACGTCGCCTCGGGCGCGCACGTGGGCAACGACGTCGTCAGCGTGGGCGGCGACGTCGTGATCGACCCGGGGGGAACGGTGGACGGCCAGGAGGTCTCGGTGAGCGTTCCGGGCGTCGCCGGCATCCTCGGCCTCGTCTCCCCGTCGTCGCCGGTCTCGAAGGCCATCTCGCCCGTGCTCAAGATCGTGCACGCGCTGGCGAAGTACGTGGTCTTCTTCCTGCTCGGTCTCTTGATCCTCGCCGTCGCGCCCGCACGACTCGACCGGGTCACCGCCAGCCTCTCCCGGTCCCCGGTGAGGGACGTCCTCGTCGGCCTCCTGGGAACGGTGGCGATGCCGGTCCTGACCGTTCTGCTCGCCGTGACGGTCGTCGGGCTCCTGCTCATCCCGGTGCAGGCCATCGCCATCCTCGTGGCTGCCATCCTGGGTTACACGGCGCTCGCGCTCCTCATCGGCCGCGCGCTGCCCTTCCGGCCAGAGAGGGGCACTGCGGTGGTGCAACTCGCCATCGGGACGGCGCTGGTGGTGGCCATCAGCGAGATCCCCTTCGTCGGGATCATGGCAATGATCACCGCCTGGTTCCTGGTCTTCGGGGCCGTGCTCCGCTCCCGCGGGGGCCAGGCCACCCCGGCCCAGCCCGGCCCGGCGTCCCCCATCGTCCCGACCACCGGCGTCTGACGCCGGTTCGGGCTTGCGCTTCAACTCTTCCGGGTCAGCGCCGGGGCGGGATCCGCGTGGGAAGCCGCGCCAGGGCCTCGACGGCGCCCCGGCGAACGTCGACGTAGTAGTCGGCCCGCAGGGCTTCGAGCCGTGTCGCCGATCCCTCGTACCGGAGCCGCCCCAGGGCGCGCGCGGCGGCGCTCCGGACCTCGGGGCGGTCGCTCGTCAACTCCCGGGCGACGGCTTCACCCGCCTCCGGCGAGCCGAGCAGCCCCAGTGCCTCGATGACCTCGACACGTCCGCTGGCCTGCCCTTTCACCAGCGCGGCGAGCAGAAGAGAGGACCCCGCGGCGGCGCCCAGCCGCCCGATGGCGACCGCGGCCGCCGGCGCCTGCTCCCCGGCGAGCATGGATGCGAGGAGCGGGAGGGCGCCTGGGTCGCCGGTCGCCCCGAGGGCGCGGACGGTCGCCGACGCCTCCTCGCCGTCCTCGCGACGGGCGGCGAGAGCGGCGGCCAGCGGGGCCAGTCCGGAGCCTCCCATCGTCCCGAGGGCCGCGATGGCGGCCCGGCGGACCGCGGCGTCGCCATCCTTCGCCAGCAGGGCGAGGGTCTCGGCGCCGGCGGCCGGCCTCGAGACGGCCAGGGCGCGGGCGGCGGCGGCGCGAAGGCGTGGATCCGGATCGCCCGCCAGCCGCGTCGCCAGCGGCTCGGACGAGTCCGGTGCGAGCCGCGCCAGCGCCACGGCGACCTCGCCGAGTTCCTCGGCATCCGACGGCGCGGCGGCGCGGCGCTTGAGGGCCGGGACGGCGGCCGGATAGGGCGCGTTCCCGAGGGCGCGTGCCGCCGAGATCCGAAGTCGGGGATCGGCGCTCGGCTGGAGCAGCGCCAGTGCCCGATCGCCGCCTCCCCTGAGCCGCTCGCCATGGAGTCCGAGCGCCCCGAAGGCCGCCAGCGCCGCTTCGGCGTCCGGCCCGCCCCGCGCGATGCGCTGGGTCAGGGGCTTCTCCGGACACTCGGCGTCCCGTGCGCGCGCCCCGAGCGCAGCCTGCTCGGCCGCCTGGGGATGGGTCGTGCGGACCGCGACCTCGCAGAGCGCCACGCCGGCCTCCGGCGCCGGCGGCATCCCGAGGAGCGCGGCCACTGCCGCCTTCGCGAGGCGCGCCGGCGCGGTGCTCCCGGCCTCGGCGAGCGACTCCGCGCCTGCCGGGTTGCCGAGGTTGCCGAGCGCCCAGGCCGCCCCCTCCGCGACATCGGCCCAGCGGCTATCCAGCGCCGCCTCGAGCGCCTCTACCACCGCTCCATCGCCTGACCAGCCGAGCCCGCGGGCGCTCGCCGCCATCACCCGGGGGTCGCCGCCTGTCTCCTCGAGCAGCGGAACGAGATGCTTCACCGCATCGGCGCGTCCGCTCCGCCCCAGTTCCTCGGCTGCGCCCGCCCGGCCGGCCTCCGACGTCCCGCGGAGCCCGCGCACATTCTGTTCCCAGAGCAGTCTCGCCTCGGCTTCCACGGCATCGCGCAGCGACCCGCCGATCTCATGCAAGGCAGCGGCGATCTCGGCGCGTCCCCGCGCGTCCGCCCGTCCGTACGCTCCGACCAGGGCGAGGGCGGCCCGGCGGTGAAGCTCCGCCGCCTCCCGCGCGTCCGTTTCCGGGCCGTCGGGCCGGATGGCGCCGAGTGCGCGGGCTGCCGCCGCCACCACGCCGGGGTCAGGGTCGCCCAGCATGGCGGACAGCCCTTCCTGGGAGGGAACGCCCCCTCGAGCGCCGTGGGCCGCCGCGGCTGCGCGCCGCACTCCCGCGTCGGGGTCCTGCTGGGCGACCAGGATCGCCGCGAGGTCGTCGGGGCTCCGGGAACCGCAGAGACGCTTCACCGCCGCTGCGCGGCGCCCCGGGTCGGAGGACTGGAGGTCGCCTCGCGAGCCAGCGCGGCACCCGGCGAGGACCGTCGCGAGCAGCGCGATGGCGACCCACCTCACCGGCCCTTGCCCCGCCCCTTCGGCGCCTCGCGACCGCGCGACGACGGGGACCGACCCTTCGGCGAGCGCGCCTCCCGCGCTTCCCGCTCCGGCCGAGGCACCCGCTCCGGCCGAGGCTCCGGAGCGCCGTGTCCGTGGCGGCGCGCCGCCTTGGGCAGCGGCAGAAACGTGGGTTCGGGACGGGGCCCCTTCAGCATGCCGGCCGAGCGCCGGAGCGCATCGACCTCCTCGGCGGTGAGATCCCGGTAGCGCCCGGGTCGCAGCCGGGCCACGGTCACCCCGCCGAACTCGGGCCGGAAGAGCCGGAGCACCTCGAGCCCCACCGACTCGCAGAGCCTCTTCACGAGGTGGCGGCGCCCTACCCCGACCCCGACGCGGATCCAGGAGTTCCTCTCGACCTTCTCGTGAAGGGTCGCCTCGAGAGCCTTGGCGGGCCCGTCCTCCAGCCGGACCCCCTCGATCATGCGGGCGAGCGCGCCCGGCGGCGGATCCGCCTTCACCTTCACGAGGTAGGTGCGCTGGTGTCCGTAGCGGGGGTGCGCGAGCCGGTTGGCCAGTTCACCGTCGGTCGTGAAGAGCAGCGCACCCTCGGCGTCCCAGTCGAGCCGGCCGACGGGGAAGACCCGTTCGGAGACGCCGGTCAGGTAGCGAGCCACGGTGGGACGCCCCTGAGGGTCGGAGAGCGTCGTGACGCATCCCGGCGGCTTGTAGAGCAGGATGTAGCGGTCGCTCACGCCGGTCTCGATGATGCGTCCGTCCACGACCACGTGATCGGTCTTCGGATCGACACGCGTACCCATCTCCCGGACCACCACGCCATTCACCGACACCCGGCCGGCCGCGACCATCTCCTCCGCCTTGCGGCGGGAGGCCACCCCGGCTCCCGCCAGGAACTTCTGGAGCCGCTCCGTCATGGCGACGGTCCTCCTCCGGGACCGGGTACGCCTTCCGGCGGGGCCTCCGGTTCCAGGACGGACCGCACCGAGCGGGTGCTGGTGTCGGCCCGGTCGATGGCCCGCTCCAGCTCCTCGAGGGCCGCATCCCCTTCCGCGCGACCCTTCTCGAGAGCGGCCCGGAGGTTGGGGTCGGCCAGCTCGGCCATCAGCCCCTCGAGGTTCGGCACCTCGGCGGGCGCCTCCTTCTCCACGATCTCCCGGTGTTCCTCGGAGAGCTCGTGGAACTCGCGGAGCGTCGGCATGGATGCCAGATCCTTGAGGGCGAAGAACTCCAGGAACTCGCGCGTGGTCCCGTAGATAATCGGCCGGCCGGGCTCCTCCTTCTTGCCCAGGATCTTGAGCAGCTTTCGCTCGAGCAACGCCTTCATCACCGCGCCCGAGTCCACCCCGCGGATCTCCTCCACCTCGGGTCGTGTCACCGGTTGCCGGTAGGCGACGATGGCGAGCGTCTCGAGAGCGGCCCGGGTGAGCCGCTGCGGTTTCAGGCGCAGGAAGCGGCGAGCGAAGTCGGAGGTGTCCGGCGAGGTGCGAAGCTGCCACCCGTTTGCCACCTCGTGCAGCACGATGCCCGACACCCCTTCGCGGAAGCGGCCGGCGACGTCGTCGAGGGCCTTGCCGATCCGCGCCACGTCGAGGCCGGTGGCCTGCCGGATCGCCTCCACCGGAAGGGGGCGCTCGGCCAGGAACAGCAGAGCCTCGACGAGCGTCCGGGCACGCTCTGGAGAGATGCGGCGCGCCTGTGCGGCCAGCTTCTCGAACGGTTCCTCCCGCTCCGGCGGCCCGTCGGAGACCTCGATGGCGGCCGGCTCGACCTCGTCGAGCGACGGGTCGGCCTTGGCCTCCTCGGCGGCCTGCAGGGCCTGCAGCTCCTCGGCGGTGGGTCCCTGCCCCTGGGATTCGCTCATCGATACTCCTCCACGCCTTCCGTTCCCATCGCGCCGTCGCCCAGCGTCTCGCGCGCCTCGACCATGATCTCCGACTCCAGTCCGCCCTCGTCGCCGGGGCGCTGAAAGATGCGCAGGAGTCGCAGCTTCACCATCTCCAGCACCGCCAGGAAGGCCGAGATGACGGCCGGACGCCCCCCGTCGCCGGAGGAGAGCAAGAGCTCGACGAAGGAGACCCGCTGGCGCAGCCGAAGCACATCCGCCACCCGGCTGATGGCGTCGGTGATGGAGAGCCGGTCGGCCTCCATCTCGAGCCGGGTCTCGGGCCGGGCGTTCGCGAGCGCCCGGTCGAGCGCCTTGATGAGCTGGAAGGTCGACACCTCGGCCAGCCCCTCCGGACCGTCCGGCTGCGGAAGGCTCGGCGCGCGCGCTCGCCGCGCGAAGACGTCGCGGTCGAGGATGTCGTGGCGCCCCAGTTCCTCGGCCGCCTCCCTGTACTTCTGGTACTCGAGGAGACGTCGGACCAGTTCGGCGCGCGGGTCGCCCTGCTCCTCGGCGGAGTCGGTGTCCTCGGCCACCTCCGTGCGGGGCAGGAGCATCTTCGACTTCACCAGCATGAGCTGGGCAGCCATCTGGAGGAACTCGCCGGCCAGGTCGATGTCCATCTCCTGCAGCGACTTCAGGGCGAGGAGGTAAGCCTCGGTGATGCGAGCGATGGGGATGTCGAAGATGTCGACCTGGTGCTCCGTCACGAGGTGGAGGAGCAGGTCGAGCGGTCCCTCGAAGGGCGGCTCCCCGGCCCGTGCGGGCGGCAGGGTGACGCGAAACGCCTGGGGCGCCGGAAATTCGGCCTCGGTGGGGCCCGGGCTGGCCGGGTCGCGGGTCATCGGATGCGCGCTCTTTCGATCTTACAGGTTCTGGTCGAGGTGCATGGCGCGCCGGACCTCGTCCATGGTCCGGGCCGCCTCGGTGCGGGCCCGGGACGTCCCGTCGCGGACCACGTCCCGAACGAAGTCGGGACGGGCGAGCAGCGCCTCCCGCTTCTCGCGGAGCCGCTCCTGGTCGGGGAGGAGCCGCTCGAGCAGCTTCTTCTTGCAGTCCACGCAGCCGATGCCGGCCGTCCGGCAGTTCTCGTTCACCCAGCCCACGGTCTCCGCATCGCTGTAGATCCGGTGCAGGTAGAAGATGCCGCATATCTCGGGGTTGCCCGGGTCCTGGCGCCTCTTCCGGGCCGGGTCGGTGACCGCGCCCATCACCTTCCTGGTGGTGGATTCGGCGCTCTCCCCCAGCTCGATGGCGTTGCCATAGCTCTTCGACATCTTCCGGCCGTCGATGCCCACGACCTTGGCCGCCTCGGTGAGGAGCGGCTTCGGCTCGGGAAAGACGTTGCCGTAGTGGAAGTTGAACTTGCGGGCGATCTCGCGGGTCAGCTCGAGGTGGGCGACCTGGTCGGCGCCCACCGGAACCTGTGTGGCCTTGTAGAGGATGATGTCGGCCGCCATCAGCACGGGGTAGCCGAGGAAGCCGTAGAGCGCGAGGTCGCGGTCGGTGATCTGCTCCCGCGTCTCCTTGTAGGACGGCGAGCGTTCCAGCCAGCCGATGGGGGTGATCATGCCGAGAAGGAGGTTCAGCTCGGCGTGCTCCTTCACCTGGCTCTGGATGAAGAGCACGGCCTTCAGCGGATCG
>Ga0315275_10002950_pt1 | contig 15539 bp, 14 predicted proteins | sample YL17G03_0_MG_FD_205557 | JGI IMG/M metagenome (GOLD analysis project Ga0315275, IMG submission 205557) | Sediment microbial communities from Yellowstone Lake, YNP, Wyoming, USA - YL17G03_0 | ecosystem: Environmental > Aquatic > Freshwater > Lake > Sediment | place: USA: Wyoming | collected... | reverse complement strand
TTCCTTCCCGCTTCGAGCGCTCGACACGCAGTAGCCCTGCGACTCGAGCAAGGTCGAGATGGATGCGACAAAGTCGGCATCATCGTCGACGACGAGCACGCGGCGCTTCGCCCGGCACATGCTCGTGTCAGGGCGCTTGCGGGCAAGACAGCCGAAGGCGCTGGCCAGGACGCTCCGCATTTCCTCAGTGCTCACCGGATCGAGCGCGAGGTAGAACACGCGCCAGAGCCTGAGACGGCGGGCAAGCGCGATCGACGGGTTGGCCGCGACCACCACGACGGGCGAGATGCGGGCATTCTGCCGACACGCGCTGACGAGGGTCATCCCCCGCACGGGATCGGGAGCCAGGTCCACGATGAGCGCGGTGTTGCATCGATCAACGTCTCGTGCGACGTCGGCCGGCGTGGCGGCGGCTGGCACCCACACGCAGTCGACACCGTCCGCCTGGAGCGTGCGGGTCATGTCGTCCCAGACAGGCGTGTGATCGGCGGCCAGCAGGACGCGCCTCGTTGGGGCGGCCGAGACAGCAGGATCGCCAACTGCGGTGGTGTCTCCAGTCGGGATCGTCATGGGGCCTCCTTCACAGCCGCACGAGAGCAGGGATCGTGCCACCGCGCGGGCAACGCCAGACGATCGCGTATTCCCCAATATCCACGCGGGAATCGGCGCGCGCGCGAGTCGGCCGTCCAGGCCTGGTGTATGTCGGCGACACACACCCGCGTGGCGCGAAGCGCCTCGACCCGGCACGACGGTTGGTTGAATGGAGCAATCACATCGGGAGTAGCTGTCTAATCGCCGGCTCGCGGGCGGCAGAGACCGGGGCCGCGCACTGCAGGCCGGGTCTTCCCTTCGAATACGCTCCCTTCGACCACGCTCCCTTCGACTACGCTCAGGGCCGGCAGGGCAGGCGGGCCAGGCGGATAGCCCAGTGGGACCCCGAGTGGTGGTGTCTGATTCAGCCCGGGGCCTTCAGACCCCCGGTTGTCCGTCGAGACTAGTGAATACCGGCGCAGCCACCACAGTCGCGATGCATCAGCGATGTATGTGAGTGAAATACGATGTGTACGCGGCTCACACAGGGAATGCAGCTGGCGGCATCGTCGGCCGCTCAGACGCATTCAGCTTGCTGTTGTGTTGCAGGTGTGACACGATCGTTTCATGAAAACCGCCGTGGTGCATGCCCGAATGGAGCCGCAGACCAAGCAGAAGGCAGAAGGCGTCCTGTCGAAGCTGGGAATTACGCCGACAGAAGCGATCCGGGTCTTTTACCGCCAGATCGCCCTGCGTGGCGGGCTGCCTTTCCCTGTCACCGTTCCGAATGAGAGGACGGCGCTCACGCTGCGCAAGAGCCGGCGTGGCGAGAATGTCGAGCAGTTCGACTCACTGGACGCGATGTTTGAGAGCTGGGAGAAATGAAGGCGGTCTCTCAGACCACGCAGTTTGCCAGAGATGTGAAACTGATGCGAAGGCGAGGCAGAGACATCGCCAAGTTGCAGTCAGTTGTCAGACTCCTGGCGGCTGACGCCAGTCTTCCCCCGAAACACAGAGACCATGCGCTCGCGGGCCCCTGGCAGTCTTCACGCGACTGCCACATTGAGCCTGACTGGATTCTGATCTACACGCCTGCGACGGAATGGCTGAGATTGGAACGAACCGGAACGCACAGCGATCTGTTCAAGAAGTAAGCGCCTCCAGCGCGAGAGGATCCGGGAACGCGCTACGAGTCCTCGGCGCGAATGCCGTGCTTGCGCATGAGGGCGTGGAAGTTCGGCCTGAGAATGCCGGTGTCCCTGGCAGCGCGGCTGACGTTCCAGTCGCTTCGCCGCAGCGCCTCGAGGACGAACGCCCGCTCGATCGCGCTGCTCGCGCGTTCGTGGAGGAGGCGCTTCAGCGCCTGCATCTCCTGGTTGGTGCGCGGCACGGGTGGCGGCCCCTCAGGCGCGCGGCCCGTGACGTCGTCGGGCAGATGGGCGACGGTGATCTCCTCGCCCTCGGTGGTCACCACGAGCCGCTCCACCAGGTTCTTGAGTTCCCGCACGTTTCCGGGCCACGAGTACTGCATGAGACGTTCGATCGCGTCGGGCGAGAACCTGTGTGGCGCGCGGCCACTGAGCCACTGACGGCTGTTCAGAAAGTGCTGCAGCAATTGCGGGATGTCGGAGGGCCGCTCGCGGAGCGCCGGAAGGCGCAGCGGCACCACGCTCAGCCGGTAGTAGAGGTCTTCGCGGAAGGTCTTCTCCTTGACCAGATTGGCGAGGTCGCGATTTGCCGCCGCGATCAAGCGGATGTCGACACGCCGCGTCGAGACCCCGCCTACCGCCTTGATCTCACCCATCTCCAGCACGCGCAGGAGTTTGCCCTGGGTCTCCAGGCTCAGGCTCGAGACCTCGTCGAGAAACATCGTGCCGTGATCCGCGAGGTCGAACAGGCCGGGCTTGGTGGCCACGGCGCCGGTGAACGATCCCTTCACGTGACCAAACAGCTCGCTTTCGAGCAGTCCCGGCGAGAGCGTCGAGCAGTCGATGGAGACCAGCGGCTTGTCCCGGCGGCCGCTGGCCGCGTGAATCTCGATCGCCGCCAGTTCCTTGCCGGTGCCACTTTCGCCGGTGATGAGGACCGTCGCGTCGGAAGGCGCCACCTGCGCAATCAGGGCGTGGACGCGCGTCATGGCGTCGGACGCGCCGATGAGCAGATGCCCGCCCGGCACGCTCGTGGGCGCCTGTTCCGCCTGACGAGCGGCCACGCGCGCCAGCGCGGCGTCCACGCGCGCCCGCAGCGCGTCGGGCGTGAACGGCTTTGGGAGGTAGTCGAACGCCCCGAGCTTCACCGCCTTGACGGCTGAGTCGATCGAGAAGTAGCCCGTGATGATGATGACCTCGACGTCCGGACGGTCCTTCTGCAGTTGGACCAGCAGGTCGAGGCCGTCGACCTGGGGCATCCGCACGTCGAGGAGGACGAGATCGTACTTCCCGCTGATCGCGCGATCCCGGCCGCGCAGCCCGTCGGCCTCCGTGTCGACCCGGAGCCCCTTTCGGTCGAGGATCCGCCGGCACGACTCGAGCATCACCTCTTCGTCGTCGATGACGAGCACCCGCGGGTTGTCGGGTTCCTTCGAAGCCATGGTCGACGGCCAATCCGATGCCAGCTTTCGGAGCCAGCGTGCTGTCAGCCCCCGGGGAGCATGGGGGCGAAGTGGAGCCCGCCGGCCGGGCTCCGGTTCTGCTCCAGCGTAGATCAAGTGGGTGCGTCAGGGCCACTTCGCCCCTCCACAGAGCGGCTTTCACCGCTTCGTTGGCACCTTTGCCTTCAGCTCCTCGAACCAATTGAGCACGACGACGATTCTGGGCGGCGGCAATGGCCCGTCGCCGGACGGCCCACTCACCTTCAACATGAGAAACCGTCGGCCGTCTCGGGATACGTCGTAGCTGCCGCCTACTCCTGTAAGGTAGGGTCCATCGAACAGCCTGGTGGGGTTGCCGGAAGAGAAGGTCGGCGCCGTCTGGACGGTTGCCGCCATGACGCTGTTGAGGTCGCGATAGAAGAGTTCCTGCCCGCTCGGCGCCCACACGGCACAGGTGCCGCCGCCAGCCGGCAGATGGAACGCGAGTGCTGACGGATCTCGTGTCGCCGGCCGGCGCGGCCAGTGCTTCTTCGATCTCGAGCCGCGCGTCCGCGGCAGAGATCAAGCGGCGTTTGCGGTCCTTTTCGAGACAACGCCGCAGCAACCGGCGGATCGAGGCGGGTGTGTCGGCCGCCTGCTCGGGACTCATATGGGCAGCGGTGCCGAAGATCATGCCGTGCTGAGTGAGGGCCGTCAGCGTGGGCGAATCCGAGAGGTTGGCGCCGGACGAGGCGGAAGGCTCGACCGCGATGGCCAGCCCGATGTCGAGCACCTTGACCGTGCCATCGCGGCCCAGCTTGATGTTGGCGGGTTTCAGATCGCGATGCACGATGCCCTGCTCGTGCGCCGCTTCCAGGGCGTCGGCAATCTGCGTCGCGATCGGCAGCGCCTCCTCCAGCGGGACGCGACCGCGCGCGATCCGGTCGGCCAGCGTCGGGCCTTCGACCAGTTCCAGAACCAGCACCCGCACACCATCAGCCTCCTCGAGACCGTAGATCTGCGCGATGTTGGGGTGGTTCAGCGACGCGAGCACCCGCGCTTCGCGGGCATTGTCACCGCCTTGAAGTCCGGGATCACGTTCCTCTGCGATTGCGGTTGGCCCGAGCCAAAACCCCAGAACCAAGTCCGCACCTGCATCGTCTAACCGTTACGGCACATGAATTCATGACAGCCAGGCATCTCACCACGACGCGCGCGAAAGTCGGCCGGGCGTTCGGACTGGCGTGCTCGCTCGCGGCGGTCGGAGCAGCCACGGGCCGCGCAACGCCGCCAGCCCCGCCCACGCCGCCGTTTATCCAGACGGCATTGTCGCTGACGCTGACCGTTGACTACGAGCGCCCATCGGTCGAGGGAACGACGGCGCTTACGATCCTGAACGGGGGCGGACGCAGAGAGACCGAGGTTCCGATCCTCCTAAACCGCCTGATGTCGATCCGCTCGGTTACCGACCAGGACGGCCGTGTTCTCAAGTGGCAGTCGAGGGTGTCGATCTTCGAGGACGACCCCTTCCGGCAGGTTGTGGCGGCGCGCGTCACGCTGGCGGCGCCGCTGGCGCCGGGCGGGACCGTGACGCTGCGGGTGCAGCATGATGGGCCGCTCGTCGGGTACACGGAGACCGGCAGCCTGTACATCAAGGACAGGATCGACTTGGCCTTCACGATCCTCCGGAGCGACGCCCTGGCGTTCCCGGTGATCGGCGTTGCGTCGGATCGCGCGAACCGGCTGATGCGGCAGGACGACTTCCGGTTCGACGCCCGGGTGACGGTGCCGGCCGCGCAGGTCGTCGCCACGGGCGGCACGTTCGTCGAGCGAACCACCGCCGGTGCGACGGCGACCTATCATTTCGCGGGCGACAGGGTGCCGTTCGTCAACATCGCCATCGCCCCGTACAAGCTGACCGAAGCGGATGGCGTCCGCGTGTACGCCCTGCCGGACGATGCGGCGCGGGCCGAGCCCGTGGTCGAGGCCGCGCGCCGGGCGATCGGCCGCCTCGAGGCGCTGTACGGCCCGTTGCCGGCCCGGCCGCAGGTGACCGTGATCGAGATCCCGGAGGGGTTCGGGTCGCAGGCGAGCGCAACGGCGGGCATCATCCTCGACGCCGGGGCGTTTTGCGACAGGGCCGCGCTGCCGCAGCTCTACCACGAGCTGTCGCACTTCTGGAACCCGCGGGACCTCGACGTGCCGTCGCCCCGCTGGAACGAGGGGCTGGCCACGTACCTGCAGTACAGGCTCGCCCGCGAGCTGGATGGATTCGCGGGGACGCTCGCGGCCGTCGAGCGTGCCAGGTCGAGGGTGTGTACCGGTGAGGCGCGATCCCGGCTCGAGCGCACGCCCTTCGTCCGCTTCGGCGCCGAAGGCATCACCGATTTCTCCTACCGTGTCGGGTTCCTGATGTTCACCGGACTGGAGACGTTGCTGGGCCCCGAGCGGCTCGACGCCGCGGTCCGGGAGTACGTCCAGAGCCGCATCGCGAAAGGCGGCACGACGGCCGACCTGATGGCCGTCACCTCCCGTTCGTCGAACACACGTGCGCCCGACGCCTTCTTCCGGGACTGGATGGACACCAGCGCCTGGGTCGGTCCGGTCTGCTCCGCGCCGTCGTTTGCGGACGCTCTCGCTCGCTGGAAGTGATCCGCGGATCCTGGGTCAGCGGCGTGGGTGGTGTTCCCGAGAGGGTCGGCCAGGCGGGTGGCGGTAAGCGCCGTGCTCGCGGGCGCCCTGCGCTCCTGGGGCTAACGCGGCGCGCGAGCGACGAGCGGACGTGGCGCGAAGCACCGACTCAGCGAGTCCGACTCCACCTGCTTGTTACAGGTCACGGTCTCTACTTTCCATTGAGCGCCTGTATTGGCTCCCAGTTGTCTAGGTACGCAGAGAAGTCTCGCTTGCTGTTTGAGTACTGACCTTGAGCAATTGCCATTCGACGTCGTCAGCGTAACGCGCGGCGACCGTCTGGTTCACCGCGCGCGCCGAGGCATGATAGGTGACGAAGACGGCGGCAGCCTCATCCGTTGGCAGGGTCGCACGCTCCTTGTGCGGCGCACGGCGCAACGTGTGCCGCAACTCAGACCAGTGCTGCTTCAGAAGACCGATGTCATCAAGCGACTGAACTGCGACTGTGCCGCTTGGGGGGTGGAGCCAAAACACGGGAGTTGGCGCCCCAGAGCGCGCATGTCTCCATCCCGATCCTCGATGAGGCGCATTCTCTGGCCGAATGGGATAGTTGGCAGGCACTCCTCCGTCCACTCCTCCGGCCAGGCGATGGAGGCGGAAGCGAGCGGAAGACCGAGAATTGGTGCCGACGCGGTGCTTGTGCGGGCGTGACAGCCCGGCATTCGATCGGGAGATGCCCGTGGAGACGCGGGCTGACGAGGGCAGTTAGGGTGCCGTCGTTGAAAGCACCCCTGGCAAGGTGAGCGGCGCCTGGGTGTTTCGGGGCACACGCACGCCCGTGGCCGTCGCTTTCGAGAACATGGAGGACGGCATGACCATCGACGAGGTCATCGAGCAGTTCCCGGTGTCGCGGAGCCGCGTCAAGGCCGTGCTGGAGTTTGCCGCCCGCAGCCTCGACGCGCCCGCCCCCGCACGCTGATGCGGGTTCTCGTCGACAACGGGACGCCGAGGGGCGTCGGCGCGGCCCTGACGGACCACGGCCGGCGTGCTGCTGCCAATGGCGTACTGGGTCTACTACCTCTCTGTCGAGTAGCGGAAAGGCGAAACACCGGCGACTCAGAAGCACAGTCGTGCTCATCGCCGGCGCGATCGCCGACAACAGCCGAATGACGGTGGAGTTCGAGATGGGCGAAGTGGTCTTCGAGACGAAGGCCGCGAGAGAGTAGGACTGCGCGTCCCGAGTGCCTCTCCGACCTCGGGCCCAGCCGGCGTCTGGCACGCGGGCCTGTCTTGGGAAACGACGTCGATCCATGGCGCACTTCCCATTGGGAGGTCGGCCATGTTACCTTGCGTTTTGTGAGAACAATTGATCAGACTCTGCTGGACGAAGTCACCAATCGGCTGGCGAAGGAACTTCATCCCGAAGGCATTTGGCTCTTTGGCTCGCACGCGTGGGGAACACCTGATGAAGGCAGCGATCTGGATCTGTTCGTTGTCGTACCCGACAGCGACGAGCCGCCGGTCCAGCGCGTGAGGCGGGCGCACCGCTGTCTGCGTGGCTTGGGACTCGCCAAAGACGTGCTCGTCAAGACCCGCCAGGAATTCGATCGCCTGCGAGCGTTGCCTTCCACGCTGGACTACCTCGTCTTCCACCGGGGCCGGAAGCTGTATGGATGACACCAAGCGGGAGTGGGTGCGATCGTGGCTGATCAAGGCGCGCAGCGACTTGCGTTCCGCCCGCGCGCTGGTGGCCCTGCCCGAACCCGCCACGGACACGGCCATCTACCACTGCCAGCAGGCCGCTGAGAAGGCCCTCAAAGGCTACCTCGCTTGTCGCGACCAACCGCTGGCGCGTACCCACGACCTGGAGCGGTTGCTGGAACTTGCCACCGCGCTGGATCCGGCCTTCGCGTCCCTGGAAGCACAGGCCGATGTCCTCAATCCCTACGCCACCGCCTTCCGATACCCCGACACGTTGGGTGTACGGTGTCCCTCCATCGATGAAGTCACCACCGCCATCACAGACGCACAGGCCATTTGCGACTTCGTGCTGACGTTGCTGCCGGCGGAGGCACGGCCCGACTGAACGTGTTACGAGATCGGAGGACACGAGGGACCGGCGCGTGAAGCAGAGCGGCGCCGTTCATCTCGTCGCGTCTCCACGTCCGCTGATGCGGGTTCTCGTCGACAACGGGACGCCGAGGGGCGTCGGCGCGGCCCTGACGGACCACATCGTCGAGGAAGCTCGCGCCCACGGGTGGGACACCCTTCGAAACGGCGAACTGCTCGACGCCGCCGAAGCCGCCGGATTCGACGTGTTCGTGACCACACTCCACCGGCGCCCGCCGCCACGGCGGAGACCTTCACGTCAGCCTATGGTACTATAGCTATAGATATCCACATGGAGATGGCGTGATGAGAACCGTCCAGATGACCCTCGACGAGCGCCTCGTTCAGACCGTGGACCGGGTCGCGAAACAGTTGCATACGACGCGCTCTGCGTTTACGCGTGAGGCGTTGCGGCAGGCGATCGCCCGGGTCAAGACGCTGAGACTTGAAGAGAAGCACCGCAAGGGCTATGTTCGCAAGCCCGCGGGCGCTGACGAATTCGGCGTGTGGGAGAAGGAACAACAGTGGGGTGATGCGTGAAGCGCGGCGATGTCCGCTGGTACAGGTTCGACAAGCCGGACAAGAGCCGCCCCGTCGTCGTCTTGACGCGAGACGCCATCATCCCGCACCTCGGCGAAGTCACCGTCGCCCCGGTGACCTCCACCGTTCGGGACATCCCCAGTGAAGTGCTGCTGGACACGGCGGATGGGATGCCCCATGCCTGCGCGGTCAACTGCGATCACATTCAAACCGTTGCCACAGCCAGGATTGGATCCGTCATCACGTCGCTTCCTCCGGCCCGCATGCGCGAGGTGCGGGCCGCCATGGCGTTTGCCCTGGCCCTCGACGCGTAGCCGGCCATGTCATCAGGCGCCCCGATTCGCCTCAGCGGGCAGCTCTGCGTGATCTGGTCCCGGTAGTTGTCGAGGAGCCACGTGGTCATCTGACTTTCGAACGGGCCCGGCGCCACGGCGTTCACCGTGATGTGGCGGCCAGCCAGGCGCGCCGCCAGGACGCGCGTCATGTGGTGCACCGCTGCCTTGGCGGCCGAGTACGCGTAGTTCTCGGCCATGGGGACCTTGATACCGTCGATCGATCCGATATTGATGACGCGCGCCGGATCACCGGGGCGTGCCGCCGCGTCGAGCAGTGGCAACAGGTCACGCGTGAGAAAGAAGATGGCCTTGACGTTCAGGTCCATCACCTTGTCGACACCCGATTCCGGGTACTCGGCAAGCGGCGCTCCCCACGCGGCTCCCGCGTTGTTCACCAGGATGTGAAGCGCAGGTTCACGCGCGGCGATCTCCCGCACGACAGTGGCCCGTCCCTCGGAGGTCGACAGGTCTGCGGGCACCGCCACGCACGTACCCGTCGCCGACAGCTCCGACGCGACGCGCTCGCAGGCCTCCGCCTTGCGCGACGAGACGTAGACGCGGGCGCCGGCCTCGAACCCGTCGATCTCGACGGCGGCGCAGCCCGCCTCCTGGGCCTTCCGGGCATGCTTGTTCGAGGTGCCCCTGTGGATGACCTTGACGCCCGCCGCGGCGAACAGCGCCATGAACGGTTCCGGACTGCGCCCGGCCGTCTCCACCACCTGGACGCCCGACTCGACGATGGCGCGGGCGAACTCCTCATAGGGAGGTGGTGTCAGGCTCGGCAGAATCGTCAGGTTCACCCCGAGCGGCTTGTCTCTCATCGAGCGCGTTCGGCACAGGGCTGCCACTTCTCAGGTGTTCGATTGGCGGCCCCGGCCCCCCCGATGGTGGTAGGATGCTCGTGTGAAACGCTCACTGACGAGGCTTGGCCGCATCGCGGACAAGCGGAACGACGACTATGTCCCAGGGTCCCCCGGCAGTCGCATTCGTATGGTCTGGCCACTCACCCGCGAAGTCGCCTCTCTAAGCAAGCGCTACGATGTTGAACGAAGACTACAAAGAGATGTTGCAGTGCTTGGCCGCCGAGGGGGTTAGGTTCCTCCTGGTCGGTGCCTATGCGATGGCTGCTCACGGCTATCCGCGTGCGACGATGGACATTGACATCTGGGTCATGCCGTCGCCTGACAATGCGGCCGCCACGCTGAAGGCGTTGCGTCGATTTGGGGCGGCGCTTCACGGCCTCTCGGTCGACGACCTCCAGGAGGACGACACGATCTTCCAGATCGGAGTCGCCCCCAGGCGAATCGACATGATCACCGGCGCGTCCGGGCTCCAGTTCGAGGAGGCGTTCACGCGTTCCGTCAAGGTCGATATCGACGGTATTGAGGTTCACATCCCGTCGGTTGACGATCTGATCCGGAACAAAAGGGCGTCAGGCCGAACCAAGGACCTGGCGGACGCCGAGGCGCTGGAAGCTCTCAAGACCTCTGAGTGATGTCGATGGCAGAAACTGCCATCAGGTCACGCGTACCCAGCGTCTATTCGCACAATTCCTCGGCCACTCACGTCGGCATCGGCATTGCAACGGCCACGACGTCCCCACGCCGAGGCATGTGGCCCGATGTCAGATCATCACATACACCGTGCCGGTCCCGGAGATCGAGATCCCAGGGATTGTCGTTTGCACATCACGGTATCATTTGATACTATTCGCCGCGGCACTCGCCGCGTGCGCTCCGACAGGATCCCCGAACAGCACGGATGGGGCGCATGAATCTGCGAGTGAAGCGCCCCGATCGAGCGGAGCTCGAGGCAAAGCTGGCTCGCGCGCGAGAACAGCTGCGACTCGGTCGCCTCTTCGTTGCGGTTCTGCCGAGATTTCGGAGGGAGCTGACGGCGTTGGACTGGTATTCGCCGGAGCAGATCTCAGGAGGCTTGGCGACCGTGTTCGCGGAGGTTGGGCCGGAGCACTCCAACGGCCGAACACCGCCGGAACGAGCCATTGAGCGCGGATGCCTCGACGCAGAGTTGTTCCCGTTCGACTGGCACTCGAGTCTCATGGGAGAGCAGATGTATCTGAAGCTGGCGATCAATGACAAGGGCAGCGTGTGGATCGTGAGTCTCCATCGATCGACTGTATAGGTGAACGTGATGGAATGCCCGATGTGTGATGGACGGCTGCGCGAACGGCCGATGTGGCAGGAAGACGAACTCAAAGGCGTCGCACTTCGTGTCCGCACGCCAGGCGTGCGTTGCAGCCGATGCGCGTACCAGGGGGTTCGTGTCGCCCAGATGGCCGCTTACGGACGCGCCGTCGCCGACGCGTACCGACACAAGCAGGGCCTTCTGACCAGCGGGGAGATTCGCGCGGCGCGCAAGCGTTTGAACATGTCGCAGCAGGGGTTCGCCGACTACCTCGGAGTGGGCATCGCCAGCGTCAAGAGGTGGGAATGGGGCCAAGTCCAGGAGAAGTCGATGGACAAGCTGATGCGACTCCTTACCGACGCAGTTGAAGCCGGTCGGAATGCCCGCAGCGTGAGAACGCGCGTTGTCCCCCCAACGCCTCGCTCCGCGGGCCGAGCCATTCGCCCCACCAGAGCGCGAGCCGCGTCATAGCCTTCTCGATTCTCACATCGAGTGCCTCCGGACGGGCTCAGTCCTCAACACCGGCCAGGGTCCGCGCAAGCCCCTTCATCTGATCGCGATCCGCTTGCCGCCCGATGACGACCTTCATCGCCTGAGGCGGGCCTGCCCCGTGCATCGATTCGGTCCGGTAGGCGACAGCCGCCGCACCCAAGGTGATGTTCTCGACCAGCCGCAGCCTTCTCAGCCGGCACTCGGTGGCGATCCCGTGTCAGGAGGAGCTCTGAAGGAGGCGGCGGCGAAGCTCGATTCTCTAGATTCCAGGCAGTCTGGTCACAATTCCGATCACACTCAGCCCCAACAGACGAAGGCGTCAGGCCAGATCGTGCGATTTGCTAAGGGAGGTGGAGGCGCCGTCCGGAGTTGAACCGGAGATGGAGGTTTTGCAGACCCGTCCCAGGCGCTTTCGCCCCTGCTGACAGGTCAACGACTTAGCGGGATCATTGAGCAATTCCGCACCTTTCGCCCTTACGCCAGTTACGAGGAATACGCTAGTTTACCCCGAGCGTGGGACAATTGTGGGACAGTCGGTTGCGTGCAGAATCACCGCTGCCCCGCCCTGCCCCGATCACCCGGCCCGACGAGCGCAGGTCGTCGCCGACGATCGCGCGTCCTGCAGGCTGCTACGCGGTCCCGATGATCGGCAGGATCACTGTGGCGGTCGCTGCGCGTTGGCCCTTGATTAACACCCGTGTGTCATCGGACACCGTCGGCCCCGGGCACAGGATAGGACGCATAGAGAGGTCTCCGCTCGCCTGCCGCTCGCGAGTCAACGTAGGCCCCGCTCTCAGACCCCGTGGGCGCCCCCTCCGAGCCCAGACACGGCTGTTGAGAGCGTCAGCGCGAGGTCCCCCGCCAGTCGAAGCCGGGCGCGGAAGCTTGGTGACCAGAGAGAGGAATCGCTCTGGGAGTGGAGCCGAAGCGCATTCGCCGGGCGGGATCAGTGGGGACCGCTCGCAATCGCCTGGCTCAGCCGCTGCGCCTCCTTGAACAACGGCAAGTTCGGATCGGCGGCTTTCCACATGGACAGCAACCGATCGAGGACGCGCCGGGCCTTCTCCACTTCCTTCCGTTCGATGTACAGCTTGGCCAGTGGGACGTGCGCAGCAAACCAGTACTGTTGCGGCTCCCAGCCGTTTGCCGTATGGAGCGTGCCCATGAAGGCTTCGTAGGAAGCGATCGCCTCGTCGGTCTTGCCGGCGATCTGCTGTCCCCGCGCGAGACTCTCGATGCTGAGCGGCCCTCGCGTGTCGCGATCGGCCAGCGTGAGCAGTTCCAGGCCCCGGACGCGATTGCCGCGGGCCAGCTCGAGCTCCCCTTCCAGTCGATGCAGATCGCTGTTCTGCCCCGCGTTGTTCGGGTTCACATCCTTCCGGACCTTCTCGAGGATCCGAACGGCCTTGTCGATCGACCCGCCACGCGCCCACGCCACACCGATCCGCGCGCCCAGCCAGGGCGGCGGCGTCAGTGTCTCCAGGCACCTGGCCGCCTTGTCCAGCTCCCGCTGAACGCCGGCCGAATCGCCTTCTCCGTCGAGGAGGATCGACATGAAGAGATGGTTGCGCGCCTCGCTGAACAGGTTCTTCGCCGAGACGTTCAGCACAAGAGCCTCGGTCAGGTCCCTTCTGGCTTCGCGGTACTGCCCCTGGTAGAGGTGCAGCAGGGCCATCGAACGCAGAGCCGCCGGTCTGATTGGGGTCGACAGGCCCTGGGTAAACACCTGCCGGGCCTTGTCGTACTCGCCCGCATCGACGAGTATGAATCCATATTCGTGATTCAGGTTTTCACTGGTGATCAACGTCGGCTCGAGCTTGAAGGCCCGTTCGTAGAAGGCCAGGGCTTCCTGTGTCTTGCCCTGATCGGAATAGGTTGTGGCCAGGTTGATGTGTGAAGGGGCATGGTCGGGGGCAATCCGGATCACCTCCCGATACTGCCCGACCGCCTTGTCCAACTCGCCGTGGCTACGGAGCATGTCGCCATAGTTGTACCGCTGGGCGATGCTGTCGGGGTAGGCGCGCAGGTAATTCTCGAACAGCGCCCGGGCCGTATCGGCGGTGCCGTACCGGTTCTCGTACTGAAGCCGGATGACCATCTTCTCGCGATCGGTCGTGCGATCGGCGAGGCTGAGCGACTTCTGGTAGTGCTCCTTCGCCTTGGTGGGCTCGTTGATTCCGAAGCCCGCATAGAACACACCGAGCGCGGCATGCGCCATGGCGAAGTCCGGGTCCTCCTTGACCGCCGACTGCATCAGCGCTAGCGCGGCTGCGTGCTGCTGTTTGGTCCACAACTGCGCGGCTTCGGAATACGACTTCAACGCCGACAGTGAGGTGGTGGTCACCTTCGCCAGCGGCCGGTTGTTCGCGCTGACCTGGGTCAGGGATTCGCCGAGTCCCCGGCGGAGGGATGTCGCGACGTCATCGAGAGCCGAGAGCACCTGGTTGTTGTCGGTCGCCTCATGGGCGTACGAGCGCACGGAGTCGCCGGTCTGCGGATCGACGACGCGGGCGGTCACGATGAACCTGTCGCCGACCTTCCCGATGGTGGGGCAGATCAGGCCGCGGATGTTCTCCCGCTGACAGACCTCCCGCCCGACCTGCTCGTCCACCGCGGTGTCCGGCTTCTTCCCCATGCGCTGGAGCACGGCGCCGGTCCTGGACTTCGAGAACACGTTGACATACTTGGACTGGGACAGGCTGACGTTGAGTGCTGTCCACAACGACTTGTCGAAGATCGCGTCGCCGGTGACGTTCTCGAAGTCCGACAACAGGACCCAGTCCCGTTCGGCGAACGAGAGCGCCGGCTGGCTACCCTGATACCAGAGCACCGCCACGACCATGGCAAGCACAGGCGTGACAGCGAATGCCCATCTGACCGGTCGGGACGAGAGCCACCGGCGTCCGGATAGAGTCGAGACGGCGACCGGCGGTGCCGGCGGCGCCACCGGGCCGGCAGCGGCCCCGGCGCCGGCCGCGGGCGTGTCCATCGTCCCCGTCTGGCCGAGCGTCTTCGCCGCCCTCGGCGACTGCGCCACCAGTTCTCCGCGGACGTGTCGCAACTCGACCCAGACTTCGTGTACCGACTGGTAGCGCTCGTTCGGGTCCTTCGCCAGCATCCGCCGGATGATCCGGTCCAGGCTGTCGGGCACCCCGTGGCGGTAGCGGTGGAGCGGCTCCGGATCCTCCGTCATGATGGAGGCAGCCAGTTGCGCGGCGCTGGCGCCGGAGAACGGCCTCCGGCCGGCGATCATCTCGAACAGGACAATCCCGAACGAGAAGATGTCCGAGCGGTTGTCGGCCGGCTGTCCCGAAATCTGTTCCGGGGACATGTAGGGCCGCGTCCCCAGCACCTGGCCTCGCTCGGTCAGGCCTTCGGAGGCGGTCTCGGTCTCGGCCTCGGCATCGAGTTTCGGGAGGGCTTTGGCCAGTCCAAAGTCCAGGACCTTGATGTGCCCCGGCTCGAGCACCATGATGTTGTTGGGCTTGATGTCCCGGTGGACAATGCCCTTCTTGTGCGCTTCTTCGAGCGCCTCGGCGATTTCCCGGCCGACCTCGAGGATCTTGTCCAGCGGAAGCATCCGCGCCGGGTCCCCCATCAGCGCGGACAACCGCCTGCCGTGGACGAACTCCAGGACGATGAAGCTCTGTCCGTTCTGCTCCAGGACCTCGTAGACCTTGCAGATATAAGGGTGGTCGAGAGCGGCCACCATCAGGGCTTCGCGAACAAAGCGCTTCTTCGCGATCTCATCCTGGGTCTCGCCGGTCTGGAGCGACTTGATGGCGACGGGCCGGTTCAGCCTGGTGTCGAGGGCTTTGTAGACGACGCCCATGCCACCACGGCCGATTTCCTCAAGAATCCGGTAGTGCCCGATCATTCGACCGACCATAGAGCTCACTCCGTTTCGAAATGGGGGCCGACTGCTGCGCATCATAGGCCCATTCGACAGGCTACGACGATAGGAAGCATTGGACGAACCGCTTCGCGGGTTCCTTCTCGCGACACCCGACTTCGTAGTGACCCTTGCTGATCGACGCCCGACGGTAGGAAGCACTAGACCCAATGCCATTCGGAAATTCCATGACGCCGCCTCATAGGATCTCCAGGTGAAACGGTCCTTCCACCGATTCGTTGCGCATCAGCCGGGGCCAGCGTTTGATCGGTTGGCGGACTTTGCGGGGGCACGA
>Ga0315275_10002944_pt1 | contig 15570 bp, 17 predicted proteins | sample YL17G03_0_MG_FD_205557 | JGI IMG/M metagenome (GOLD analysis project Ga0315275, IMG submission 205557) | Sediment microbial communities from Yellowstone Lake, YNP, Wyoming, USA - YL17G03_0 | ecosystem: Environmental > Aquatic > Freshwater > Lake > Sediment | place: USA: Wyoming | collected... | reverse complement strand
CCTCCTCGCAAAGTTTGAAATTACCGCACAAGACTTTGAACGTGCATCAGCGTTCGTCCGGACAAAATTTGACGGCGCCTGGCGAGCGGTTGCATTAAGAACAGATATCGTGTCTTCTATCACTCAGAATGATGTGCGGCTGAAATTTTCGCTGCCACCCGGGCATTACGCGACTACGGTCTGCCGGGAGTTTATGAAGGCAGACCCGGCCCGGATGGTTTAATGCCGCGATCCAGCTATTGCTTTTGCTCCGTCAATCGCGTCGTTTAAGTTCCCGATTTCATCAACGATATTCAATCTGATCGCATCGGCACCCCGGATCACCCTGCCATCGTCAATTTCCGATCGATCGATTGTCCGGTGGGCAATGACATCACCAATGAAATTCTCGAAACTGTCGTTTACGATTTTCTGGGCATAGGCCTCTTCTTCTTCAGTGATCGGGCGTGAAGTCGAGCCCATGTCTTTTTTGCTCCCGGATTTAATGGTACTGAAGTTGTAACCTTCATTTGCATTGTATCGGCTGATATCCGAGAACATCCAGATAACACCCACCCCGGCAGTAAACGTGTCAGCATTGGCATAGATTTTGTCTGCATGAGCACTCACATAATACGCAGCTGAGGTTGCTATATCCCCCATAGATACAATAACCGGTTTTTTGGACTTCGCATAATCGAGATCCCGGATAATTTCCTGTGCAGCAGCCGGTGTCCCCCCCGGGCTGTTTACCCGCAGGACGATTGCTTCCACCATGGGATCATCTGCAGCATCACGAAGTTCGCTCCCCACCACTTCGCTGCCGATGGTATCGGCATCTGATACCTGGCCGGTCACCATGGTTCCCTCCATCCTGATGACGGTAACTCCCATCCTGTCCGTATGGGAGACATAATATGCCGCAATTATCAAACCGATTACCAAAATCAGCCCGAACAGGATAAACAAAAACCATTTCTTTGCCGGATTTGGCTTCGGGTGAACCGTACCAGGTGGCATCATGGTGCCGTCCATGCTCACGCCTCACGGTAGAGAATGTCAAATTCTGACACGAGATTGCTTCCGCACATATAATATTTTTTCAGGTTGAGGCGGATCATCTCATCTTCGGTGTTGATATGCATTCCGCCGACAAGTGACGGAGTGTCGGAACCGCCTACGATGAACGGCAGGTGAATGAGCCGTATCTCATCGACAAGTTTATCGTGGAGCATGTGCCAGTTCAGGGTAGGTCCTCCCTCGATCATCAGTTTATGGACACCGAATTTCTCTTTAAGGATCTTTAAAAGAAGCGGAAGCTCGACATGTGTTTTCCCGGCGACGATGATATGGGCCCCCTTCTTCCTGATTGCCTCAACGCGATCTTTGGGTGCCTCTTCGCAGACAGCGATTGCTGTCGGGGCATCCGGACCCAGAACATTCGCATCAAGCGGGATATCTGCCATACTGCTGGGTATCACCCGCAACGGGCTTTTACCCGGTACCAGCCGCACGGTGAGAAATGAATTATCAATCCGGATGGTGTTAGCGCCGACCATAATTGCATCATACTCCGCACGTGTGGTGTGAAGCAGGATCTCGGTCTCGTGCGCCATGTATTTCATCAGGATTTTAGAAGATGCTCCTTTCTTCAGGGTGAGTTTCCCGTCAGCGGTGATCTCCGACATCATCAGCACATGCGGACGGTTTTTTGTATCAGTCATCGCCACTCCTGTCTCCGGTTACATTTTGGTGGGGAATATAAAGAAGTTGACGATGGCGGGATCAGGACTGCCCGGAATCCCGCAGGGCTGGGAAGATCCCGGCCGGGAATACCGACGTGAAACAACAACTATTAATGGCTCGCGTACGCATGAATTAAGTTATGAATATTACTGCACTCCGCCCAAGGTTCATCAGGTACCTTGAACCGGTCGCAGATGTTTTTATCGGGCTCGGCATCACCCCCAACCAGATCTCGATGTTTGCCCTTATTGCCGGTATTGCCTGTGCATATCTTTTTTTCCAGCGCCAGTTTCTTTATGGCAGCCTGGCACTGGTTCTCTCTGCGATCTTTGACCTTGTTGACGGAAGTGTGGCACGAAAGACCAATGCACATTCAAATTTTGGGGCAGTTTTTGACTGGATTGTCGATAAATATGTAGATGCACTGGTGCTGCTAGGAGTAGGTTTGTCCGGCATAGCAATTATCAGCAGGTATTTTGCAGTGCCGCCTTTTGCTGACTTTGCATGTGTGGTTTTTGCCATTATCGGATCCCTGATGAACACCTTCATTAAGCCGGTTGTCTATGCGGAGATTGGATATCGTGAGAAAGTAGAGGGAAAGATCGATGACCCGCTTGAAGGTATTGGATTTTTTGGGCGGCCTGAAACCTTCCTCTTCCTTATCCTTGGCGGTATGACCGGGTTTATCGGGATTTCCGTGATTATTATTGCAGTATGCACGAACCTTTCTGCAATCCAGAGAATTATTTACCTCTACCGAACGCTCTCCTGATCTCTCCTGAATAGATCTGGTAAATATCATCAGCAAATGATCCCAGTTTTGGTATAATGGTGAAAAGACCATAGGCGATGAACACCAGACAGACGAGCGCAAGCAGCTCGGCAATTACATTGTGTGCCCAGAAGAAACTCTCGTAGCCGAACTCGCCATTACTGGCAATTGACGGGTAGTACGGGAACCACTGTTCTGTGTATGCAATAATGACAAAGACATTGCGCAGCAGGTTCAGGATATAAATGGTCGGGGCGATCAGGAGGAAGGCAAGAATTTTCTGACGGAAACTTGTTGGTACAGCTGCTGCTACGCCCAGCATGATTGCGATGCTCTGGATGCCGGTGCATGCAAGGATAATTTCCACGCGGAATGTATTTCTTGAGATAATATTCCAATCGGCAAGAGTGACAGGGAACTGGAGAGCATCGAGGATTCCGGTTACCTGCCCGACGACTATGCCTATGAGCCAGTTGCCCAGCATCGGGATATATTCAAAAGGTGCATAGATCAGGAATGCTACAGCAGCCGCACGTGAAAGATGCATGACCCGATCATCTTCGGCCATGAGATACCGGGACGTGATGATCAGGAATGGTACCGACAGCGCTGCCATGACAGGATACAGGAAATTGTTGAGCGAGAAGTAGTAAGGAAGTTCAGCAAAGAGGAACAGGACGATGAATGTCCACCCGGTGATTGCAGCGTATTTCCGATGACGACCAGGTACAAGAGAGGCAAGAAATCCGATGCAGGAGATCAGTACAAAATAATACTTGATCAGCACCAGATCCTCGATCATTATAGAATTATTCACCCGATACCAAAAAAAGGATTCTGAAGGAGCAGCAGGTATCAGCCTTTGTGGCAGGAAAAACTGGCTGTATTTTCATCAAAAACGCAGAATTAAAGGCAATCCTGTATTTCTCACGATAAAAGGGTTAATCTCCTATGCTCGCGCATAGTATACCGAATGTTCTGTCCTGAATGCAAGAGTATGCTTATTTCGTCGGGGGGCCAGTTGAAATGCCGGAAATGTGGTTATATCCGGAAGATTCAGGACGTTGATCAGATGAAGTACAGGGTCGAGCGCAGTGAAAATGAGATCGTGATCGTTGAGGAGGAAGGACAGGCAAAGACCATGCCCACCATCCAGATCAAATGCCCCAAGTGTGAGAACAACCTTGCAATCTGGTGGCTTCGCCAGCTCCGGGCGGCAGATGAGAGCGAGGTCAGGTTTTTCCGCTGCACCAAGTGTGACCACACCTGGCGGCAATACGATTAATATCTGGTCATACGTCCATAATAGCGCACCAATAATCTCCCTTGTTCTTTGGCCGATTAATTTTATCGGGTAGTAAGTTGTATACATCTATTATGCCCGACATCAAACATCCAAAATGCGATCATCCAAAATGCGGAGCAAAAATGCAAAGACTTTACAAAAGGGTAAACTCTACTTTCGTACCATGTGCCTGGATATGTACTGATTGCGGGCAGTTCAAAAAAGACAAATAACCGCATAGGATGGTACCCTGTCTATTGGATCGGGCAACAGAAACGCGAATGTAAAAAAGAAAAAGAAGTATTTGAATGGTTTTTGGAATATTATATGGACTCGCAATTACTCTGGCAATGAGGCGGTGACATTGTTGTTCTCAGACGAGTCAGCTAGAAGGTGATCGACGTGCCATTGACCACCCCCTTCCACCCGGTGTTGTGCTGGTAATGGAAGACGCCGGATTCTATTTAACAGGTCGAGGATGATTCACTGACCTTGGTAATCAATCGGTTTATCAGTGTTCATTTTGATTCGTTTATATCAATATGGACTGTGCTTGTTGTCCACCATGGACGGTGCTTATCACATCCGTGCAAGGCCTTATTATGTACATCGGCAAACGGCATTTTACCGAAATGCCAGCAGGTTGAATGCCCCGTTTTAAAATTGCAGTCCTCGCATGGTAAGTTACCAGCCGTTATTGGTTCCTCAATGCTTCTCATATATTTTTGTATTATAAATTGTACTTAATATACTTATTTATTTTTATCAGAGTTTGTTTTAATTGTTTTTTTAAAAAATATTAACTTGGGGGGCAGGATTGCTATTATTTCCTTGTGTATGCGGTGATCTTTGAAATAACGCCCCGGGCGATCTTCAATCGTAGTCATTCCCAACGTGGACTGCCAACAGAACGCGAATTTGGACTTGTATCTTCTCCCATGCCCTATAGCAGCATCCTGTCAATGGGGTTATGTTCTAATTTTAAAGTCTTCCTCTAAAAAAAATAATTTTTTAAGTTCGTACACTGTCTGAAACTCTTCATGGAATTTGTACTATCTGAAAATAATGAAAGGATAGTTGCATCTTACTATTTTCGATGTTGATATTCAATTATATTATCAGGAACATGTTTTTTGACGGACCCCAATCCGTCGCAAATCGGGCAATCATCCCAAAAAATATCAAAGCCAACAAGATAATGAACTTTACCACCTCTACATCCTTGATTCGGACAAGGTACCATCCTGTTCATGTTTTTCAGTCCTTCGAATACGTGGAAGACCCTATGAAAGGGACGAATCAGCTTTGCGTGGGTTTTCCCTGAACGATTACATATTCTTATAAATAATAAAATCTGGCAAGGCATCAGCGCATTGCATCTTTTTATATTATTTTATTATTATAGAAGTACATGAACACGCCGGATTCGGAGTAAGTATATGGCAAGGAAGTCTTCAGAGAAGGAACAAAAGCAACCAGGTATCGGGCCTCTTGAGGCCGAGGAACTTTATAGGAAATACCTCCGCATTAATGCTGAAAGAGATAAGTCCAGGAACGAGACTGAATAATAAGTCAAAGAATTAAAAACCAGGGGTGGGGATATTCTCTCATGAATCCAGGTAGAATAAAAAAAACTATTAAACCAACCAGAACCGATCGTTTTTAAAAAGAAGCGTATTTTATTGGTATGAAAGACTTCAGGTTTTAATGCACGAAAGTACTCAACACACGAAAACTCCTCAAAAACGTGCGGCTTTTTCAACCCAGCTGCGCCCGTGCTCCATAAAGGGCAAGCCGTGCTTCCCTGGTATTCTCAACCTGCAAGTGCCTTAATTGGGTGAGATCTTGGTTTGTCAAGCCATCTGTCATCAGGTCTGTGGGGGTAGGAGAACAGATATCTCTTGGTCTAACACTTGATCTTTTTGTCATCGCTCGCTTTTTTTCTTTCATATAATTAATATTTGCTAAAAGTTTCAGGTTACATCATTGAACCTTGCGGTCAACTGAAACGTAAGATACACCAACAGAACGCGAATATGACCTTTTGAATTTTTTTCATCTTAGAATACCCATAACAGCATCCTGTCAATGGGTTAAATTCTAATTTTAATTTTGGGGTTTAAATAAGGATTTCCGCTTCTTCTTCAACCATTCTTTTTCCTGCTTCTTCTACAACAGGTGTGAGATGCCCATTGAGCCAATACTCTTCAAAGAGGGTTGTGCCAAGAATCCAATTTTGATTATTTCTATCCCAATACCAATATTGTTTATTGTCATCAAATTTTATCAGCAATGGGATTCCAGAATTATATCGTCCAAGTAACATAAAATACAGTGTAGTATTCATGATTTGTCCCTTAAAACTGGTTTTGAAAAGGAAGACCCGATGAAAGTTGTAAAAAGTCCGGATCTTCCATAAATCGTTTTCTATTCAAAATAAATTATAATAAAGGTTGGCAAGGCGCCAGTGCATAGCATATACCTCAATTTATCGGATGGAGTTTTTGGATCAGGTTATCGTACTTTAGTGGAGATACTCTTGTAATTTCCTGCAGATATCGAATTGATTATTGGCTTTGTTTTTCTTCTCTTTCTCAATGCTGTCTATGATCACGGTAATGGGCTTTGCCAATTCGTAGATTTTCATCGGCCTGCCCTTTTTTTCAGAGGTGCTCTCGCGACGTCTGACCCAGCCCTGATCCATCAGGTACTTCAATGCTATGACCAGTTCGGGTTGGCGCATATCAAGCCCGCGCTCGATTGCCCGGGAAGTTGCTTCAGTGATGCTCGCAAGGAACACTAACACTTTTGCAGTATTTTTTTTCATTCCAATTTCAATAAGCAGGTTGGCAAACTCTTCTTCTTTTTCCGTAAAATAGTGGACGGTCTCCTGTCTCATTGAAATCTTTAAATTTAATGTATGAATTTTGTTAGATATTACCATTTACCCATACATGGCGGCAGTATGACTGAATAAGAACCACACTTATACAATGCTTTTTTAAAAATCTCTTTAATTCTTTATCTGATTCCTTTTTGTTCTTTCAAAATAGTATCCTGTTCACGCAATGCGATGTCCTCATCCTGCGTGTTGGTATTCGGATGTTACGTGCTTATGTTCTTCCGTTCAGCAGGATCATTCAATAGAATCTGGAGCCGGTCGGGGGGTAGTGTCCGGATTGTAAACAATGATATGGATGATACTCCGGGTCTGGCCAGCTCAATCAAAATTGTGCCATCAGCCAGGCATTAAAATATTTTATTTTCTCTCGTGAGTGGTTTATTGCCGGTGCCATCTCCACCAACGGATAATTGCGTAAATTATACTAATTGCAATGATTGCTGAAACCACGATATAAATTCCCGTTCCTGCGTCCAGCGATACCATATTTTAAGTTCCTGCGCTTTTGGAGATATATATCATCTTGATATTGATGTATAGATCGGGAAAAACGATTCTCTTAAAACGATGTGACCAGGACCCGGGTCCAGCCTGCTCAATCTAATATATTGATACTCTTTTGATTGGTTCGGGAAGTTTGGGGAGTATATAACGTGTCAATATTGATGTATAGATCAGGGTGTCCGATTGGCCTTTGAGAGTATAAAAAGCAGACATACAATATAGCGATCGGGAAATCGGATTGCCAGGAACGTATCAGTGTCGGCGCATGATGTAGTGATCGGAGGCAAGGCACCGGTGCATTGCCAGACTTTATTATTTCATGAGACAGGTGATCGATCAAGGAAGATCCGGACAGCCAGTACCACCTTTCGTGAAGGATCTTCCGTTCCTTTTCTTCATTTTTTTATTTGTTGCAGATATTTGTTGCAGATATTTGTTGCAGATATTTGTTGCAGAGACCCGGACTTCATGATCGTTTTTGCTGACCGATTTCCCGGGCTCATTTTGTGTTTTATAGTCAACACTGCAGAAAAAGCAAAAAAATCAACATAATTAATAATGATAATTTCCTATACTATTCTGCAAATTTTCAGGGTAATGCGACATGAACAGGGTAAATGTATCAAAATGTACATACCTGGTTGTTATTTCATTACGTTAATCGGTATTAATAAAGTGAACTGGGGTTTTTCATGGCAGAAAATTTTGACGTAAAACTCTCCGAAAAATATTACACGGCGGATCCCTCCTATAAACAGAACAGCTGGCTGGGAGATTATCAGAAGGCGTACGATGACTTCTTAAAAGATCCCGAAGGGTTCTGGGACCATATAGCTCAGGAACTCCACTGGTTCTCCCCTTATACCAGGGTGAAGGAGTGGGACTATCCGTACGCCCGCTGGTTTACCGGCGGAAAGATGAACATCACCTACAACTGTCTCGACCGTAATGTCATAAATGGGCGGCGGAATAAGGTTGCACTTATCTGGAGGGGTGAGGGTGGCACCGAGCGTATCTACACGTACCGCCAGCTCTACCGCGAAGTCCAGAAGGTGGCAAACGGGCTCAAGAAACTCGGGGTTAGCCGGGGTGATCGTGTCTGCATCTATATGCCCATGGTCCCCGAACAGATCATATCCATGCTGGCCTGTGCACGTATAGGTGCGGTTCACAGCGTCGTTTTCGGGGGATTCGGTGCTTCTGCACTGAACAGCAGGATAAATGGCGCCGAAGCAAAGGTGGTGATCACGGCAGATGTTACCTACCGCCGCGGAAAGTCCATCCCGTACAAGCATGTTATCGAAGAAGCAATCATCAACGCGCCCAGTGTTGAGTATGTGGTTGTCCTGAGGCGGGAACTCGACCAGCCTGTGGAAATTCACCGTGAGATGGAAGTTGATTTTTATGACCTGATCAAGGATGTCAGCCAGGAGTGCGAGCCTGAGGTGATGGATGCGGAGGACCCGCTCTTCATTCTCTATACCAGCGGTTCGACCGGCGCCCCCAAAGGCATTGTTCACACCTGCGGCGGTTACATGGTTGGAACCTATTACACGACCAAATATGTTTTTGATATCAAGGAAAATGATGTCTACTGGTGCACTGCGGATCCCGGCTGGATCACCGGGCATTCCTATGTTGTCTACGGTCCGCTGGCAACAGGTGCAACTATTGTTATGACAGAAGGTACTCCGGATTTCCCGGATCCCTCTGTATGGTGGCGGATGGTAGAGGAATTCGGGGTAACCATCCTGTACACTGCGCCGACTGCTATCCGGATGTTCATGAAAGTTGGTGAAGAATGGCCGAACAAGTGCAACCTGAGTACACTGCGCATCCTTGGATCGGTTGGCGAACCACTCAACCCTGAAGCCTTTGAGTGGTATTACCGTGTAATCGGGAAGAAGTCCTGTCCGATCGTTGATACCTGGTGGCAGACAGAGACAGGTATGCATATGGTCACGACCATGGTGGGTGAACCAATGTTACCGGGTTTTGCGGGAAAAGGAATTCCCGGCGTAATCGCTGATGTAGTAAATAAGGAGGGGAAGCCCGTCCCACCGGGTACCGGAGGTTTCTTAGTCATCAGGGAACCGTGGCCATCCATGCTGCGCACAGTTTACAAAGACGATGAGCGCTACAGGAAATACTGGAACACTATCCCCGGTTGCTATGCGGTGGGGGATCTGGCAGTAAAGAATGCCGCAGGATACATCATGGTCCTCGGGCGTGCTGATGATCTGATTGTCGTTGCAGGACATAACATCGGGACTGCCGAAGTCGAGAGCGCGCTGGTCTCCCACCAGGCAGTTGCTGAGGCTGCAGTGATAGGGAAACCGGATGCAATGAAAGGCAATATCATCAAAGCATTTGTGATCCTCCGTCTCACGCATTCACCGGGCGATCGGCTTAAAAAGGAACTCCTGTATCATGTGAGAATTACCCTTGGTCCGATCGCCATGCCGTCAGAGATCGAATTCGTTCAATCCCTGCCCAGGACCCGGAGCGGTAAGATCATGCGGCGGGTGCTCAAGGCAAAAGAGCTGGGGATGGACCCCGGGGATATCTCGACTTTGGAGGAATGAGCGAAAAGGGGGTTACATTTTTACCCAACTTTTTAAATACTGTTTTGTGGCATTTATAAATATGAAGGTCAGACCAGAGGATTCCCTCAAGATCGAAAACATTGTGGCCTCCGCAAAAGTGACTGATTATCTGGACTTACCCGAGATTGCATCGAAGATCACGGGTGCCGAATATAATAAAAAGAGATTCCCCGGTGTCGTGCTCCGCATGCAGGATCCCAAGATTGCCGCGCTCGTTTTCGGTTCAGGAAAAGTAGTGCTCACCGGTGCCAAGAGTATTGACAGTTTAAGCAAGGGACTTAATATTCTTGGCAACAAACTCCGGGACCTCGGCATCGATATCCCAAAGAAACTTGAGTACAAGATCCAGAATATCGTTACATCTGCCGATCTGGCCACTCCTATCAACCTGAATAAGATCGCTGTCGGGTTCAACCTTGATAAGATCGAATATGAACCAGAACAATTCCCCGGACTTGTCTACCGCCTTGATAATCCAAAAGTTGTGGTGCTTCTCTTCGGATCCGGCAAACTGATCATCACGGGTGGCAAGGAACCTGATGATGCAAAGAAAGCTGTAGTAAAAATTCTTTCCGACCTCCGCAGCCTTGGCTTGATCTGACTTTTTATTTTCCCGGCTTTTTTTATACATTGTTGTAACATCCACTTATTTTTATAATAGTATTTTATTATTGTAAGACGGTTCTAAATATTAATAATATAAATATACTTTGCCTATTGCACAACAATAAGAGAGCCTATATAAGAAGAATAAGATATTCCTGACTATAATTTCTCGTAAATATTCTGGATGTGATGCATGAGGACAGAGAATGTGATGTATTTCACTGAAAAAGAGGAGGAATTCGCAAACCTCCTCATTGAGATTGGAACCAAGAGAAATGTCGCAAAAGTGCTGGTATTCCTGGCAAATACTCCTGAAGCCACCTCAAGGGCGATAGAGCGGGGCACAGATCTGCGCCAGCCTGAGGTCAGCATTGCCATGCGGTACCTCATCGAACAGAACTGGATTACAAGCCGGGAAAGCAAAGCGGAAAGCAAAGGGCGCCCGGTCAAGATATATGAGCTGTCAAGACCAATCCATGACATAATGGACAGCATTGAAAAAGAGAAGAAGAAAGAGGCGACCAATCAGCTCGCCCTTGTTCAGAAATTACGGGACTATATCCGCTGAAGTAATAATTTTACATCTTTTTTGGTTACCGACAATAACCGTTGTCTTCCTGGTAAAATTACAGAATAGTCCGCTTTCGACAACACCGGTAATCCCCGCCAGTGCGGTTTCCAGTTCTTCCGGATTGTCCATCCTGTCAAATCTGCAGTCAACAATGAAATTCCCGTTGTCTGTTATGACCGGGCCGTCCTTTTTAATGCCTTCCCGCAGGACAGGTACGCCTCCCAGGTCTTCCAGGTGGCTCAGGACCGGGCGGATCGCAAAGGGAATTACTTCAACAGGAACGGGTCCGGAAAGTGTTTTAACCATCTTCTGTTCATCGACCACAATGAGCAGGCGGAGCCCGACAGATGCAACACATTTCTCTTTGGTCAGTGCCGCTCCGCGTCCTTTGATAAGACGAAGTCGTGTGTCGACCTGATCTGCACCATCTATGACAAGATCAGGCACCGGCTCCTCATCAAGGGTTGTCAGGGGAATGCCGTATTCATAGGCACGTCGTGCAGTCTGGTAGGACGTCGGTATCCCCCGGACCTGTAAGCCTTCGCGAACCCGGCAGGATAAACGTTCAAGTGCATACAAGACGGTGGAGCCGGTGCCAAGCCCGAGGATCATCCCGTCCTCTGCCATATCTGCTGCCTGATAACCTGCCGCACGCTTTGCTGCGGTGAAAGCATGAGCTGTATTGTTCATCTGCCTGATAGATATCAGTTGACAATAATTAATACTGATGATTTCAGGTTGAGCGGACGCTGAAAAAAATATCTCCCGGCCCTGTTTCAACCCATTTCCAACGGTATAGAGTCAGATAACCCTGGAACCTCCGGGGAGATTTTCTATAACCGATTCCCTGCACGTATGAAAGTCGGTTATTCCAGGAATAATTTTTTTGCTTCGTCGTCTGCTGCATAGGCAGTGCAATCGAGCGTGATGGGGGTAACAGAGATATTTCCCCTGCGGATTGCATGAACATCCGTCCCGTCTTCGGCATCCTCGAGGAGCGGACCATTGATCCAGAAGTACGGGCGACCCCGCGGGTCAAATCGTTTTTCGACACCCGTGCTGAAAAGTTTTCTTGCAAGACGGGTGACTTCATAGCCTCCCTTCACCTCTGACGGAATATTGACGTTGATTACATCCGCATGCGGACAGAACCCCTGATTCAGGACCCGGGATACCACGTCATGAACAATACTCTTTGCGGCGGCAAAGTTTTGTCCGTGATAACGGGGGTCGTCGAATTTATCTCCCTGGTCCTCGACCTGAAGCGAGAATGCGATACTCTTTGTTCCCTGGTTAGAGGCTTCCAGCGCAGCACCGACAGTACCGGAGGTCATAATCGATTCAAAGGAGAGATTTTCCCCGATATTGATCCCGCTTACGACCATGGCAGGATTGAGGTTCAGGGCATACAGGCCGATAATGACCGCATCGGTAGGCTTGCCGGCCACTGACCATGCCGGAATATCATTCATCATGATCTTTGTCGCCCGCAATGGCTCAAAGATCGATATCGATCTGCCGACAGCGCTCTGCTGGGTTGCCGGTGCAACAACGGTAATATCCGCTATCGGGGCAAGTGCTTCATACGCAGCCCAGAGGCCTACAGAACTCACGCCATCATCATTGGTCAGCAGGATCGAGGGTTTCATCGCATTCACGTATGAACCGCACCGCTCAAATAGTTCACCGATCGGATAGGGTCATTTCCTTAAAGAACCAAAAAAAAGTGATGAAAGTCCTGCTTGCCGAATATACCACCGCCCACGATCCGCTTCTTGCACCTGAAGGTGCCGCAATGCTTGCGGTCCTGAAACAGAGCTTCGGGCGCTGCGGGTACGATGTCGTGCTGCCCGGGAGCGGCGATTTTGGAGAGGAGATCGACTGCATAGCCCCGGCATGTGACATGGGGCTCGTGATCGCACCCGATCACCTGCTTGCGCGCTACACGCAGATCCTTGAGCAGCATACCCACAATCTCGGGTGTGGTTCCATGACAGCTGCTCTTTGCGCCAACAAGGTCCAGGCGGAAAGGATACTGCGTCTGCACACTATACCTGTGCCGGCTGACGCACTGGCAGGAAGACGAGTTATCAAGCCGGTGAAAGGGTGCGGGGCTCAGGGTGTGAGACTATCAGATGGTCCGACCGGGAAGGACGAATTCTCACAGGACTATATTGAAGGAGAACACTTCTCTGTAAGCATCGTGGCAAGCCGGGTTGTGGGTGATGCGTGCCTGTATTTCTCGGGTAAACCCCCGCTGGTTCTGGCAGTGAACCGGCAGTATATCGATATTGATGCGGAGGGGAGATTCAGTTATCGGGGTGGTGAGACGCCGGTGCACCCGAAACGGGAAGAAGAAATTGTCGGGGTTACCAGGAATGTTGCCGGCGTGCTTGGATGCCAGGGATACTGCGGTATTGATGTGGTTGTCGCCGATAAGGTATACGTTGTCGATGTGAACCCGAGGATCACCACCAGTCTTGTTGGCATCGCAGCCTGCATGGAAGAGGAGATCGCTGATATTATAGTTGCAGCATCGAAGGGTGGAGGTCCCGACCAGGTGCACCTTACAGGAAGTGTCCGTTTCGATACGCAGGGAAAGGTCATAAGGGTATGATTGGTATTGATGTTGGCGGGGCAAATCTCAAAATTGTCGATGATGACGGCCCTCATATTAACTACTGCCCGCTCTGGGAAAAAGCACCACTCACTGCAGTGCTGAACCACTACGTCACTGTACCCGATGAGCCGGCAGCAGTGGTGATGAGCGGGGAACTTGCGGATTGTTTTTCAGGAAAGACAGAAGGTATCTCTTTTATTGTGAATGCGGTGAAGAAAGCGTTCCACAATGCCCGCTTTTACGGGACGGACGGGCAGTTCCATGAATCTGCAGCAACCCAGCTCGCGGCTGCAAACTGGCTTGCATCCGCAGATTTCCTGCGTGAAGAATATCCGGGAGCAGTTCTTCTTGATATCGGGAGCACAACAGCTGATATCATCCCTCTTGGTCGGTTTGAGTCCCTGAAGGGGCTTACAGATCTCATAAGGCTCCAGAAGGGGTATCTCGTCTATACGGGATTGCTCAGGGGAAATGTTGCCACCCTGCTGCGATCGGTTGTGCTTGATGGCCTCAATACCCCGGTGAGTGCTGAGTATTTTGCGGCAAGCGCAGATGTACATCTTGTACTGGGTCACATTGCTCCGTCACAATATACGTCTGATACACCGGATAAAAAAGAAAAAACCCGGACGGCATCACTGCGCCGGCTGGCCCGGGTCGTCTGTGCTGATCTTAATGAGATAGGTGAAAACGGGGCACGACAGATTGCAGAACAGTTCTGGGAAAAACAACGGGAGCTGATATGCAGCCAGGTGCAGCGTGTTGCCGCAGAGTCCGCTGTTCAGGATATAATCGTCGCGGGGATTGGATCATACCTCTTTTCCAGAGAGCTGGGTGGAGTTGATCTTGCAGGCGTCCTTGGATCGTTTGCTGATGCACTGCCTGCGTATGCGGTTCGGGAAGTGGCACTGCGTGATTCTGTCTTTTCATGCGTTTAGCCCAGGGAAAAAGGTGAAGGTATGAAGAGGAACTGGATAATTGCTGCTGGTCTCCTGGCAGGTTCACTGCTCTTGTCCGCGATCTTCTGGTTACTGGGGTTACCGTTCTTCATTGCTTTCCTGTTTATACCTTTCATCCCGTTTTTCGGGAAAAAAAGGGAGGTCCGCCGCTGCCCGGTATGCGGATGGGAAACCACAGGCAGCGAGCGCTTCTGTCCCTGGGATGCGACTCCCCTTCCCGGTATGGGCAGCGAGTTCGGAAAGAGCAAGGATCGATGAGGGAAGGCGAATCCCGAAAATGTCAGTTCCCGAAACCCGGGCACATCCTTTACGGGCAAAGTTGCGAACCGTCCCGCGATCAACACGTATTCCAAGACCCGTCAGGTATACAGCCGCCCGGTGGTAGGGCATCGCGGTTGCGAGTGATACACAAAGATCGACAACAGGAGAACCAATGCGGGTGCCCGGATAAAACGGTTCATCAGCAAAACAGACCGCATGACACTCTTTGCAGGAAAATCGTCTGACAGATACATGTACTGTTAGCAGAGCATCACCATCCTGAAGACTGGCAAACTGCTTCTGCTTTGTGTCGTACCCCGATAGTTCGCCGCCGCAGGCAGGGCATGCTTCCCGGTTTCCAAAGACAATCCCCTCGCATGCCAGAAGACCGCTCTGGACGATATCTGTGAGAAGCGGGGGGACGAGCAATCGTTTCATATCGTGCGCGTATACGTAATATGGAATAGTTCTTATCAATCAACATTACTTGATTTTTGTGTTCTATTAATTCTCAGGGCTTTAATTATGAGAACCCATTCCTTATACAACCCACTGTTATTAATCATTTTTTGCGTAAACTTCACTATATTTAAATACGGTAAAACTGAATTTTCTTTGTTCGAGGTTAGAACATGGAACTGAATTACGTACCAACCACGTGTCCGTATTGCGGGACCGGGTGCGGTCTCAACCTTGTTGTCAAGGACAAGAAGGTCGTGGGAGTCGCGCCGTGGCACCGCAATCCGGTCAATGATGGCA
>Ga0315275_10002943_pt1 | contig 15571 bp, 8 predicted proteins | sample YL17G03_0_MG_FD_205557 | JGI IMG/M metagenome (GOLD analysis project Ga0315275, IMG submission 205557) | Sediment microbial communities from Yellowstone Lake, YNP, Wyoming, USA - YL17G03_0 | ecosystem: Environmental > Aquatic > Freshwater > Lake > Sediment | place: USA: Wyoming | collected... | reverse complement strand
GCGTTCGCGCGAGCTTGGGGGGAGCGGGCTCGGACTCTCGATCGCAAAATGGATCGCCGAACTGCACCGCGGGACGATCACCGTGACAAGCGAACCGCAGAAGGGATCGGTGTTCACGGTCTCGCTGCCGATCAATTGAAGCGTCTCTTGATCGGAGTGCGTTGACATACCAGGGGCCCCTTCCGGGGCCCCTTGGTGTACCAGCTCGCGATGGAGGTGCGTTGCTCCGCCTTCCCCGGAACTCTCTCCCGTCTCTAGAAATCCGTTCCAAAGGAGAAGTAATACTTCGGCATCGAGAATCCATTCACGGTCCATGCCCAGGCAACATCAAAGCGGACGAGGAACCAGAGGAACAGCACCCGTGCACCGGTCCCCATACCCATCAGCAGATCTCTCGACTCCAGTCGCCCCGATAGATCACGTCCGAATGCCCTGTAGTCTTTCTCGTTGTTCCACGCGGATCCTGCGTCAAAGAAGAGCACACCGCCCAGGCTCTGAAGCCCCAGCGGAAGGGGACCCGCTTGCAGGAAGGCAAACAGCGGGTACCGGAGTTCCAGATTGAACAGCGAGTAGCGCGAACCGATCTCCGCATTATAATTGTAGCCGCGCAACGGCAATCCTGCCTTCAGGAAGATGTAGTCTTCGGCATTAACCAGAGGAATTCCACCACCTTCGAACGTCGGGGCAATCCAGTTCTCCACACCGCCCACGATATATTTCTGCGGGTCCGGTCCGAGACTTGCCCCGCCGGCGAAACGGACTGCCAGGCTGTAATTCCGTCCCAGGCGGAAATAGGTCCGGTAGTCCACCTGTGCATTCACAAAACTCAGGCCGTCCCGCCCCACCGTAGGCGTACCGAACAGATCAAAGCGCCACCGCGTTCCGGTCATGGGAGAGATATATCCCCACAGGATGGTATCGTACACATAGGATATTCCGGGGAGCAGCAGTGTGCGGTTCTGAATTGGAACGCCCACTCGATCCAGATTCTCCTTCGCGATGTTGTACCACGTCAGACTGACCTCAAACCTGGCAAAGCGGTTCAACGGCATCAGCGCTGATAGGTCCGCTCCGTACATACGGAACCGGTACAGACTCTGCCCGAACGCATCGTACAGATAGACGAACCTGGCACTGTGGAACGCACCGAATCCGAAGTCAACCCGGTTGGGGAGGTAGTAATACTGCACGCCATAGTCGCTGTTCTTCAAATCGATCATCAGGTTCGTTGACAGAATAATCTGATGATCCCCCAGCAGATCGCTGAAGGCCATGACCGTGGAACCTGTCACCCCGTAAAAGGTGTCGTAGCCTGCATTGCCATAGATGATGTCGGGCGTGAAGTTCAGCTTGTATTTATTGACTTTGTAACTGCCGTGCTCGTCAAGATTATTCGCGATCTTCGGCATCTTCGCGATGGTAGAGTCTGCCGGAACGTTGACGTGGTAGTCGTCACGAAACACGTAATTGCTGAAGTCGATCTGCACGTTTTCCCCGAACAGCTTTGTGCTGTCCGCCTCTTCCCCTTTTCGTTCCTCCACGAGGGGCTCCGCCTGCCGCGGCTCCCTCACCGCAAACTTGCTCTTGAAGAACTCTGTCGGCTCCAGCTCGGCCACGGCAAGGTCTCGCTCAAAGGGATTCCGCATCAGGAAGATGTCGAACCCGGAACGGCTCAGCGATGAAAATGCCAACTTCGTTCCATCCCGCGACAACGAGAGTTGATACACACCGCTGATCGAGTTTGTCACGGGGCGGAAGGATCGCGTCTGGAGGTTCAACATGTACACGTTGTTGATCCCGTTCCGGTCCGAGACGAACAGAATCTTCTTACCGTCCGACGAGACAACCGGCGATGACTCGTCGCTGTTCGGCCAGTCGGTGATCTGTGTCACCTGTTTGCTGGCGAGATCGACCCGGAAGATATCATTTTGCGCCGACCCATTCGTATCATGTGCGGCGATCGCCGGGCTCACCTGACCTCCCCGGTCAGAAGCAAAAAAGATCGACGCACCGTCAGGCGACCACTGGGGTGTGATGTCGCTGTACGCATCCGAGGTCACATGAACGAGTGACTTCGTGTTGAGATCGTACACGTAGATGTCCGACTGCTGGGCGGTGACTCCGACAAAAGCGATTTGATTTCCCTTGGGGGCCCAGGTCACGGAGAACACGGCGTCAAGATCGAAGGTCAACTTTTCAAAGTCCCTGCTTTCGGTGTCGAGGATCAGGATGGCATCCTTCGCTCCTGCCTTCGTGGTAAAGGCAATCCGGCGCCCGTCCGGCGACCAACCCATCCCGGGCGTGAGCAGGTGAAGCTCCTCCAGACTCTCCGTTTGCTGTCCTCCGATCAGCTTGTCGATCATCTTGCCGTCCGAGGCGCTCATCAGGTAGACGCTGAAGAAGTCGTCCCTGTTGCTGATGAAGGCCACCTTGTCGCCCTGAGGGGTAATCGTAGGACTCGTGTTGTAGAAGCCTCCCTCTTTCTTGTGGTCTGTCAGCCGGCGCGCAAAGTCGGCGGGATCCTCGCGCTTGGCGATGTCCGGCCAGTACAGAACCTTCTGTTCTTTCTGCCAGCGTTCGGATAGTTCCTCCACTCCCAGTCCGATCGAACCGCGGAACCCCGCTTCAACGCTGCGCGTACTCTTGATCCGGTTCAGGATGTCGCCGATCTTCTGCTCACCGTACTTGGTGGCAATATAGTTCCACACTGATTGACCGCCGCGATACGCGGAATATCCGTACAGTTGATTGATCGAAGGGAGGATCTGATTGATCGTCGCATCGCGAATGTACATGTCAGAGTTCGTATCCCACTGCAATGCAGTGTACTCGGCAAGTCCTTCGTTGAACCAGAGCGGAAGCTGGAGCGTGATATTGTTCGCGATGATCGACTGAATCGAACCACCATAGAACATGTCGTTGATTACCGCATGGACAAGCTCATGGTGGATGACATGCCGGAATTTCTTGTAGTCCCCTTCGTAGGGGAGCACCACGCGGTTCTTGAACAGCTCCGTGACTCCGCCAATCCCTTCCTCGAGATACTCGCTGACCACATTTGTCTGCTGAAAATCGTTGTGGGAATTGTAGACGACAAACGGGACGCGGTTGATCAGCTGGTAGCGGAAGAGTTTGCTGATCTGCGTATATGACGATTCGGCGGCGGCAATCGTGAACTCCGCGATACGCTGGCCGTCCTGGGAGAAGTAGACGTCGAAGTGATCGGACTGGATGTAGGACCAATGAAAGTTCTTGTACTGGACCTTGTTCTTGCCGAAGTAATCCTGTCCGTGCGCCGACGGCGTCAGCCAGCAGGCCACGCCTGCGAAAGCCAGCCCGATCGCCAGATTGTGTATCTTCATGCTCTTCATGCCGCGATATCCTTCACCAAAAAAAATAAAAAAGCTGGCCGGCAAATGCAATCACCATTTCCTATCCCCTTATGACATAACAATTTCCGGGGATAACGCTTCCCGCACCTCCAGCGGCATCCCGGTGGCACCTCCCCATCCTGTTGGGATGGCGGAACAACCGAAAGATGGCCGTGGGACTTCCAATCCGCTGGAAGGGTTCTCCTCATCGCCCTCTATGCACCACTCGTCGCCCGGCATCCCCAACGAGTGCAAAATTCATCTGACCCTCCACAGGATCGATCAACATCACGCGGACGTTGACCCTGTCTCCCAGCCGGTATGTCTTTCCCTTCGATCGCCCACGCAACGCGTACTGCTTTTCATCAAACAGGTAATAGTCGTCCTCCATGTCCCGCACGCGGACGAGCCCCTCCACGAGCAAGTCGTCAATTTCTACAAACAGGCCGAAGCTTGTGACGCCGCCGATCACGCCGTCGAACACATCGCCAAGATGCCGTTTCATGTATTCCACCTGCATCACCTTCACCGACGCGCGTTCAGCCTGCATTGCCACCCGCTCACGCTCGGACGATTTCCCGGCGATTTCTGCGAGGCCATCACGGAGTTCTGCAGTGCGCTGCGGCGACACGGGACCACCATACTCCTGAAGCAGCCGGTGAATCATGAGGTCCGGGTACCGGCGAATCGGCGATGTGAAATGTGTGTAGTGCCGGAAGGCCAGTCCATAGTGACCGATGTTCTTCGTCGCATACACCGCCTTGGCCATCGACCGGAGGACGACTTCGTTGATGAGATTCTCTACCTCGGACCCACGGACGTCATCCAGCAGCTTCTGGAGCGCACGGCCGGTCACCCCTCCGGACGGAGCCAGGGAGAAGCCAAATTGCTTCACAAACCGTGCGAGGTCCTCCACACGCGAAGGATCAGGTACGTCGTGAACGCGGTAGATGAACGGCCGATCCGTCATACCCGCACCATGCTTCGCCACGGTCTTATTGGCCAGCAGCATGCACTCCTCAACCAGCCGGTGTGCGTCCAGCCGTTGCTTCTTGATGATACGTTCCGGCAGCCCGTTTGCATCGAACGTAAACTTTGCCTCACTCGTGTCAAGATCAAGGCTCCCGTTACGACGACGGCGCTGGGTGAGCATGCGGGTCAGCTTATGAAGCGGCAGGAGCAGATCCGCGTGTTCCCCGGCTCCAGCCTCGATGATACCCTGCACCTCTTCGTAGGTGAACCGCTGCGCGCTCCGGATGACGCTCTTCCGGATGACCGCAGACTCCACCGTGCCGTGCCGGTTAACGTCCATCATGGCACTCACGGTCAGGCGATCCGCGTGCGGGAGCAAGCTGCAGAGGTTATTGGAGAGTCGTTCCGGCAGCATCGGGACAACCTCGTTCACCATGTAGACACTGGTCCCCCGCGCAAGGGCCTCACGATCCAGCGCGCTCCCCTCACGTACATAATGGCTCACGTCGGCGATGTGGACCCCCAGCCGCCACCGATCTGCATCGAGTCGCTCAAGCGACACCGCGTCGTCATAATCCTTCGCGTCGTCGGGATCAATCGTCACACAGGTGATGCTGCGCATGTCGAGCCTGCCGCGCAGATCATCCGCGGTGATTTCCGTGCGGCATTCGTCCGCCTCGCGGAGTACCTCCCTTGGAAATGTCAGCGGCAGGCCGAAGCTGCGTGCAACGCTTTTCACCTCGACACGTGCATCGCCGGAGGGCCCCAGCACTTCGACAATCGTGCCTTCAGGGTTCAGATGCTCATCGGTCCAGGGCAATAGTTCAACGACGACCTTGTCTCCCGGTTGCGCCTTCTCCGCCTCTTCCGCCGAGACATAGATATCCCGCGTGATCCGGTCATTGTCCGGGATGACGACGAAGAAGTGCCTGCTCCGTTCGAGCCGACCGGTCACGGTCAGGATACCACGCTCGACGATCTCCACAATCTCTCCTTCAGGGATCGTCGTTTTTCCCTCGCGCGCGGGAAGGGGCCGTGCAAAGAGCACAACGGCAACGGTGTCGCCATGGAGGGCCGTCGTCAGAAACTTGGCCGGGATGGCGATTTCTTCTCCGCCGGGATCGGCCTTCACAATGCCGGTCCCGTTCCGGAGGACCTGAAGGCGACCGACCATTCTTCCGGTGGATGGCCGTCCCTTTCCACTATCCCCCTTTTTCCTCCCGTAGGAGAACCGGCCTTTCTGATCGGACCGGAGGACACCGGTTTGAACCAGCTGCTGCAGCAACATCCGGAGTTCACGATAATCCGACTTGCTTTTGACCCCGATCGTTCGGGAGAGCTCTTTGAGTGTGGTATGCTTACCCGCATGACCGGCAAGGTGGGTGAGGACCTTCTTCTTCATGGTCACGGTTGGAGATCCTTTTTGAGGTCGTTAGAAGGTGAAGCGATAGAAGAGACGGGCCGAATTGACACGTTTGAGATCGCTTTTCTGACCCGACGACGTTACCTCGACGCGCCGCTCGAATTCAATTATGAGGTTCCGCAGCGAAGGATCCTGGAGGATCGTGTCAAAAGAGTACAGAAGACTGAAATTTGCGTTGTTCAGAGGATCATCGAGGATCGTCCCGCCGTAGCGCCAGTACCCGTTCCAGGCAACGCCGCTCAGGCGGATGTCTGCGGATTCGGTAAGCGTTTTGCCTGCCCCGGTTCCATAGTTGAATTCGACGGACTTGATGAATCCGGTCTGGTTGCGCAGGAGTTCTGACAGGGCACCCGTCACCATGGAGCTCGCACCGGTCAGGATAGAGTAGCCGACCCGCTTCTGAACGTCGGACGGCACTTCACCCTTCTCCGCATAGGTGAGGGGGAAGGACCCGTAGACGATGAACTGGATCGCATCGGACTGAACATCGTTCGACTTCGGGCCTTTGTACGTCACGTAATCGATATCATCGATCGTCATCCCGTAGTCCACCCTTGGTTTGTAGCGAGTGCCTGTAATAATGAATGAGACGACGATCTTCTCAGACCGCTGTCCGGACAGCGAATCCGTGACACTCCGTACCCCCTGGTATTTCGCCGTGATGTCAAGCTCCGGGTTCATGAAGTCACCCGTGAAACGAATTCTCCCATCGGCGGTAAACCGTTTCAGGAAGCTGTAGTATGCGCGGTCCACCACCAGATCCCCGAACCACCTCTTCCCGTCCTCGGTAATGGTGAACTTCCCGTTGATGTTTGCCACCAGTTCTTCGCCGGAGGTCGGATTGAACACCATCCGGATCTCCGTACTTCCTCCGGAGGTCTCGACCGCCAGGTCGTAGCGCAGACCATCCAGGAATGACGATGTCACGATGTTGTCGCGCCCTCCCACCAGGCCGGAGGTGGAATCGCGACCAAAGTATCGTTCTGCCGCGGAGAGTCTGTGTGAAAAGAGGGTTTTCACCGTATCGTCATACTGCACCACCGGGACACTGAGCGCCCGCTCATCATTGAGCGTCGCCTGCGTCGGTGGAAAGATCAGACTTGAATTCCTCACGAGCGCCACTCCGCTCAGCAATGAATTCTCAATGTTGCCCGTGAAGTGGAGACCGCCGGACCCGATCTCGACAAACAGATTCCCGTACACCGACAGCGAGGAACGACGTGTTGTTTCCTTCACCACGAGCAGCTCCCCCGTTCCCCTCAGGTCGAAGTCGCCGGGCCGCAGATTCCTGAATGCGAAATCACCCGTGATCTTTACCTCGCCCGTCTTTCCGTTCCGTGCGTCGAACGGCAGATTCCCCAGCGTTGCATCAAGAACCCGGATTCGTTCACCCTCGGCCTGGAACTTGCCGTCGAACGTGTAATAGATGTTGTTCGGGACAAACAAGAACACTGCTTGCGAAACGGAAAATGTTCCCTCATACGTGGGGTGCTGGAGGGTACCCTCGACCGTCATGCTGCAGTTCAGAAAACCACTCAACTCATTGAACGTCGGCAGCAGAGGATCGAGAACACCGAGCTGGAAGCCGCTGGCAACGACCTTGAGGTCCACCGGCCGGTCGGACCCGCGCTCCTCAAGCGGGAGGAGAGACAGATTGAGCGGCAGTGAGCCGGCAACATGTACCTCCGAAGTTCCTCCCGGCCCCTTCATCTTGTTGACAAGTTCCAGGGAGACGTTGAGCAACACATTGCGGTAGGAAAACTCGCCGCGGAGTTGTCCGAGTGGTGCGTTTCTGAAGGTGAGGTCGCTTCCCCTGATGGAGGCCGTAAACTCAGGTCTCTCCAGTGACCCTCCAGCCGTTATCGTCACAGCAGCGGTGCCTCCGAACGTCTCCTGGCCGGACTGGGGTTCGGCTTCTGACATCAGGTCATGGACGGCGTCAAGATCGATCGCCTGTCCTTCAACGCGGGCATCGAGCATGCCGGCGCGACCGAGCATTCCTTCAAGCTGAACCTGCTCCTTTCCGCGCCGAAGAAGGAGGTCACGCACCCGAAGTCCGCCAGGCGAGAGGACCATTGTCGCGCCGGGCGCCGACATCCATGCCAGATGCCGGTAACCGAGATCGAGCCTCTTGATCGAGAGCATCACAGTATCGGTCGAGAGCTCCGCTGCACCGTCGAGCAGGACCCGGAGCGTCCGGTCCGCAACCCCGTGCAAGGAATACTCCGAGGCGCCGTGGTCGAAAGTGAATGACCACGATACACTGTCGAGTTCCGTGCGGTTCAGATGAAGCTGGCGCGCATCGAGGTTCATCACCACGTTCATCCGGTCCAACACATCCTGCGACGTCACATGGTGTGCCTCGACACTCACGACGCCGTCCTGAATCAGAATTCCTGACTCAGCACTTCCATAGAAGAACTCATCGGTCCTCAGCTCCGCCCGCAGCGCCAGATCGTCCATGCCTCCACGCAACCATCCTGCAAGCGATCCCGTTCCGTCAAATGTCCTCTGTCCCGCAACAACGGCCACCGGTTCGAGCCGCTTGACCTCAAGAGAATAGACCGCATCGAACCGCGCATCCAGCGAGGCAAGCTCTGAACGCATGGTGGCAAGATCGTGCTGGTCCCTCTCGGTCACACCCGTCGAATCAAGGAAGGTAAGCTGACGAAGCACAGCCTCCCGGACGTTCTCCGCCTGGAAGTTCACGAGGGGAATCAGCGAAGCCAGGTCGAACACGCCGGTGAGCGAAAGATCAGCGACGTCTGACTCAATCCGGAGGCTTTTGCTCGAAGGGTCTCGCTGGTTAAGCGCCACATGGGCAACGGTGGTATCGATTTTGTACAGACCGAAGCGGGACGATGAGATGTCGAGATCGCCGTCCAGCGACAACGTGCTTATTGCGAGGCCCGATCCCTGCACATTCAAGCTCATCGTGATATCGCTGTCATACTTCTGATCGCGCGTCAATTCCGCAAGGTTCAGCGATGACACGCGGCCAGCCACAGAGAAGGAAGCGGATTCGGCGACACGGTCCTCCAGCGATGCATTCAGAGTTGCCAACAGTGACCCGAGCGATACTCTGCCGTCAGTTCGTACGATGCGGTCTAACGCGCTCACCACAACCCGCGACTGAACCAGCGGAAGCCCGCGGAATTCCGAGGAGTCGATGTCGACCGTGAGCGTTCCGCGTAGCCTGTCAAGGGAGATCCCTTCGCCGTCGATGGTCGCAGACGCCTGCAACCGGCTGTTCAACGCAGGTTCTCCCACCACCGCCCCAACATCAAGATTCCGGACACTGATTTCACCAGCATATCGCAGGGTCGGTGGCCCCCCGATGGAGAGGGAGAAGCCTTTTGATTCCACTGACATCCCCGACTCAGACCGCAGCGCGAACCGTGTGGTGAAATCGAGTGGTGTACCCCGGTATTCCATCGTGAACAGCACCACCCCAAAGCCGCTCAGGTCGGGCAGATTCAGTGAAGGCATCAACACGAGCGGATCCGAGGGACGGACCGTACAGTCGCTGGCACGGATATCGAGTGCGAGGTTCTCCGGGTGATGTAACCCGGTGACCTTTCCCCGGAGATGAAGGAATGTCTCGCCGTACCTCATGTCCAGCGTGTCCACACGCAGGTCCCCGAAGGTGCCTGACGCCACAAGATCCATCGAGAGCGCTCCATGCAGAAATGCCACAGGAGGGAGGAAGCGCTTGAACTCGTTGAGGTCGAACTCCGCCGCCTGCAGTTTCAGGCGAACCGGCTTGTCTTGCAGCTCCTCCAGTTCCAGTCCGCGGAGAAGATCCACTCTCTCAAGCGCGCAGGAAAGCTTCAGGTCTGACCGCGCGGTGCGAACGAGGAGGTTTTCCACCTGCGCTCCGCCAGGCGTCACCGTGGCCTTGAGGGAGAGGCGTTTCAGTTGAACATCCGGCCGGTCGGAAATGAACGACAGTGCAGCGATCGTTACCGTCTTCCGTCTGGGTTTGAGGCTCGCCGAGAGGTCAAGGTCAAGATCATGAACGGCAAAGTCGTGATACTCCACAAAGGCCGTATCAATCGGACCATGGTCAGGCTGCAGGAGCCCAGCGGAATCCATTAGTGCAAAGCGTCCATCGACGATTTCCAGCCGGCCGAGATCGAGATTCCAGTCGAACATGCCGGCTCCTGCGGTATCCGCCGCCGGCGAAGGACGCACCATCCGGCTGAAGTTCCACTCTCCCCCTGCGGACTTCACACATCGGATGTCCGGACGAATGAAGGAAAGCCGCCTGATCGAGAATGTTTTCCCGGGAATCTGGAAGAGATTGTACTGGATGTTCAGCCGCTGGGCGGTAAGAAGGGGAGAGTCGGCAACGACGATGGCCACGCTGTCGATCGAAAAGCCGGTGACAAGATTGCCGTGGATCGGGCCGAGGTAGACATCAGCATCGAGCACGGCACTGAGGCGGTCGAGAGCAAAGGCGCGGATGCGATCCCGGAAGAACTGGGTCTGCGTGACAGCGGCAATAATTCCGACGCACAGCAGAATTCCGCCCGACACATACGCCACAATTTTGAGGAACTTCTTCATCGCTCTCGCAGTTTGCGCCCCCTCTCCGTCCTTGCTCGCCGGCTGATCCGTCAGCGATACGCTTTCAATATGCGCTCGATCATGCCGGTGGTTGACCGTCCAGGTGTCAGGCGAATGCGCCGCACTCGCCCGCCATGCCGTTCCACGATCTCACGTCCCACGATTCTGCTCTTGTGCCAGTCGGCTCCTTTGACGAGCACGTCGGGGACCAATGCGCCGATGATCTGCCGCGGGGTATCGTCTCCGAAGAAGCAGACATAATCCACCGCGGCAAGTCCCGCGAGCACCGCAGCACGGTCGCGGTTCGGATTGATCGGACGATGCTTGCCTTTGATCCGCCGGATCGAGGCATCGGTGTTCAGTCCCACAATCAACACGTCCCCGAGAGCCTTTGCCTTGGCCAGGTATTGGACGTGCCCGCGGTGCAGGATGTCAAACGTGCCGTTGGTAAAGACCACCACCTTCCCCTGTCGCCGGAGTCTCTCGCGGGTAGCCTTCAGCTGTCGCAGGCTGACGATGGACCCCATCAATCCCCCGCCGGAGAATTATTTGAGTGCCGGAGCGCCGCCTTGATCAAATCATCGGGGCTGACCGGCACAATCCCGACGGAACCGACGACGACGCCACCCGCGCAGTTCGCAAGCACACATGCTTCGCGGATGGGGACACCGGCTGAGAGTGCGACGGTCAGCGTTGAAATAACCGTATCGCCGGCTCCCGACACATCCTGCACATGGTCCGCAACAGTCGGGATGTGCATAATGCCTCCGTTGCGTTCAAAGAGAGACATACCTTCTTCGCCGCGCGTCAACAGGACGTTTTCCGCAGAGAGAAGCTCGAGAAGCTGCTTCCCGGCCCGCTCCACTTCCTGCACCGTCCGGATCCGTCCGCCGATCGCCTCTTCCGCTTCCCGCCGGTTCGGTTTGAAGACGGTCACACCTTTGTATTCAAAAAAGTTGTCGAACTTCGGATCCACAGTCACGATCTTCCCGTGTTTCCCCGCAACAGCCATGACCTCGCGAATGATCTCGACCGAGACCACCCCTTTGTTGTAATCCTCTATCAGGATTGCGTCAATGGAATGAATCTTGTACTTGATACTGTCGATCAGCCTGTGGAACAGGTGTTCAGGGCAACGCGTGCGTGTTTCGTTGTCGATACGCACAACATGCTGACCGTGCGCGATGACCCGGGTTTTGATCGTCGTCTGACGGTCGGCGTCCGTCACAATGCCATCGGTTTCATACCCTACCTCCTGCATCATGTCGAGAAACATCTTCCCCGGATGGTCATTGCCGATAAGGCCGACCAGCATCGGGATTCCGCCAAGTGACCGGATGTTCTGGGCAACGTTCGCAGCACCGCCGAATCGCACCGACTCTGTGTCCACTTCCACCACCGGGACAGGAGCCTCGGGAGAGATGCGGCGGACCGTCCCCCAGTAGTACCGATCGAGCATCAAATCGCCCAGGACCGCGACACGTTTGCCGCTGAACGACTCAAGTACCTGATGCAGTCGCTCTTCAGAAAACCGAATGACGGACACGAGAGTATTCCCCTTCCTTAGTAATAGTAATGTAATATACCGATGAACCCCTTGATATGCAAGGAGTTGCAGGTATGATACGCTGTTGGAGGCATGAGGTGGTCCACCCGGTCACTCATCGAGCAGGGAGCGGAGCAGTGTGACGAGCCGGTCGATGGTTACCCCGACCCTCGTCTCATCGGTGAGAATTGTGACGTCCGCAGCGGCATACAGGGGTTCGCGTTCGCGGTAGAGGCGCTCGATGCGCTCACGCAGAAGTGGCTCGGGAAGAGGATCCCCATTAACATCAGCAAGCATTGGCCGATCGGAACGGTGCCGGAGGCGCCGGAACACTTCTTCCTTCGACAGCTTGAGGTACACCAATAGTCCCGTGGACGCAACGATCCGGTTGTTCTCCGGATCCACCAGCGTCCCTCCACCCAGCGCAATCACCGTGCGGGGTTTCGTGGAAACATGCAGGAGCTCGTCCTTCTCTCGTTCACGGAAGAAGGATTCCCCCCTCACGCGGAAGATTTCACGGACCGACATCCGCTCGCGTTCCTCAATGACCTTGTCCAGATCGACAAACGCATAGCCGATACTGTTCGCGAGAATGGGCCCAAGCGTGCTCTTGCCGCTGCCCATGAACCCGGTCAGATAGACCCTGTTGTTCCGTGTCGCTTTCCTATCGCTCATAGGGATCTTCCAAGCGTGTACCGGGTGACCGTAGAGACCCGCCCTCCCCGCTCCCACTGGGAAGTATGTGTCTCACAGGAGTAGCCATGTTCGCGTGCCGCGCGGACAAACTCGCACGCCATCGACCGCTCCGGATCGGTCAACACCACACTACCCCCCGGAACGAGCGCTTCATCAAGAACGCGGAGAAGAGGTCCATGAAGTGATCGTTCGTAGAGGATGTCCGCTCCAAGGACGGTGTCAAACCGCCCCGTCAGGCTCGGAGCCCGCCAGTCAAGATGGCGAATGCGAATCTGCCGCCGCACAACGTCTGGTGGGAGGTTCACCATCGCATTGTACTGTGAGAACAGCAATGCGTCATGCTCATAATCCGTCATCACAACACGAGCCCCGCCGGATGCCGCCGAAAGACCCACCAGCCCGACGCCGCATCCAAGTTCGAGCACACGCTTCCCACGGAAGGCGTTCTCCTCCAGGCAGAACCGCGCCAGGGCAAGGGAAGACGTCCAGAGCTCTGCCCAGTATGGAAGCCGTTCATCCTGCGCGAATTGAGCCGGTGTGACTCTCTCGAGCAATACGTCCGGGTCCCGCACCACGGTCATCGTGAATGTCCTCACGCCGATGTCCACATCTTCTTGCGCGAGATCGTACCGGGAAGCCATTGCGTTCAGGAGACTGCACGGGTTGGCGGGATCGTCTGGCAAAAGATCATCGGAGGAGGGGTTGGTAGCCATCGGGTGCGCAGGAAACAGGACGGTGTACGGGGGCTTAGAGGTGGACTGCGATGCCGAGTTGGAACACCACGCCGTCCGTATTGACACGTGATGCAAACGCCTTTTGCCCCACATTGATGACAGCGCCGTTGTACGTGATTTGCCCCGTGGGGAACTGGTTGGACGTTTCAAACTGGAGGTCGCGGAACTTCATCTGGCCGATCACAGACAGCCGTTCGATAAAACGGTAGCTCACGCCACCCAGAACATGGATTCCGAATCCTGGCCGGCGATCCACCGTCGGCGCTTCGACGCCCGCAAGCCGGTACGTTCGGCGCCCGAAGTAGGCCCCGATCCCTCCTCCCATGAAAATCCCGAACCGTGGGCCGGAGGCGGGGATGATAAAGTATCCGGTGACCTCGACAGGGATGGCTTCGTAGCCGTCCTCCACAGGTATGCCTCCCCTCGAGGCGATCGTCAATGAACGCGAGAGGGGGGCATGGACATAGTCTGCAGCGATACCGATGGCGATGGCGGATTCCGGGATGCGATATCTCAGTTCGAAACCCGCACCGTAGAAATCTTCTACGAGGTACGATTGGGATCGGAGGAAAGCATCAGCGGCGTTCGGGTTCGGGTAGAGCTCGGAGCTGGTCGTCAGATTTCCCGTCATGATGAGGGCAAGATCACGCTCCTGGCCGAGGACGCTGATCGGTGCATGGATGGCGAGCACCAACGAGTACGTAACGAGTCTGGACCACCTTACCCCATAGCCGTCCCCGCTCCCGACCTGTTACCGGTAGTACAGATCACGGTGATCTTCGATGTCCGCGTTCTGCTTCAGCTGTTCGAGCCATTGTGCAAGGAACGTGCTCCGCCGTTCCTGCAGCAGGCGCGTTTTGAGGGTTTCTTTCTGCGAGGCATACGCCGTCGAGTCAAACGAGGAACGCGACAGCAGTTGAATAACGTACGCACCGCGTGTGCTCTCCACCGGCTTTGAAATCGCCCCGACCTCGATGCCCGCCACAGCCCCCAGGAAACTCGGGTCGCGCCCAAGCCCCGGCACCGAGGAACTGAGGGTGAAGTTTCCTGTCTCGCGCATCGTAACTGCCGGGTTGAATTCCTGCACCTTCTTGAGGCTGTCCGACGGTTCGAGCTTCATACGCAGGTCGGACGCCATCTGCATGACGCGGGCAATCTTCTTCTTCCGGAGGGCCATCGGCTTCACCATCTCTTTGACTTCATCAAAGGGACGTACGCCGGCATCCTTTGCTTCGATGACGGCAACCACTGCATAGCCGGCGGTCACGGTAAACGGTTCACTGACCGTCCCCACTTTCGCATTGAAAATCCACCTTGAAATTGCTTCGTCGATGCCGAGGCCGGGAATGACACCGCCCTTTTGCTGCACCTGCACCTCGCGGGCCTGCAAGCCGGTCTGTTCCGCCTCTTTCGTGAACTCCGTCTCGCGTGCGTTGTAGGCAAAGTCACGCGCCCGTTCAAACAGCTCATTCTTCGTTTGAGGGCTCGCCTCGATCTTCAGAGAGACGTGGGCAAGTTTCAACTCCCGCGCATCGCGGGCCCGCACCTTGATGAGATGCAGCCCGAAGGGAGTCCGTACGGGGCCGACGATCTCTCCGGGTTTCGCCGCGAAGGCCGCCTTCTCGAATGCCGGCGTCATCCGGCCGCGTGTGAACCACCCGAGGTCCCCGCCCCGTTGAGCACTGCCCGCATCCTTGGAATACTTCGTCGCAAGCTCCGGGAAAGACGCCCCCTGCCGCAGCGCACGCGCGACGGAATCAACCGTCTTCCTGGTTGCGACGGTGTCATCCGTGGGATTGAGGGAAAAGAGCACGTGGCTGGCGCGGACATACTCCTTGTCGGACTTCCGGTCTTCCAGCACCTTCATCACATGGAGGCCATCCCGGTCAAGAACTGGTCCGACGATCGAACCCTGCTTCGCCCCAAACACCGAGTCTTCAATTTCCTGTGATGTTTCCCCGTGACGGAAGAATGCCCCGCTGTCCGGCTTTACCGAATACGTATAGACCAGATCGACAAAGTTTGCCCCGCTCCGTGCTTTGGCGGCAACGTCTTCGATTTCCTTCCACTGCATGGAGGAATCGGCCGCCGACGGCTTCTCGGCCAGGAGCACATATTTCACCTTGCGCGTCGCTTCGACCCTGTACTGATCAAGGTTGTCCTGGTAATACTCTTTCATGTCGGCGTCCGTGAGGGCCACCTCCTCGTCCTTGACCAGTGCGTTGGCGTCGAAAAGACAATAGGCGGCGCTGAACGTCTG
>Ga0315275_10002942_pt1 | contig 15573 bp, 14 predicted proteins | sample YL17G03_0_MG_FD_205557 | JGI IMG/M metagenome (GOLD analysis project Ga0315275, IMG submission 205557) | Sediment microbial communities from Yellowstone Lake, YNP, Wyoming, USA - YL17G03_0 | ecosystem: Environmental > Aquatic > Freshwater > Lake > Sediment | place: USA: Wyoming | collected... | reverse complement strand
TCTCGGTAGGTGCTCCGTCGGCCCGAGGTCGAGCGAGGACGAGCCGGGCAAGGAGGCCGAAGCAGGCGATGCAACCGGAGAGCATCGCCGATGCAGGCCGACGCCGCCCGGCGATGCCGCAGCCGGCCGAAGCCAGGATGACCTGCCGAGATAGGCTCTAAGTACGGCGTCCACATAACTCGGGCTCTAAAACATGGGTAGCGTCCCCAGGTTTCCCCAGGTTTCCCAGGAGGCAACTGCATGATAACGTACAAGTGCGCTCATTGTGGAGTTGAGCTTGAAACGGAAGATTCCCTAAGTGGGAAACATGAAGCATGTCCAGAATGCAAGAAAGTGAATTCTGTGCCTCTTTCTAAATTTGACCTGGCCAAGCAGAAGCATGCGGAGAAGGCAAAGCAACTGGCGGAACAGGCAAAGCAGAAGGATCTGGCAGCAACAGCAAGGCTAGCGGAGGAGCGGTTGCGGGCTCACGAGGAAATGTTGGCCAACGAAAATGCTGCCAAAGCGGCGGCCAGCCGAGCAGAAAAGGCACAACGCGATGCTGCTGGAATGAGTAACACTGAGGACGGTTTGGGTATTATAGGCACGTTATGCCTCGGTGTTGGTATGCTCGCAGCTATTATTCTGGTTGTGGTTGGCGTGAGGCAGGAATCTGGATATTACGTGTTAGGAGCTGTGATTGTGGCTGCCAATAGCGTCTTAGCGGCTACGTTACTTTTCGCACTCAAATGGATTCTGCACTATTTGCGAAGAATTACGAACGCAATAGAGGAAGGAAAGAAGCAGTTGTAAGTCAAAAACCTGGGGACGCTACCCAGTTTTTTCGAGTAGGCTCTGCGGACGATCTGTTGTTGGCCATCTGTGCCCATCTGCGTTCATCTGCGGATGATAAGTTCAAGTTCAAGACTTGTTCGCTGCCGACGAAGAGGATGTTTCATATCCCCTCTCCCCTGGTGGGAGAGGGGCAGGGGTGAGGGGGCCGATATGAGCGATGGCGGCTCTCTCACCCTCACCCCATCCCTCTCCCATCGAGGGAGAGGGGGGAATGAAACAGCCTCTAAGCGAATCACCAAGCGAATCATCTCGACCGCGGGTCGAAGGCGTCCCGGAGGCCGTCGCCCACGAAATTGAGGCCCAGGAGCGTCGCACCCAGCATCGCGCACGGCGCCGCCAGAAGCCACCAGTAAACCCGGACCGGCTGGAGCGCGGCGACCGCGTCGCTCGCCAGGGTCCCCCACGAGGCCATCGGCGGCGGCACGCCCAGGCCCAGGAACGAGAGGAACGATTCCTGGAGGATGGCCAGCGGCACGGTCAGCGTCGCGCAGACGAGGATCGTCCCCGTGAGGTTCGGCAGGAGTTCCTTGGCGATGATCCGCACCGGACCGGACCCGAGCGCCCGCGCCGCCTGGACGAACTCGGCCTCCCGAAGCGCAAGGACCTGGCCCCGGACGACCCGCGCCATTGTGAGCCACGACACGCCGCCGATCGCCAGCAAGAGCACCGCCATCCGCACCTGGAGCGACCGGTCGGCCACCAATACCCAAAGAAGAATCACCACGAGGATATATGGCAAACCGTACAGGACGTCCACGATCCGCATCATGACGGTGTCAACACCGCGGCCGGCGTAGCCGCTCGTCACGCCCCACCACGTGCCGATGAGGATGCTGACCACGGCGGCCGCCAGGCCGACGCCGAGCGACACGCACCCTCCGATGAGCGTCCGCGCGAGCATGTCGCGCCCCAGGAGGTCCGTGCCGAACGGATAGTCCGCGCTCGGCGGCTGGGGGTGAATGCCGGGCATGAGAGTGGAATATGGCTCCGGCTGATCGTGCGCGAGGGCCGACAGTTCCCACACAAGGCCCGCCGCGCACGACGCCGCCACGAGCGCGAGCATCGCCAGGCCCGCCATCGCGAGGCGATTGCGCCGGAACCGCCGCATCGCCAGGCCCACCGGCGACATCGGCCGCCGCACGCTCGCCGCTAGACCTGCCGATACGCTCTCGGTGGTCGGGTCACTCATAGCGAATCCTCGGGTCCAGCCACGCGTAGCCGATGTCCACGAGGAGGTTGAAGACCACGAGGAGCACAGCGTAGAGCAGGACCGTCGCCAGGATCATCGGATGATCGCGGTGCAGGGCCGAGTCCACGAAGTGCTGGCCCACGCCCGGAATCGCGAAGACCTTCTCGACGACGAAGGACCCCGTGAAGATCCCCGCCGCCGCCGGGCCGAGGTATCCGAGCACCGGCAGCCACGCCGTCGGCAGCGCGTGGCCGAGCAGAACCTGCCGCTCCGAGAGGCCCTTGGCCCGCGCCGTCCGGATGAAGTCGGCCGACAGGACCTCGAGCATCCCGGTCCGCACCAGCCGCGCGATGTACGCCGCCGGCAGGGCCGCAAGCGCCAGCGCCGGCAGGACCATCTGGCTCGGCCGTCCCCATCCGCCGACCGGCAGCCACCCGAGCGCCACCGAGAACACCGCGAGGAGCACCGTCGCCAGGACGAACGAGGGTTGGCTGATGCCGATCATCGCGCCGGCCATCGCCGTATAGTCTGCGGCCGACCGCGGCCGCGCGGCACTCAGCACGCCCGCCGCCGTCCCGACTACGACTGAAAGGCCGAGCGCAAAGAGGCCCAGCACGAGGCTCACCGGAAACGCCGGCGCCAGGATATCGTGGATGACGTTGCGGCCGGGATATCGCATGGAGGTGTGGCCGCGCAGTGTCACGAGGTCCCACCCATAAAGGACATATTGCTGCCAGAGCGGCTTATCTAGATGGAACTCGGCCTGGCGAACGGCGAGGACTTCCGGCGGCAGGCCCTTCTCGTCGCCGAACGGGCTGCCGGGGGCCGCGTGCATCAGGAGGAACGCCGCCGTGTAGATCGCCAGCAGCGTCGGGACGAAGTACGCCAGTCGCCGCAGGATATACGCCGCCATCGCAAGCCTCGCAGGTCCTCGCGCCGCGAAGATAGTCCCTTCGCCCTCGTTTGGCAAGTCCATTGGGGGCCGCTGTCCGCCAGCGCGAAATTCCTTCCCGAAGATGCGCGGTTGTGATATACTCCATCGCTTCACATCGTGCATGGTTCGCGAGCAAGGGAGATGCCGTGCAACCGATGAAGATGCAGCCGGTGCTCGTCGAGCGGATTTGGGGCGGCCGGCGACTGGCGGACATCCTGGGCAAGACCCTTCCGCCGGACGCACGGATCGGCGAATCGTGGGAACTGGCGGACCATCCGAACGGCCGCAGCCGCGTCGCCGACGGGCCTCTGGCCGGGCAGACTTTGCGCGAGGTCCTCGAGCGGCACGGGCTGGAGATTCTCGGCCGGGCGCCCCCCGCGCGGGCCTGGGCCGCGCGTTTCGGACTCCTCGTCAAGTTTATTGACGCCTCCGACCGCCTGAGCGTCCAGGTCCATCCGGACGACGCCTATGCCTCGGCCCATGTGCCCGGTCCTAATACGGACGCTGCGCGCGAGAGCGGCAAGACCGAGTGCTGGATCGTGATCCACGCCGAGCCGGGAGCCTGGCTCGTTAGCGGCCTGCGGCCCGGCACGACGCGCGACCGATTCGCGGAAGCCGCAAGGAAGGGCGGCCTCGAGGAACTCCTCGCGCAGCGGCCGGTCAAGGCGGGCGACTTCGTCTGGGTCCCGGCGGGCACGGTCCACGCCATCGGCCCGGGGATCGTCCTGGCGGAGGTCCAGCAGAACTCGGACCTGACGTACCGCGTTTACGACTGGGGCCGCGTCGGACTCGACGGGAAGCCGCGACAGACGCACCTGCGGGAGGCGCTCGAGTGCATCCGCTTTGCGGGCGACCCGGCCCGCCAAGGCGACGCCGCGGCAAGCCCGGCGCCGGCGGGGGGTCGCGGCAAGACTTCCGACGAGACCGGACTCGTGATTGACCACCTGGTGGACTCGGCGGCGTTCAGCCTCAGCCGCATCGTCCTGGACCGGCGTCCGTGGGCGGCCGATACGCGCGGCTCGTGCGTCGCCCTCGTGGTACTGGCCGGAAAGGCGCGCCTGGCGACCGGCGACGGGCAGACGGCCATCCGCGCGGGCGACACGATCCTCGTGCCGGCCGACGCGAAGGAGTATGCTCTGGAGCAGCCCGAGCGCCTGACGGTGCTCGCGGCCGCGCCCCCCGGCAAGGCGCCCCAGCGATAGACTTGCAAAGCGATGAGAGCGGGATGATGGCCCCGGTTCGGCTTCAGAAACTCCTGGCGCGGGCTGGCGTGGCTTCGCGGAGGGCCTGCGAGGAGATCATCGCCGCAGGGCGCGTCTCGGTTGACGGCCGCATCGTAACCGAACCTGGCGCCAAGGCCGACCCCGATGCGCAGGACGTTCGTCTGGACGGGTCGCGGCTGCGGCCGGAGCGGCCCGAGTACTGGCTCTTCAACAAGCCCGAGGGCGTCGTGTGTACGAATCTCGATCCGTCGGGGCGTCCGCGGCCGATTGACTTCATGCGCCAGTCGCGGGCGCGCCTGTTCCCGGTGGGGCGGCTGGACGCCGATTCGCGCGGGGCGCTCCTCATGACCAACGACGGCGAGTTCGCCAACCGCCTGGCACATCCGCGGTTCGAGGTCCCGAAGACGTACCTCGCGACCGTCGTCGGCAAAGTGACCGGCGAGGATATACGCCGGCTGGTCCGCGGTGTATACTTGTCGGAAGGGCAGACGAGCCACGCGCGGGTCCGGCTCGTGAAGAGCGGGCGGTCGCGGTCGCTGGTGGAGGTGACGATCCGCGAAGGCCGCAACCGCCAGATCCGCCGGATGCTGGCGCGGCTGGGACACGGGGTGCGGGAACTCGTCCGGACGCGGATCGGACGCGTGACGCTGCGGGGCCTGTCGTCCGGCGAGTCGCGGCGCCTCGAGCCCGAAGAGGTCGCGGACCTGACGAAGTTCGCCGAGACGCCGCCGCCCGAGCGGACGCCGGCGGCGAAAACGCCGCGGCGCGGCGGGCCGCGGCGCGGGAAGACTCACCGAGTCGACCGGGAGGACCGCGGCCGGCCGCGGCGCCGCAAGCCGCGCCCGTTCGGCCGCTCTGGCGCGCGGCGAGCCCGGCCGCAAGGAACGTTACGAGAATCGTAAGAACCTGCCTGCCGGACAGGCAGGTCGGAGCCATCCTCAGCATGACACAGATGGAGTTAGCAAGACAGGGGCACGTGACCGGCGCGATGCGCGCGGTGGCCGAGGCGGAAGGAGTGGACGCCGAGACGGTCCGCCGCCACGTGGCCGACGGCCGGATCGTCATCCCCCTGAATAAAAACCGCCGCTCCAGCCGCGCGATGGGCGTCGGCCTGGGCCTCCGCGTCAAGATTAACGCCAACATCGGCACGAGCATGGACTATGCCGACGTGGCGGCGGAACTCGAGAAACTCCGGGCCGCCGAGGAGGCCGGCGCCGACGCCGTCATGGACCTTTCTACCGGCGGCGACATCCCCGCCATACGCCGCCGCCTCATGGACGCCTGCCGCGTGACGGTCGGCACGGTGCCGATCTACGAGGCGGCAGCGCGGGCCGCTCGCGAGCATGGCGACATCGCCGCCATGACGGCCGACGACATGCTCGCCTCCATCCGCCGCCACTCCGAGGACGGCGTGGATTTCGTGACGGTCCACTGCGGCGTGACGCGGCGGATCGTCGAGTCGGAGGCCGTGCGGCGCCGGGTCTGCGGCATCGTGAGCCGCGGCGGGGCGTTCCTGGCTCACTGGATGCGGCGGCACGGCGAGGAGAATCCGCTCCTCGTGCGGTTCGACGAGGTCCTGGCGATCGCGCGGGAGTTCGACGTAACGCTTAGCCTGGGCGACGGCCTGCGGCCGGGTGCGATAGCCGACGCCATGGACGCCGCTCAGGTCGAGGAGTTGCTCGTGCTGGCGGACCTCGGTCGGAAGGCCGTCGCGGCGGGCGTCCAGGTCATGATCGAGGGCCCCGGCCACGTGCCGCTCGACCAGGTCGAGGCCCAGGTCCGCCTCGCGAAGGAGATGACGGGGGGCCTGCCGCTTTACGTCCTCGGGCCGATCGTCACGGACGTCGCGCCTGGATATGACCATATCACGAGCGCCATCGGCGGTGCCGCGGCGGGCATGGCCGGCGCCGATTTCCTCTGCTATGTGACGCCCACCGAGCACCTCGGCCTGCCGCGACCTGAGGACGTCCGCGAGGGGGTCATCGCGGCGCGGATCGCGGCCCATGCGGCCGACCTCGCGCGCGGCCGCAAGGATGCCCGCGAGTGGGACCGGCGCCTGAGCGCCGCCCGCCGACGCCGCGACTGGCAAACGCAGATGGCCGAGGCGATAGACCCGATCCGGGCCGAGCGACTGCGCCAGGAGCGCCGCCCGGAGCACGGCGACGTCTGCTCGATGTGCGGCGACTACTGCGTCTTCAAGGTGCGCGAGGAAGACGAGGAGAAGGCAGGGGGTGCGTGATGCATCCGCGATGGATCGAAGCGTGGTGTGCGGCGGCCGTGGCGGCGGCCCTCGCGGCGGGCTGCTGGGGATCGAGTCCCGACGACGGCGGCGCGAAGTCCGAGGCGAATGCCGGCAAGCCGGGCGACGCTCACGAAGTCCTGTTTCAGTTTAACGCCTTCAAGTCGGCCCCGCTCGTTGGCGGCGGCGAGGTCACAGTCGCGTCGCTCCGCGGCCGGGTGGTCCTCCTCGATATTTTCGGCACGTGGTGCGAGCCGTGCCGCAAGTCCACGCCCATCATGGTGAGCCTCTACGAGCGGTTCCACGCGAAGGGCCTGGCGATAGTCGGGCTGGCGAAGGAGTTGACGGACGACGCGGTCCATGCCGGCGAGTCGGTCCGGTCGTTTCGCGAAGAGTTCAAGGTGCCGTATCCGCTGGCGCTCTGCCCCGATACGATCTGGGATGACCTGGCGGAGAAGGCCAGCGCGAGGCTGGAGGTGCCGACCATCCTCCTGGTGGACCGTCAAGGCGTGGTGCGCTATCTTGTGCAGGGCTACGGCCTCGGCGAGGAGGCGACCCTGGCCGACGACGTCGAGAAGTTGCTGGCCGAGCCGGTGGGCGCCGTCCCGCCGGCCGCAAAGGTCGCGGCCGGTGCCTCATTCATCGTCGAACGGCCTGACGGGCGAAGGTACCGGATCGCGCCGGACTTGACGAAACTCAGTTACTACGGGATCAACTTTGAGGACTTCCAGCGGCGTGTGCGCGACGAATTGAGCGCGTACCCCAAGGCGAATGTTGCGGATGTGTTGTTCTATCATTTGAGTGCCCGCGGAGTGCCTGGCGGGCCTGTCCCTGGACCGCCTATCGATCTCAGAATCAAAGACTGTGCTACCGTAACCGAGCTGCCGGCTGAGGAGAAGGCCGCGCCGCCCGCCGCCGGCAAGAACCCATCTTAAACCGCTCTAAGTTGCGTAGGGTGCGTGCTCCGCACGCACGCGGTTTAGCGCAAGCGGTCTCAGGAACCCGGCTACAACCGCCACGGCGAGATTCCTCGCTACGCTCGGAATGACAGCGATGGAAGGGCTCTAGCGGCCAGGCAGGGCCAGGAGGAAGAGGAACTCTTCGTTTCCGCCGCCGCCCTTGAGGGGCGACTTCGTTTCGCCCAGCAAATTCAGGCCCGCCGCCTGGATGTCCATCCGGACGCGCGCGAGGACCGGCTCCAGGTTCTCCGGCGGGACGACGCCGGCCTTGCGCTCGGCCTCCGTGGCTTCGTACTGGGGCTTGATGAGCGAGATGATCCGCCCGTCGGTCTTGAGGGCCCTTGCGGCAGCCGGGAGGACGTGCCGCTGCGGCGTCCAGCCCACGTCAATCGTCACGAGGTCCACCGGCTCCGGCAGCGCGAGGTGCATCGCGTTGGTGCGTTCCATGACGACGACGCGCGGGTCCTTCCGGAGTTTCCACGCGAGCGTGCCGTAGGAGGTGTCCACGGAATAGACCTTGGCGGCGCCGCGCTGAAGGAGGCAGTCCACGAATCCGCCCTGGTGGCTGCCGAGGTCGGCGCAGATTCGTCCTTCGACCGCGACGCCGAAGGCGAGGAGCGCGTGCTCCAGTTTCAGCCCCGACCGGGTGACGTACTTGCCTTCGGCCTCTGCCACTTGAGATTCGCTCCCACAAGGAGATTGCTATTATAACCCGCCTTCGCGGCCGGCGACAGGCGGCCTGCTAGGCGCGGCGGCCGGCGGCGTCTTCGCCGCCTTCCTAGCCGTGCGGCGCCATGTACCGGTCGGCGTACCGGCCGCGCTGGTGGATGTGCACGATCCGGCCGGCGCGCTCCAGCAGGTAGGACCGTTTCTCAAGGTACTCCATCATCGCGGCGACAACTTCGGCGTGGCTCCACGCCAGCGGCGCGACGCCCAGCGGTTGGCCCGTCTCCGGGTGGACCTGTTCGCCGAGGATGCCGGAGGGCAGGCACCGCTTGACGACCCACCGCATCCACGCGAGCGACCGCTCGAGCGCCTCCACGGAGTCGGCCGCCGCAATCTCGCATCGCATCATCCACAGGCTCGTGATGAACCACGGGTTGCCAGGGACGCGCGCGGTATCGTCAACGACGCGGTGCCACGTGTCGCCGCTGTAGCGGGCGATCCCGCCGACGGGCGTCCGGACCGCCAGGTGCTCGCGGATGGCCTGAAGCGTCAGTCCGACTTTCGGGTCCGTCGCCTCCATGGCCGCAAAGAGCACCAGGCCGCACAGGCTCGCGTCCACGGTCATGTCGAGTCGGTATCCGCCGTCGCCGGGGACGGCCGAGCGTGCGAACCGCTGGTCCTTTTCGCTCCAGAGGTGCTCGATGAGGGCCCCGCGCATCCGGTCGGCGATCCGCTCGTACCGGCTGTGGAGCGACCATTCGCCGAAGGCTGCAGCAAAGCGGGCCGCAGACTCCAGGCCCGCGATCACCGAGGCCACCGTCCACGTGTGGACGCCCCAGCGTTCCTCCCAGAGGTCGTAGGATGGCAGGGGGAGGCCGGTGGCCTCGTCCACGTGGCGGGCGAGGAACTCCGCCGCCTTCATGATCATCGGCCGGTAGTGCCCGGCCACGAACTCGATGTCGCGATACTTCTGGAAGTGCCGCCAGAACGCCCAGACGACGGCCGCCGTCTCGTCCTCCTGGATCGGCAGGCGGGCCGTGTGGTCCTCCAGCCACGGATGCCACGACGAGGCGAGCGAGCCGTCTGGATTATACTTATGTAGAAAGTACCCATCCTGGTGGATGATGTCGGCGCAGAAATCAAAGAACCGGCGCGAGATGCCGCTGTGCCCCGCCTTGATCAGGGCGTAGGACGCCAGGGCCCCGTCCCTCGGCCAGCAGTAGGAGTAGGTGTCGCGGCTGATGCGGATGATGTCGCTGTCGTTGGCCGCAAGGATCGCCCCCTGGTTGTCGATCTGCGTCCTCAGGACGAGCAGGCTCCGTTTGAACAGCCAGACGATTGTCTCCGGCACGCCCTCGAAGTTGAACTCTTCCTTGTTGACCCACAGGCGCCAGTAGTTCCGCGTCCGCTCCATCAGGACGTCCGGCGTCTTGGCGAGGACCACCTGGTTCAGTTTGCGGACCTGCTGGTAGACCTTGCCTGCGGCGATCCAGTACCACCCGACGGCCTGCGACCGCGGGCCGAGCGCCAGATGCAGGGCGATCGTCGAGTCCACCGTCCCCTGGGCGATCGGGTGCATGGCCAGAACGCCGTCCTCGGCGTCGCGCCACGTCCCCTCCAGGCCCTGGTACTCTTTTGAGCCGCACGCGAAATCCTCCACGCCGCAATGATTCGGGTCGCAGCAGTTTACCAGGAGGTACCGGTGGGCCTTGTAATGGATGACGCTCCGCGTGCCGGGGTCATAGAAAGCCGTGTCGCCGACCTTCGTGCCGTAGAGGTTGAAGTCCTGGTTGAAGAAGAGGCGCACGTCTCGCGGCTTGGCCGCAAGGTTCGAGACGGTCACCCGCCTCAGGTACACGTTCTCGTAGAAGTCCACGCAGTCGGCGCACTCCAATTGGAGTTCGAGCGTCTTGTGCGTGCAGACGACGTGCGTGACGAGCGTCTCGGGCTCGTAGTCGAGGCGGACGTCCCACCCCTGGTCCATCCAGGCGAACCGGCCGTCGCACCAGACGCCGAAGCGGCAGGCGGCGTCCTGGTTGTGGTTCTCCTGGCCGACGTGCGGGAAATAGAGGTCGCGGATCTGGTAATTCCGGTCGAACGTGACCAGCAGGTTTCCGTTGCTGACGGGGATGTCGCGGGCCATGGCCGCACCTTACGGAATGACGAAATCCGAAGCCCAAATGACGAATGAATGTCGAAATGGCAATGACGAATGACGAAATTCGAATGACGATTGAAAAGGCAAGTCCGAAACTCTTCTTCGCCCGCCGAGCCTACTCCGCCGTAGCCCGCCCTGCCCGCCCGAGGCGGGCCCGCCTGGGGAGGGGGCGGGCGAAGGCCGGAAGCAGCCAGAGGGCTGCGAAGGGCGGGTCCGAAACCCGCGTCCTCGGGCGGTTTCGAATTTGCCTTTTCGTCATTCATTCGTCATTCGGATTTTGTCCTTCATCATTGCCCGAATAGGGCCCTTTCTCCAGCGTGTGAGGCAACCGGTAAACGTCCGTCGGCAGGACGAAGTAATCGGCGGCGCCTTCGCGGAGCAGGCGTCGCGCCAGCGGCTCGTCCTCCGGCTGTGCGACCACGTAAACCGGCGTCTCGGGCCGCGACCGCCCGAGCGCCGCCAGGAAGTCCCGCTCGCGGCCCTCGATGTCTTCGAGGTTCAGGACGACGGCCTGAGGCCGGTGGCGGAGGATCGCCAGGACGGCCTCGACGGCCGAGGCGTGTGTCTCGGCCCCTCCGACGAGCCGCGCGAGGAGCGCGCGGCGGCCGGCGCTGCGGCAGACCAGGAGGACGCGCCGGTCGCCTTCGGCCTGTGTTGGCGGTGCGGCGTTCACGCGTCTTTCTCCTCGCCTAGAAGGAGGCGGAGTTCATCTTCCGTCAGTTCGACGGTCCCGATGACGTCGCCTTCGACCCACTCATCGTCGTCGGGCGGCGGCGCGGCCGGCTTCACTTCGGCAGGTGGGGCGGAGGGGGGCGGTGAACTGGCGTTCGCGGCCGGCGGCGGCTCGGGATCGCGAGCAAGATGCTGGTAGGCTGCCGTCGGCGGCAGCCCTGTCGGTGCCGATGGCGGAGGCGGAGGTTCCGGGGCAGGGCGAGCCGGTGGTTCGACCGGTGCGGTGGGATGCGGCGGCGCCGGTTTCGGCGCCGCCGCGACGGGAGCGGTGCTGCGAAGCGCGGCTATCGCCTGGGATACTCCGGCAAGCGGGCGGCTCGGTTCGGGTTCGGTCGGGGCGGCGGATGGTGCGAGGCCCTCAACGAAGTTCGCAATGTCCTCCAGACAGCCGAGGATGACATCCGCGCCTACCAATTCCGCCAGGCGGCCCTTGTACTCGAAACCGGGGGAGTAATGGGCGACGATCACCGTTTTCGGCCACTCTCGACGAACGAGGCGGAAAAGGCGGAAGTCATCGCGGCCGAAGTAGTCCACGCAGCAAATGAGGTGGCGAAGCGACCCGGTGGCGCGCTCCGCTTCAATCACGGCGTCGTAAACGGTGGGCGCGACAACTACAAGAAGCCCCGCTGCGCGAAGGCCCCGATCGAGCAATTCGCCCGCCGCCGCGCCGCAGTGTTTGACCAAAAGGGATATGGGTGCTGCTGGGTTCATGGAGTTCACCTGCTCGGTAACGCTTGCCATTACCATAGCCTACTATGGCTTCGGGAGGGGGGGGGAGTAAAAGCACAATGGTCACCATCGGGACCGACGCAAAGCTCGCGAATGCTACGCCATACGCGAACCGCCGTACACGAAACCCCCCAACGTCTTCTCCAGAACCCCTCGGTTGGCGGATTGTACGAGCCGGTAGTATCAAGTCAATGAAAATCAATGAGAAAAATTTTGTGTTGAAGTAACCCCACAGAAGTAACGGGGGCTTGGGGCGATGGGCGGGGAACAGGAGAGTGAAGGTCGAGGCGGCGGGCGAAGACTGCGGCAGGCTGAGCGAGGCGACGGACGTTCTCATGGCGCTACTATGGCGCATTTTCCGCGGCGCGTCAAGAAGGCTGTCGAAGGCGGCCGCAGGGATGGCGACGGACGCTCGAAAAGCCTTGACAGGCCCGAAAATACGGCCTATAAGGAAAGACTGTAGATCAAGCACCAAGCGGGCCGCGCGCCCGGAAACGGTTGCGGCGGCCCTTCGAGTCGGGGGGCCTCAAGAGACAAGGAGACGGACGGATGGCAGTCAACATCGGCATCAACGGGTTCGGCCGGATCGGGCGCCTCGTCTTCCGCGCCATGTACGCGCGAAAGAGCGAGTTCAACATTGTCGGCGTCAACGACCTGACGGACGCGAAGACCCTCGCCTACCTGCTGAAGTACGACAGCATCTACGGCCGCTTCTCCGGCGACGTGAAGGCCGAGGGCAGCGACCTCGTCGTGGACGGCAAGCACATCCCGGTCTTCGCCGAGAAAGACCCGGCCAAACTGCCGTGGGGCAAACTCGGCGTGGATGTGGCCCTGGAATGCACGGGCGCCTTTACGAACAAGGCGGACTGCGCCAAGCACGTGGCCGCCGGCGCCAAGAAGGTCATCCTGTCGGCCCCGCCCAAGGACGAACTCGACGCCATCATCGTCATCGGCGTCAACGACAAGGACCTCAAGGCCGAGCACAAGATCGTCTCCAACGCCTCCTGCACGACCAACTGCCTGGCCCCGGTCGCCAAGGTCCTCCACGAAACGTTCGGCATCAAGCGCGGCCTGATGACCACCTGCCACGCCTACACGAACGACCAGCGGATCCTCGACATGATCCACAAGGACCCGCACCGTGCCCGCGCCGCGGCGATCAACATCATCCCCACGACGACTGGCGCCGCCAAGGCCGTCGGCAAGGTCATCCCGGCCCTGAAGGGCAAACTCAACGGGTACGCCCTGCGGGTGCCGACGCCGGTCGGCAGCATCGTGGACCTCACGGTGGAACTCGAAAAGCCCGCCTCGGTCGAGTCCATCAACGCCGCCATGAAGAAGGCGGCCGAGGGCGCCCTGAAGGGCATCCTCGGCTACACGGACGACCCGATCGTCTCCAGCGACGTCGTGGGCACCACCGTGTCGAGCCTCTTCGACGGCACGCAGACGCAGGTCCTGGACCCGACGTTCGTCAAGGTCTGCTCGTGGTACGACAACGAGTGGGGGTTCTCGAACCGGATGGCGGACCTGGCGCTCAAGTTGGCGGCCATCTAGTTTGTCGCGCGAGAGATCATACGGGGGCGGGCACAAGAACCTATAACAGAATGAGCACAAACGGGTGCCACTGGCGGCTTGTCCGCCAGTGCACGGGCAGGCAAGTTGCCCGTGGCACCCATTTTGTTATAGGCTCTAAGGCTCGCCCCCGACAGTTAACCGCCCGGACGTTCTCGCAGGGCGGGAGGCCCGAAAGGAGTGCCGCCGTGGCCAAAAAGACGCTGGATAAACTCCCCTTGAAGGGCAAACGGGTCCTCGTCCGCGTGGACTTTAACGTGCCGCTCGATGAGAACGCGAACGTCACGGACGACCGCCGGATCCGCATGGCCGTGCCGACGATCAAGTGCGCCGCGGACGCCGGCGCCAAGGTGATCCTTATGAGCCACCTGGGCAGGCCCGATGGCCAGGCTAGACCAGAGTTCAGCCTGAAGCCGACGGCGGTGTGCCTGGCGGGCATCCTGGGGCGCGAGGTCCGGTTCGCCCCCGACTGCATCGGCCCCGAGGTCGAGAAGATGGTCGGCGCGATGAAGCCCGGCGAGATCATAGTCCTCGAGAACCTGCGGTTCCACGACGGCGAAGAGAAGAACGACAAATCGTTCTCCGAGTCGCTCCGCCGCCTCGCCGATCTCTACGTCAACGACGCGTTCGGCACGGCCCACCGCAAGCACGCCTCGACGTACGGCGTGCCGGCCCTGATGCCTAAGGGGACGCGGGCCATCGGGTTCCTGATTGAGAAGGAACTGAAGTTCCTCGGCGACGCGCTCCAGAAGCCCGAGCGCCCCTTCGTGGCCGTCCTCGGCGGCGCGAAAGTCTCCGACAAGATCGCCGTCATCGAAAACCTCCTCACGAAAGTGGACCGACTTCTTATCGGCGGCGCTATGGCCTACGTCTTCATGGCGGCGCGCGGCCAGAAGGTCGGCAAGAGCAAGGTCGAACGCGAGGTCGCCAAAAAGGACGACACCAAGAAAGACATCATCGCCGTGGCCGCAAAGTTGCTCGACAAGATCAAGGCCGGCAAGGCCGAAGTCCTTTTCCCGATAGACCACCTGGTGGCCAAGGCGTTCGCGGCGGACGCCGAGACGGACGTCCAGAGCCCGGACATCCAGGACGGGTGGATCGGCCTGGACATCGGCCCGGAGACGACCGAACTGTACCGCGAGAAACTGGCGGACGCCAAAACGGTCCTCTGGAACGGTCCGATGGGCGTCTTCGAGATGGCGCCGTTCGCCGAGGGCAGCCGCGCCGTCTGCGAAGCCATGGCCCACGTCGCTGAGCACGGGACCGTCGTGGTCGGCGGCGGCGACACGGCAGCGGCGGCCGAGAAGTTCGGAATGGCGGCTCGGATGACCCACATTTCGACCGGCGGCGGGGCGGCACTGGAGTTCCTCGAAGGCAAGCCTTTCGAGACCATCGAGATCCTCGACGATGCGTAGGTTGTTTCCTGGTTAGCCGCCTCGCTTGCGAGGCGCTCCGTCGGCAAGGTGCGAGTTTGAAACGTTCTATCAGCCAGATGCCTCGCCCGGCCATCGTCCCGTCGCTCCTGGCCTCGGACTTCGCGCATCTGGCCGACGAGATCGCCCGCGTCGAGGCGGCCGGGGCCGACTTCCTCCATGTGGATATCATGGACGGCCACTTCGTGCCGAACCTGACGATCGGCCCCGCGGTCGTCGAGAAGATCCGGCGCGTCACGGACCTCGCGCTGGACGTCCACCTGATGGTCGAGGAGCCGGCGCGGTTCATCCGGGCCTTCGCCGACGCGGGCGCCGCGAACCTTACGTTTCACGCCGAGGTCGTAAGCCACCCCCAGGGCCTCGCCGACCGCATCCACGAACTCGGCTCGAGCGCCGGCGTGACGGTCAATCCGGACACGGTGGCCGACCTCCTGAGGCCGGCGATCCCGCACGTGGACCTCGTCCTCGTGATGACCGTCCATGCGGGTTTCGGCGGCCAGGCGTTCATTCCGGAGGTCCTGCCGAAGGTCCGCCAGGTCAAGCAGTGGCTGGCGCCGGCGCAGCGCCTGGAAGTGGACGGCGGCATCGAAGAGCGGACGGCCGCCTTGACGGCAGCCGCCGGCGCGGATACCTTCGTGGCGGGCACGGCCATCTTCCGCCGGCCCGACCGGGACTATGCCGCGGCGATTAGCGGCCTGAGGCAGGCGGCTTGCCGGGCCCCGGCTTAGAGCCGATCCGAATAACCCGCCGTCGGCCGAAGCCGAGCGGGATATTCGGATAGGCTCTTAGGGCGGACGCAAAGGACGCAAACGGTCCATGGCCATCAACGGCCGAACCAAGAAGAAGGACATCCCTGAAGGCCTGTGGCTCCGGTGCCCCGGCTGCGAAGAGATGGTCTATCGCAA
>Ga0315275_10002940_pt1 | contig 15583 bp, 18 predicted proteins | sample YL17G03_0_MG_FD_205557 | JGI IMG/M metagenome (GOLD analysis project Ga0315275, IMG submission 205557) | Sediment microbial communities from Yellowstone Lake, YNP, Wyoming, USA - YL17G03_0 | ecosystem: Environmental > Aquatic > Freshwater > Lake > Sediment | place: USA: Wyoming | collected... | reverse complement strand
GACGGGTGCGACCTGTCAGCTGAATATTTACTATCCGAATATGACGTTGCAGGTGACGAACGGTGCGATGTCGTTCCTGGGAGCAGACGGTTTGTATAATTACACCTGGACGCCGGCGACGTATGGGTCGCATCTAGCGCGGGTGAATTGCAGTGGGGGGACATTGACGCAGCAAGTCCAGGCATCGGGATCATTGGGTGTATCGGCGCCAAGTACCGGGATATTGATGCAATCGATTGGGTGAGCGGATGGAAGAGAAGATTACGATGATAGGATATGTGTTGGCGGTGGTGATGGTGACGGCAGCGATAGCGATTTTCTTCATCGCGACGCGCGGTCCAACAGATACATGGGATATTCCGATATTGCAGTTCGTCTCAGGTACAGAATACAATGTGGGTGAGGTGGGTCAGGTGATCACGGAAGCGAGATACCTGAATGGGACGTCCGCGTTGCAGAACTGCAGTTTCACGATATGGTATCCGGATAAGACCCTCTTTATGACGGATCTTGGTGTGAATTCGACGAGTGGGAATCAGTATATCAATTTCACGACGCCGAATGCGACTGGCGTGTATGAGTATCAGGCGCAGTGTAATCTCGACAACGGGAGGTTCGGTGTGCTGAGCAAGTCCTTCCACGTATCGGAGTTCCAGAATGACACGTCGGTGAAGTTGAATCGGGTGAAGGCGGTGATTGCGCGATGAGGGTGTTGTTGGCGGTTGGGGCTATGGCGGTGTTGGTGGTGCTCCTGGTGGGGTGTGTGTATATCACGAAGGATGGTAGGGAGGTATCATATCAGCACGGGGTGGTGTCGTTGGCAGCGTTGAATCCCGTGGTGCTGAAGGCGCAGGTGAAGGGTTCTATTTATGAGACCGGGGATGCTGTGTCGGTGTTTGGGACATGTTTGGACGGGAATGATCGTCCGTTCTCGGTGTCGTTTGCGTTTTTGTCTGCGTGGTATCCGAATGGGACGGTGTTTTTGGTGAATCAGTCGATGACGCAGTTTCAGTCCGGGTATTTCGTGTATCAGACGTTGATGGATGCGGTGCAGGGGACGTATTTGACGCAGATGGCGTGTGTATTGCCGGGTGCGCCGGGGAATGAGACGGTGGCGTATGCCTGGGGGGAGTGGCAGAACCCGTATTGGGTGAATAGGATCAAGAATGTGAGTCGTGATGTGGCGAATATGACGCAGGTGTTGCAGTCGTCGCAGGTGACGTGGAATGATATCTTGAATATCACGTCGCAGGTGCCTGGGTGGTTCAATATGACGTGGTTGGCGCAGAACGTGACTGACGCGTTGATTCAGCAGATATATGTGAATTTGACGGTGCAGAATGCGTATGTGGCGATGGTGGCGAATAGTTCTGTGGATAGGAATGATTCGTTGTTATATTTGACGCTTATAAACAATGGGTTCATACCGATAAATGCCTCGGGGACGTTGGTGAATTGGACGGTGACGGCGGATACGCCGGTGTATTATCGGACGTGGAATGTGGTGGCGCAGCCGTATGATCCGGTGAAGCAAAACAAGAAGTTGTCGTATCCTGATGTGCAGTGTCAGGCGTATACATCGATATCGGGCATTTGGAAGGCGATGACGCCGTCTGGCGAGACATTTGAATATAGTGAATTTATAAATACAAGATCGCCGTTTACCTGGGATGTGCGGTGCTATTGGTCGTGATGCGTTGGGAAAGTTTTTATATGAGGAGAAGAGAAAGGTGACCCTGATGAAGCCGTTTGTACTTATAACAATGGTGTTCCTGCTGCTGGGGGTGGTGGGTGTGAGTGCGGTGACGCAGAATCCTGTGGCGATTTCATTGCAGAATTGTTCTATTGTGGATTTGAATGCCGGGAGTGGTGTGTGTGGGGATACGGTGCGGTTATTGTGTAATGTGACGGCGGTGGGGACTGGAGGGACGATAGGGGATGAGAAGATTACGAAGGTGCAGATGCAGGTGGGGACGAAGGTATTGGATGCATCCTGTCTATCTGTGACATGTATACCCCTGAGTGGGTCGAATAAAGCGTCGGCGAATGCGTTGTGGGGTGTGAATTATACGATTGGGTCGGCGGAGAATGGGGCGGCCACTGTGCAGTTGACGCAGGTGCTTGCGGTGTCGTCATCAGTGTCGTCATCAGGGATGACGTGTTCTGGGACAGGGTATACGACGACGGATAGTTGTTATGTGAGCTTTGATAATCAGACTATTCCTGCGAGCTGTTCATGTGCGTCGGCAACAGTGGTGGGGGCGGCGCAGAAGGACAATACTGCGACGGTGACAACGACGCCGAGTGTGGGCTGTGGGGATACGACGCCGGTGGTGTCGACACAGTTTGCGGATTATTGTAATCCTGGGTGGGTGGCAAGCACTTCAGCATGTGGTGGTGTGAATCGGACGGTTGCGACGGCATATGAATATGAGAATGTGAAGGGGAGTATGGTGAAATCGTATGCTACGAGTGGTGGGGGGCAGTGTTGTGCGGCGACGGCGCAGCAGGCCGGGCATATTTGGTTTAATCATAATACTGGGAGTGATTGTGATCCTCCGGTGGATAATGCGTTGTCGGTGCCGTGTCAGTTGGATGCCTGGCCAGGGTATCAGCGTGGTGATGCGGCCACGGGTTTGACGGAGTCCTCGTTGTTCGCTCAGCAAGGGTATGTGAAGCATACGACGAATGAGCAGTCGTTATGGCAGCCGCTCGTGGCGGATATGGATAATGACGGGAATAGTGAGATTGTGGTGGGTTCGGCGACGAAGTTGGATGTGTTGGATAAGAATGGTGCGGTGAAGTATTCATTGGCGAAGAATGTGGTTGCGCAGCCGGCGATATTCGGGATTTTCATTCCGACGTCGAAGTTGGGGAATGTGAATCCTGTGCAGTATAATGCGTATGCGATGGTGAATACGTCGTTGGTTGTGGTGCCGACATTGGAGTCCGGGGCGTATTATATACGAGTGTATACACCGGATTTGGTGACTTTGGTGTCGTCGGTGAGTTTGGGGTCGCTGGTGCCGTCAGGGATATCGTGTTTGCAGGAGTATTGTTATGTTGCCGGGTCGTTGGCAGGAGTTGTGCAGGGGTATAAGATTGATCCGTTGACGGGTTCTTCGTCTACGTTTGATTTGGCAATGGATCAGTCGGTGAGTGGAGGGATATATACTGGGGTATGGAATCCGGGAGTTACAGGGTTGTCTATGAGTGCAAGAACGGTACCGGTGTTTATGAAAGACGATAAATGGAATGGAATGATAGTGTGGACGGAATATCAGGTGATTGGATTTGGGGTATATACGACAGTTTCAGTGATGATTACAGATGTGGATGGGGCGCCGATAAGAAGGTTTACGAATGCGCCTGACCATTGGTCATATATTGATGCGCAGAATCATCAGGTTGCATATGAGGTGCCGGGAGGATTTGTGTATGATCGTGCGGATGATGGGTTATATGCGACGTATCAGGAGAAGTATCTGGAATCGAATGTGTCGAGGATGCAATTGGGGTTGTGGAGGATTAAGGCGTCATCGGGTTTGATTGCGCCGACGGCGGTTGTGGCGAGTGTGCAGGCAGGGATGACGTTTACGGCGGTATGGGATGCGCAATTGAGGTCGAATGCGACAGAAGGCATTTCGAATGTTGTGGTGAATGATGTTGGGAATCCGGCGTTCAAGATTTTTACATTAACGAATTCTGATCCGCTGGTAATTGCTGCGCCAACATTTGTATTGCCTGTGGTGGTATCTACGATGCCTGTAGCGAATCCGTTTGGAACCTCTGCGCCGCGTGCGATATCTATGTCTCCTGACGAGAATTCGGTGGGGGTTGATAAGGGCCCTTATGGGCAATCCTCGACATTTGAGTTCTGGAATTATAATGCGGGTACGAGAGCGAGTTCATTAGGTATTGGCCCTTATAGTACCACGGGGGGGGTGGATTGGGTGCATAAGATATTGACGATGTATACTCCGCCATATGAAATATACATATATTCTCACTTCCAGTGTACGCAGTTCTTTACATTCTTCGATTTTGGTTCGACTCCAGTTGATAAAGGGGCGCCTCCATTTGCGGCATGTGATTGGAGCGGGGGTACATTCTCAGGTAATCCGACAGTGTGGAATGGCGGAGGCGGAACGAGTGCGTTGGCCATAGCATCTGGAAACATATATGGAGTAGATGGAGAGATAGGGAATAATGGATGGAATGCAACTGATTTGTCTAAAGAAAGTCCTATAACTGTGGCTTCTGCTCTGGGTCTTGGGCCAAATTTGGTTGCGGGATATCTAGCGAATAATGTGGGGCCATTATATGTGGATGATGGGAATCCGTTAAGAGATACGCCATTATCTGCTGCAAACGTATTTGACGGAGGGAATCATCCGAGATTCGGAAATAATTGCAGATTCAACGGATACCCGAATTCGCCGAGATTCGTGTGTGATGATGGTAAGAAGTATAAATATGATACGTTGAAGGGCACATATACCACTACGGTGAAGTCGTGTAGTGCAGATTTCGTACCGTTGATGTATCATTCGGATCGTGCGATATTGGGATATTTGAAGAAGACGAGAAATGATGCGACAAATAAGTCTACGCCGGGTCCGGAACTGGTATATTGTGATTTTTCGAACGAAGAGTCTCCGGTGCTGGCATATACGCAGCAGTTCATACCGCCTTCGACATGGTCTTCGACGGTGAATGCCTCAGGTAATTATACTAATTGGGGGGTTGCGATGTACTACCAGAGAGAGAATACAGCGACGTATAACAATTTTAATAAAGTATTGATATATGGGCGAGATTTTACAACCTCTCCGGGAAACAAGACATTTTCGCAGCTAGGTAATGCGAGTATATCGCTTGCATTGTATGAATTCGATATGAGTACGGAGGCGCCTTTGGATTCAACAGCGATATCGGTTACGAAGACGATGGAGATGCGGTATGATTCGCCGACGAATCGGTTGTATACTGATCGTGGTGTGACGTCGAACTTCGCGCCGCGCTCGTTTGTGACGGTGGCGGAGATTGATGGTGATGGGGGGTACGAGATTGTCTCTGGGAAGACGGTGGATTCACTGCAGTCGGGGGTGTCGAGGAATTATACATTTAGTTCGGTGAAGGATGCGTGGTCTGTGCCGGTGGATTTGAATGGTGATGGTGCGGTGGATATTGTATCTGTTGGTCCGACGGATACGGTGGCGACGTATATCTCGAATCCGGCCGTGTCGGCGTTGTTGGTTGGTCCGCCGAAGATTTCTGCGTTGCATTGTTCTGTGACGCCGAAGTCTGGTATGACGACGGTTCAGGTTGTTGGGGCGTTGTCGAATCCTGATGATGCGCAGGTGATTATTGATCCTGGTGATGGGACGGGGTCGTATTTCCCTGATGTGTCGTTGAATGGGCAGTATAAGTATGAGTATGCGCGGTCTGGGAATTATACGATAAAGGTGCAGTTGTTGGCATCTCAGGATGTTTCTGCGTTCTCTGAGGCGACGTGTTCGGTGAGTGTGGATATTCCGTCGTCTGCGCAAGCGGCGGCGGGTGATTGTTCGTTGGGAATAGATGGCGAGTTTTCATTTTCGGATGATGTGTTGAATCACGGATGGGTGTATGATGGAGGAGTATTGGCGCCGTCAAACGGAGTTGTGGGGATACGATCAGGAAAATTATTGCAGCATGCGGTGAAAGGCTGTGATATGGAGTTGCAGACGATTGAGTTTAAGGTATATGCAAATGATGGGGATTTGAAGGTGGTGAGTGGAACGTCACAGATTGCGGGAGTGACATTCGATACATATAACAAGGTGATACGGGATATGAATGGGAAATCGCTTGGATTTTCAGTGATATCAGGTCAGGATGTGACGGTACGATTTGTTGTTGATCGGAATAAGGGGAAAACATTTGTATATTCGGATTTGGGCACGTTATATACCACGTATAATACGTCAGGAGTGGTTGATGGGGTGATGGTAAGGGGACCAATGACGGTTGATTATGTGAGGGTATCGCAATCTGGTGCAGTGATAATTGCGCCATCGAATATGACGAATGGGACGAACGTGATTCCAGGGAATACGGCTAAATTAAAAGGGTGTATAACAAAGAATATTTCATCATCTGACAGTTTGAAAGTAAGGATGTCCTATCCGAATGTTGGAGCATATTGTAATTCATTGGACGGGAAGTTCTGCGCATTGGGTGATTTGATGGGGGTGGTACGTGTCGCACCGAGCTGTTCGAAAGAGGCATATAATTATTGTGTGGCAGTATCGTTGCCCGCGGAGACCGGAGGTGCGGGGATAGAGGGAACGAATACTACGATACAGGGTGCGACATCGTGTATGGTGTTGTTGACAGGATCATCGTTGTGGGGTGGGGTGGTGTCGCCATCCGCATCAGTGATTTGGTCATTGATCACCTCGAATATGACTGTGTTGGTGATTGTGATTGTGTTGTTGGTGTTGATTGTGCCGATATATATAAAGGCGAAGAGGTAGATGGATGGGGCTTTTTGCCAGTCTTGCGAGTTGGCTGGGTCAGAATTGGTTGTCGGCGGCGGCCATTGCGACGATTTTGATATTGTTGATTTTTGCTCCAGGAATATTGAATTTTCTTGGGCACATAATTCAAGTAGTGTATAGTGCATTGCCGACTCCTGCGAAGGCCGTGATTGGGTTGATATTGGTATTGTTGCTCGGAGCATTGATTTTTAATTATACTGTTGGTGCGCAATATGTTTGTCTTCCAGATAAGACGGTGGGGGTTGTCGGGTATACTGAGGGGTTGGCATATAAATTCGGTGTTGATATTGTTGGGATAAATGATCCGTTGTATACGGAGAAACCGGAGGATTCGAAGACGTTGGTGGTGAATTCGGAGAACATAGATGTGACATCGGCGAGTTTAGGGGCAAGTATATTCAATTCAAACATACAGGAGACGGATTTATCAAAAGTAAATGTGGTAAGAAAGGACGAAGGCGTTGCTATTGGGGATAAGGTATACAATGCGTTATCGGTGGTTGTGCCGGTAAATGAGGTTGGGGTATATAAATTGGAGTCGATTGCTTTGCTGACGACGAAAGAGATGATGTTTCATAGGAAATTTGGGGATTTGAATTATGCGATTTATGATGTATGTGCGGTTCCAGGGGATACATGTGTGTTGTTGCCTAGGAAACAACCAATCGGGTTTGGGACGACTGTCGAATACGTGATGGGGGAGCCATGTAGGCAGTTCAATGCGCCGCAATTGGCGACAGGAGAGGTGGCGAAGATTCCTTTGGCATCAATATCATATGCGCTTGTGGCACCGTCTGATTTTCCGAAGGATGCGCCAACGGATGCAAAGACGCCGGATAATGTATATTATTCGGAGGGGCTTTGGGTGGGGACGTGGAGCTATCCGGTGGTGGTGAGGCCATTGAGTGCCGGGTTTTTCAGTAGAGTGTGGAACTTATTGATTGTGCCGTTAGTTGGGGGTGGGACGTGGCCATATGCGGATATTTCGATGTGTAAGAATGTGCAGTCTACATCGGCAACGATCCAGGATTCATTGAAGGGATTATATTCGTATGATCCGTATATTATGGAATTGCCGCAGCACGGGAAACAGGCAACGGGGCCAGTATATAATGCATTGATGACTCCATTGATGGCGGGGTATATGACAGATAGTCAGGGGAATAAGGCGTTGATTCCGTATGGGGATGCGATTGATGAGAGTAATAAACGGGCACAAGTATGGCATGATACGCTTATGCAGAATATTACGCGGTATTCATCAAAGAATGGGGATGTTATAAAGTATGCGTGCACTCAAGATGGGAAGAATGTGACGATGAAGGTAATGGGGATAGACTTCTTTGACCCGATTGTAATGGTGGCAATATTTATATTGACGGGCATTATAACGGTGTATGGCTGGATTATGAGGTTGTAGAGAAAGATTTAAAAGTAAGTTCTGCTGAAAGCATGCAATGCGACCTAAAATCGTAATTTGTTGTGTGTTCTTGGTTATGCTCTGCGGTGTGTACGCGCAGAATGAGACGTTCGTACCGGCGCAAGTGGTGGTGGCAGATACGACCTCGGCGAACAGGTTCTTGGCGGCGGAGAATGCCAAGGCGATTGATAAGATGCAGCAGAACGTCATCGACGCGTTGGTGAAGAATAACGACGATAATTTCAGGGCATTCGATGGGCGGATGAATCAGATGTTGGATGATACGCGGATGCGGGTGATCGTCGGGGGTGTCGGGGCGGTGTTGATCGCGAATGCATTGATCGGGATTGTATACGTGTGGGTCACGAGGCGGTATTCGTATGAACACTTCTTGGAGAAGCTGCTGCAGAAGCGGGTGGAGGATTTGAGGATGGAGGATTCGTTGCCGACGCCGGCGGTGGTGCCGTTGTCGCAGGGGCAATTGGAGGCGTCGTCGCCGGTGTGGCCGCAGCCGGTGCAGGAGCAGACGGTGAGTACGTATTTCGGGCAGCAGGCGGCTGCGAACCTGTCGGATATGAACCAGTGGCAGTTTCGGCCGGCGTATGAGGGGGCGTGGCAGCGGCCAGGGAATGTGGTTTCTGAGGTGACGTGGGAGAACGCCCACAGGGAGTATGATGAGCGGCCCAAGAATCCTTGGGAGTATGGAGGGGGATTGCAATGAGTGATCAACAGGCGCCGCCCTGGATGCGGCCGCAGCAGCCTCAGACGCAGTGGCAGTCGCAGGGGCAGTATCCGCAGCAACAGCCGCAGTTCGTGCCGCAGCAGCCTCAGTTGAGGCCTGTGCCGAAGGGTATAGAGCCTCCGCAGGCGCAGAAGAAGGTGAGGGCGTCAACGAAGAAGAAGGTGATTCTTTATATACTGCTGGGGTTGATGGTGATTTCGACAGCGTTGTTTATATTTACGGCAGTGAAGTATTTGACACAATAGGGTGAATGAATGGCGGAAGGGCAGCCAGAGGCGAGAGAGGACAAGAGTCGCATCATATGGGCAATCGTTGTTGTCATTCTCGTCTTGTTGTTAGTATATATTTATCTGACATCGGGATTCACCGGAGTATCGGATATTCTGAAGCGCCTGATTACGTATGCGATTATTGCGGCGGTGATTGGGCTCATAGTGTGGGTGGTTTTAAAAATACTGGCAAAGCCGAAAGTTGATTTGGTCGCGCAGAATATCAAGGATATCATTGATGCGGGGATCATGAGCAGGCCGCCGATGGTGAAGAGCATTTATGCGACAGGGGATAAGGAGCACGGGGAGTTCTTTATCGGGAATTTGATTGGGTATTGTCAGATTCAATCATATAAGGATCTTGATCTTTTGGCGAATTTGACGGATGATCAGTTGGAGAAGTTGGAGGCCGAGGGGAAGATCCCGTCGGAGTTGATTATCAAGGAGGATTGTTTCATATTTAAACGCTTGCCCTTTCCATTATCATTCTTTGAGCAGCCGAAGGTGTTGAAGACGTTGGAGCACGAGCATAGCCAGCTCGTCGGTGATGTGAAGGTATATTGTGTTTCGCTTATTAAGAAATTCGATGTCATGTATCCAAATAGGGCTCACCTCGACATAATCCGCATTGATATAGCGACGATTCGTGAAGCGTGGCGTGGGCTCATACATCAGTACTTGAAAGATTCGGTCGCGATTAATCAGCGTGCCGTACAGTTGGATTCAGAGTATCGTAAGGATCTTGATATGCGGAAGATGTTGAAGCTGCCGGGCATGGGTCAGGCGGCAACAGAAGAGGAGAGATATAGACAAAATAGGGGATAAGTATATATAGTAGTTAATGGATACACCTGTTTAATGAGAAAATTGCCATTGCCGGAACGGAGAGAGTTTGAGCGGAGATTGAAATCTATGACGTATGATGCTGTGGCGGAATCATATGGGGTGGGTAGGTACTCTGTTGCGCAATGGAGAATTCAATTAGATGTTGCGGGGAAGAGGGTGCCGACGCCGAGTGAAGGGGATTTGCGGGTGTTGATAGATGGTGGGGCGAGTAATCGGAAGATTGCAGATCAGTTCGGGGTTTCTGAGAGTGCGGTCGGGAAGTGGAGGCGAAAGCGAGGGTTGCCTGATGTGATAGTGAAGATGCCCTCGAAAGAGGCATTGATGAGGTTGGTAGAGAAATATCCGAATATTGAGATTGCGAAGATATATGGGGTGGGGTTGAGGACGATATCGAAATGGAGGAAGAGGCTGGGGCTTGCCAATGTGTGGCCTAAGGACATAGTGGATTGGGGGGAGTTTGATAAGGATTCTGTGCAGATGCGTTGGAGGGAAGTATGTGAGAAATATGGGATTTCATTATCTGTGATGCAATTGTGGAAGCAGCAACGGGGATTGACGAATGGGAAGATGAATGATCGGGTGGTGACGTGGGTTGAGGATGGGAATGGCTGTTGGATATGTACATCGCATGCGAAGGACGATATGGGATATCCGGGGAATAGGGGGGATATAGCGAAGAAGGTGTGGGTGGAGAAGAATGGTGTGTGGCCAGAGGATAAAGTGGTGATGCATGATTGCGATAATAAATTGTGTGTGAATCCTTCTCATGTGCGTCCGGGAACGATAGCAGAGAATCAAAGGGAAATGGCAGAACGGGATAGGTCGCCGTGGGGAGAGAGGAATGGTGTGAGGAAGTTGACGGCGAATCAGGCAAGAGAGATTTATGCGTTGAAGGGCTCTGGGACGATGAAGTCTGTTGCTGAGAAGTTTGGTGTTTCGGAAGCAAATGTGTGGTATATCTGGAATGGGAAGACGTGGGTTAGGGATATTCAAGGCATGGAGAATTTTCCTGTGAAATTGACTGAGGTGTTGGCGGGGAAGAAATTAACGTGGTCAGAAGTGAAGTCTATTCGTTCGATGAAGGGAAGAATGTCCGCGAGAAGTGTTGCGAAAGTGTATAGGATAACGCATCCCATGGTAATGAAGATTTGGAGGAATGAATCGTGGAAGGTGAAGTCGTAATGAGGGAACGCTTCCGCATTCTGCAGTCGCCGGTGCTCAGGGATCCGCGTACTGAGCGGTATATTATCGAGGCGGAGCGTGAGATGATGTTCATGTATGTGTTGTTGGCGGGATGTGCGTTGTTGTTGTGGGCGGTGATATTTTGAGTTTCATGCGGCCGGGAGGGATCTTGCGGTATGTGGATGGGATGAGCGGATCGTATGTGTACTTCAACGGGGATGATGTGGTGGACTATGGGCTTTTGACGTGTGCGGATTTCATTGAATTGGTGTTTCGGCATGCGGCGGACAAAGATAATGAGATTGTGTGGGATTATTTGGTGGATAGGGCGGAGTTGTTCATGGATGCCGGGGAATTGGTGAGGTTTAGGAAATGGTCGAAGAATCGGCAGTTGGGGATGGTGCATATACGGCCGGTGATCAATAGTGTGTGTAAAAGGAATGGGGTGGCATTGAGGGAAGTGCCATTGGAGTGAGCGGATGGTATCGTATAAGGCGAAGATGAAGTTGCACGAGACGCATAAGAGGTTGAAGGTTGGGCTGTTGCAATGGGAAGAGGTTGATCCGGATACGCAGGTTTTGCTTAAAAGATATTATAATTATGATGATTATGGTGTGCAGCTCTGAGGTGAAGGGTGGCGCTGAATAAGATTACGTGGGAGGAAATCAATGTAATGGCGTTATATAATCTATCAACGTTGCAACCACATTATTACAGCCAACTTATAATTGTGGCGGAGCAGTTGTTGACGCCGGAGGAGCGGGAGGAGCTGAATCAGATGATATTTGATATAGAAAAGATGGTGTTGGAGACGGATGTGATGCCGGTGAAGCAGGAGGATGGGAAGATGGTGTGGGTGGAGCGTATTCGCGGGGAGCTGTCGCTCTATGATATTGAGATGGCTACGGAGGCAAATGCTGATTATTATGCTTTTTTTCAGAAGGAGGATGGGGCGATCATATCGAAGTTCGATGTGGAGCGGAGATTGGATAAGGTGCGAAAGTATGTATATGAGTGCTTGCGGAAGCATGCAGAAGGGATGAGGTTCAATAGGGGGCGATGATGATGGAGACGACAGATCGTTGGATTGATGGGATGATGGATGATATTGATGCGCGGACCTTGATGCGGACGATGAAGAGCAAATTGTTCCAGAAGGCGTATGAGGAGTATTTGATGGAGGAGGGGACGGTGAAGGAGGTGGAGCGGTATTGTCTGTTGCACGCGAAGGCTGCGGTGATGAGTGATGGTAAATTGGTTCGTTTTGATGCGATGGATTTGCCGGATGGGTGGTGGCGGAGGGAGGATGTCAAGGAATTATAAGTCGGGCTCTCGGATTGAGTATATCATTCGGGATTTTTATCGTGCGGCGGATTGCGAGGTGATTCGTTCGGCGGGTTCTCAGGGTGCTGCTGATTTGGTGGTGTTCAAGCCGGATGGTGGTGTGATGTTGATTCAGTGCAAGAAGACTGCGGAGGGTGGGACTGCGCAGTTTAAGGATGATGTGCGGCGGTTGATGTCGTTTAGGGTCGGGGGGAAGCACATGACGCATATAACGCGGTGGTTGTATGTGTTGCGGACGAGGGCGGGCGTGGTGGATACGTTCTTGGTGTCTGATGATGGTGCGGCGTGTACGATGCGTTTGGATTGGGGCAGTATATTGAAGGTGGTGAAGGGGTATCGTGATGGTTAGGTTGCCGGTGAAGATGCTGCCGAAGCATGTGCAGGACGTTATAGAATTGCGTGAGGCCACGGATATGACGTTCAGCAGGCTGGTCGACGAGGATTATAATGATATTTTCTATGATATCATTCAGCAGCGTCGGAGAGATAAGGAGCATCATCTCATGCTCAGCATTCATGGACCGACGGGCCAGGGCAAGTCGATGTCTGCATTAACAATTGCGGCGCTCTTGGATCCGGAGTTTTCAGTGGATCGTGTGTTCTTCAGTTATCAAGAGCTCGTGTATGCGCGGGCGAGTCTGCCGGATAATTGTTGTGTGATTGTTGATGAGCAGGCGGCGATGTATGGTGTTGATTCGCATCGTATCATGGTGATTCTTGGGACGTTGAAGGAGCAGTTGCGGAAGCGCGGTGTTTCATTTATCTTTTGTTCTCCAGTGCTCTATTCTGAATCGGAGAGTTCGCATTATATTATCGAGACGGTGTATATAGATGAGGAGGAGCAGGAGGTGGTGGCGGCATTGAAGTCACCGGAGAAGTTGGTGTATGGGCATATTAATATTCCACATCCGTTGAAGCCGATTGATGAGCGGGGAAGTCTGTTGACGAAGGAGTTCTTGGATGCGTATCAGGCGAAGAAGGATGCGCATTTGGAGGAGGTGTTGGGGCGGAAGAGTATGGATCCTACTGAGGAGCATGCGGCGCAGGTGGTGAAGAATCCTATTTTTAAGAAGGCGGAGAAGATTTATATTGCCAGGTATAAATATATTCCGCAGGGGAGTTTACAGCAATTAATTGGAAAAATTTTTCCAGAATTTGCGGGGAATGTAATGGCGGGAGAAGTGGCCGGGCGTGTTAGATTGAATAAAGAGACATCGGGTGAATGGTCTTTGCCGGGTGGGATTGGGAGGAAATAAATGGATATTCCAGTAGGATTTGAAAATGATTGTGTGGTGTTGGGTAGTTCGGAATTGTGTAAAAAGTATGGTGTGGTAAGATCTACAATTCGTGGTTGGAAAAGAAGAAAGGGTATTTTAGTGAGTCCCAAGGTTGAGAAGATGAGTATTCCTATGGGATTCAAGGAAGATTGTGCTGTATTGAAATTTAAGGATTTATATATAAAATATGGTGTGGGGCACACTATTGCTGGGAGATGGAAAAAACAACTAGGATTGACGAGGAGAAAGGGGGGAGGAATAATTAAATGGAAAAGGGATAAATATGGATGTTGGATTTGTAATTCGCATTCGTTGAATGATCACGGGTATCCTCAATATTCAGGGTATAAATTGGTTGTGCGAAAGATGTGGTCGGATAAATATGGGGTGGTGTGGCCTAAGGGCGCGTGTTGTTTGCATTCTTGTGATAATAGATTATGTATAAATCCAAATCATGTTAGGCTGGGAACGCTGATGGAAAATCAGCATGAGATGGCGGAACGTAATAGATCTCCGTGGGGAATGAGGAACGGTGGTAGAAAACTAAGCTCGGATGATGCGAGGAACATATATTGGCAGTGTGTTGTTGGAGGGGTGACGAGGTATGAGTTGGCAAAGAAATATGGTGTTATGTGGGGAACCATCGATTCTATTATAAAGGGGCGAACGTGGTGGAGAGATGTGCAAGGAATGAAGAATTTCGAGGAGAAATTGTCTTATGTGAAGGAGGGAAAATGATGGTGAAGAGGCGGCTTAATAAGGAGACGGCGGGGCATTGGACGTTGCCGGGTTCGACGGTGAAGCGTCGGAAGAAGAATTCAATAATCTAATATGGGGGTGAAGGGTTCGGTGATGGTATGGTGAAGAGGATTGATATGGAAGAATCAGAGGACGCGAAGAGTCCGTTCCATGAGATCATTGATCGCAAGAGTAGGGAATTCAATGTGGCGCGGGGGAAGGCGCGGACGTCGCTGTATGCGTCAGATTTTGGGCAGTGTCCGCGTAAGGTGTTCTACGGAATGTATCCGGAGGTGTTCCCTGCGGAGGAGATTGATGCGCGGACGGCGAGGATTTTTGCGAATGGGGAGAGTGTGCATACGCGGTTGCAGAAGTATCTGGCTGATGAGGAGCGGATTGAGTTTGAGAGTGAGTTGAATGTGCCGCGGGATGAGCTTGATGTGCATGGGCGGTGTGATGGGACGGCGTTCCATGAGGGGCGGGTGTTTATTCTGGAGTTCAAGAGCATCAATAAGATGGTGGTGGATGAGGCGAAGAGTGAGCATATCGGGCAGATTATGTGGTATATGGGGATGTTCGAGAAGGTGCGGCGGGAGCTTCGGGAGGAGTTTGATGTGGAGCCGTTTGATATTGTGGTGGATGTTGATGAGTTGGTGTCAGTGAAGGATGGTCGGATGGGTGAGTCGTTGACGAATTTGGAGAAGAATTTGTTGCGGGCGTCTGGGCCGGTGATGGGGGAGATTATGTATGAGGCCAAACCCTCACAAGATATTTTTACGTTTCCTGTGGAGTATGATGAGAAGAAGTTCCAGAATATACGGGCATGGTTTGCTGAGGTGAAGCGGGCGGTGGAGTCCGGGGTGCGGCCGCAGGTGCGGTATAAACCTCAATATTATCCATGTGCATGGTCGGTTTCGAAATGCCCATTTTTTGATTTGTGTTACGGTGATGATGCGGTGGGTGATGCGCATCTGATTACGTTGGGTGTTGAGCGGAAGAAGTTGGGGGGATAGCTATGGTGTTGACGAGGCAGGAGTTCATGGAGCGGAGAGCGTTGTGTCCGAAATGTGGTGGTAGTGTGGCGAAGAAGAATAGGAGTTTTGAGGTGAAGCATAATATGGATCGGAAGTGTCGTTGGTGTGGGCATGAATGGAAAGAATAGGTGGAAATTAATTTATGAAAGCCCAACCTGAGCATTTCTTGGGGCGCATATTTAAATA
>Ga0315275_10002939_pt1 | contig 15586 bp, 13 predicted proteins | sample YL17G03_0_MG_FD_205557 | JGI IMG/M metagenome (GOLD analysis project Ga0315275, IMG submission 205557) | Sediment microbial communities from Yellowstone Lake, YNP, Wyoming, USA - YL17G03_0 | ecosystem: Environmental > Aquatic > Freshwater > Lake > Sediment | place: USA: Wyoming | collected... | reverse complement strand
CTCCTTCGAGAGGCGCTCATAGGCGGCCTGGTCCCACGACCACGTGCGCCGCTCCTCGCGCCACGCGCCCACGCGTATCTCGGCCTCGTCGGACATTTCCCACTTGAGCGTCTCTGGCCGGTACCTGTTGCTCGGGTGCCGGCGGTGGACCGCGCGCTGCCGGCCGACCGGCGTCTCGATGAGCGTCTCGGTGTCGGTCTCGTTCAGTTGCCGCTCGCTGGTGCGGACAGCCGGGTCCTCCTGCGACCGGAAGCACGCGCCGAAGTCGTACACCCGGTTCGAGCAGCCGAGCGACCGGTAAATCTGCGACATCGTCATGCCCGTGTACGGGGCGGGGAGCGGCTGGTCCGCGAACAGTTTGTCGGTCAACCAGCAGCCGATGCGCGGCTGCCAGATGACGCGGCCGCCCGCGCGGCGGCGAACGACGTCAAGGTTGAACGCCGTCAGGTCAAGGTTTCGATGGTCCGTCGGTCGTCCTTTCATGGGCACGCTCTCCGACTTTGCCAAGAAGAATAGCGTAACCTGGCATGAAGGTCACCGGTAAAATGGGTTTCCCTGAACCGAGGCACATGGCCACGCGGCGCCTTGCCGTTCTCTCGATGCCGTTTTTCCGATTGACGCCGTCCGGCCCAAGCGATACCTTGACGGCGACGCTCGTAGAATCGCGCGTTTTCCCCCAGTCCAAGGAGGCTGCGCATGCAAACCCGTACTCCGCATTTCCTTTCGCTGTGTCCCTGTGCCATCAGTCGGCGGAAGTTCCTGGCCACGGCCGGCGCTTCGGCCATGGCCCTGAAGATCGGCGTCCTGGACTTTGCGTCCTCGCTCTTTGCCGAAGACGCTAAGCCCACGAAGGGGCCGACCGTCCGGGCCGCCTTCATGCACCCGCGCGTCGAGAAGTACTGGATGGGGTGGCCGGGCGCCTCGTACGACATCGCCGGCCACCAGAAACAGTACACCGAGACGCTGACCAAGGCCGCCGAGAAACTGGGCGTCACGCTGGAGGTCATCCAGGACCCCATCGCCTCGCCTCAGGACGCCGACGCGTTCCTTGAGAAACTCAAGGCCTCACCCGTCGACGGCGTGCTCCTGACCTGCATGGACCTGAACAGCGGGTGGAACCAGATCGACGCCTTCGTGGCGAAGCGCGGCACGATTCCCACGGTGATCTTCAGCCCCATGGGCACGTCGTTCACCGGCCACCTCGGGAGGTCATCGCGCGCCCCCGGCGTCTTCCTTGGGGCCACGCAAGACGTCGACTGGCTGACCACGGGCCTGAGACTCTTCAAGGCCAACTGGCAGATGAGGAACACCCGCTTCCTCGTCATGGCGGGCGACAAGGCCGAGGACCGCACGCTCGAGATTGTCGGCACCACGCTACACTACCTGCCGCGGTCGCGGTTCCCCGAGGAACTCAAGAAGGTCGAAATGGGCGACGAGGTCAAGGCCATCGCCGACTACTTCACCAAGGAAGCCAAGAACATCGTCGAGCCGTCGAAAAACGACGTGCTCAATGCGGCGAAGAACCTCGTGGCGTCGCGCCGCCTGATGGCCGCCGAGAACTGCCAGGCCATCACGATGGACTGCCTCGGCCTGGTCGGCAGCCGGCAGATTCCGTGCCCGCCGTGCATGGCGTGGCTGGCGCTCCTGGACGAGGGGAAAGTCGGGTGCTGCGAGGCCGACATCAGCGCCGGCCTCTCGCAGATGCTCTCGTCATACCTGTGCGAGCGGCCGGGCTTCATGCAGGACCCCGCCCCCAACACGGTCAACAACACGCTCATGGGCGCCCACTGCACCTGCCCGACGAAACTCGACGGCTTCGACAAGCCGCACGAGCCGTTTATCCTGCGGAGCCACTCGGAGTCGGCCATCGGCGTCTCGCCGCAGGTCCTGTGGCGCCTCGGGCAGAAGGTGACGCTGATGAAGTTCGAGGGTCCGGGCTCGATGATCCTCGGCACGGGCAAGGTGGTGGCCAACATCGACACGCCGCCGTCGGGCGGCTGCCGCACCAGCGTCGAGGTTGCCTGCGACGACATCCCCGACTGCCGCGACGTCAAGGGCTTCCACCAACTGTTCATCTACGGCGACGTGTCGCACCTGTTCAAGGCCTACGGCCAACTCTTCGGCACCAAGGTGGTGCATATTTGACGGGTGTGTCTGGCGGGGATCCGCAGGCAGCCGTGCATTGTTGGCTTAGCTGGTCGGCGGTCATGCGGCACGGCCCCGGCAAAACCCTTGACTCCTTTACCTGCGAAGATTAGGGTAATCTGTGCGCAGGGCGTGCGAGCAGCGTCGGGCAACGGCCGGCACAGCAAGGAGTCATTCATGAAACGCGCGGTGCTGATGGCGGTGCTGGTGGGCTTCGCGCTGGCGGGGCAGGGGCTGGCCCAGCCGGCGGCGACCATCGAGAACCTCCGCGAGAAATCCGCCATTACCGACCAGGATCGCCAGCAGATTCGCTCCTGGGTGACCGCCACGGTTGGCGTCCTGGTCGGCAACACCGACCCTGACCGGCGGGGCATGGTTGCCGCCCGCGACGCCATCATCAACGAGGGCCGCAAGGAAGGGCGATCGCCGGCGTTCTTCCAGGCGTTCGGCGACGAGGCCGTCGCTGCCCTGAAGGATGGCGAGAAGAAAGCCGTCAGCCAGGATGCCCGCGTCAACCTGATGATGGCCGTGGCGGAACTGAGGCGCACCGAGGGCCTGCCGATCCTCCAGACCGCCGTCGAGAAAGACCCGTACCCGGCCGTGCGGTACGGGGCCGCCAAGGGCCTCTCGCAGGCGATGGACGCCGTCCTCGAGAAGAACATGCCGCGGCTTGAAGGCGATATCGCCGACTCCATCGGCAAGGTCATCGACACCGAGTTGCCCCCCATGACGCTCTACTACATGTTTGAGACGCTGGGCAGGTCCGACCACGAGAAGGCCCACGACGTGCTGGCCGACGCGCTCACTAAGTGGGTCCCCCGGACGAACCCCGCCGACCCGGTCGTCTCGCAGATCCTCGAGCAGGCCGTGCAGGCTCTCGAGCGGGGCTACGCGCGGGAGGTGCGCCCGGAGGCGAAGGCCCGCATCCTTATGGCCTTCGCCACGATGTGCACGTCGATCATGGCCCCGACCAAGGATCCGTACCCCTTGTTTGCCACTCTGAACGCCTCGCTCGAGAAGATCACGGGCGAGAAGGTGGGCTTCGTGGTGACCGACGACTCCGTCATGCAAAAGGTGGCCCTGCTGGAGTGGGTCGAGAAATTCGTGAAGGGAAAGAAGATTCCGAAGCGGCCGGCGCTGCCGCCTGCCGTCGAGCAGGCGGTGAAGGAAATCTCCGCCGGCGGCGCGGCCGCGCCGTGACCGGCGAGTCATTGCTTCTGTGGAACTGTCGATTGGCAGCCCCCCGGTGTTCCCCGGGGGGCTGACCCTATCCGGGGCAGAAAAGGCGCCCCATGCGCTGGCTCCTGATACTGCTGGTCGTCTCGGGTGCGGTGGTCGTCGGCACCGTGCTGGTGGCGTACCGCACTCAGGGCCCGCCGGCCAACCTCATCTGGACCGCCGGCGGCGAGGTCGCCACGCTCGACCCGACCCGGATGACCGCCCTCCAGGACGGCCGCGTGGCTGCCGCACTCTTTGAAGGCCTCACGGTCCTCGACGCCCACGACCTGAAGCCGCGCGCCGGCGTGGCCAGTCGCTGGACGGTCTCTCCGGACGGCCTCACCTACACGTTCGACCTGCGCCCCGACGCAAAGTGGAGCGACGGCCGGCCTGTAACGGCCGAGGATTTCGCCTGGACCTGGCGCCGGGCCCTCGATCCCAAGACCGCCGCCGAGTACGCCTACATGCTGTACCCCATCCGCGGGGCCAGGGCGTACTACGATGAAATGCAGAAGACCTCCGGTGAGGGCGACTGGACAAAGGTGGGCGTGCGTGTCGAGAGCCCGCTTCGCCTCACCGTTGAACTCCAGCAGCCGACCGCCTACTTCCTGGACCTGACGGCGTTCGCGACGTACCTGCCCGTGCGCGGGGACATCGTGGAGCGCTACGGCGAGCGCTGGACCATGCCGCCCCAAGTCATCACCAACGGGGCCTACCGGCTGGTCGAGTGGCGATTTCGCAGCCGCATGCGCTGGGAGAGGAACCCGCACTACTGGAACGTGGCCGCCGTGCCGCTTGAGCGGATCGAACTGCGCGTCTTCGACGATCTGAACACGGCGCTCCTGGCTTACGAGACGGGGGCGGTGGACATGACGACGGTGGTGCCGGGGTTGGCCATCGAGCCGCTCCTCGAGGCCCGCCGCCTCGGCAAGCGGTCCGACGTGCTCTATGCCACGAACCTCGGGACGTACTTCTACCGGTTCAACTGCACGCGGCAGCCGCTGACCGATGCGCGCGTGCGTCGGGCGCTGGCGATGGCGATCGACCGCAAGGCCGTCATCGAGCGGGCCGCGCGCGGCGGGCAGCAGCCTTACTTCACGCTCGTGCCGCCGGGCATGCCGGGCTATACGTCGCCGCCGGGCCTCGTCGAGGACGTCGAGGCGGCCAAGCGGCTCCTCGCCGAGGCGGGTTATGGCAGCGGCGACGGTCTGCCCGAACTCGCGGTGCTCGTCAACAAGGGCGGCGACCACGTCCCGATCGCCCAGATGATCCAGCAGCAGTGGCGCGAGAGGCTCGGCATCCGCGTACGCATCGAGCAGGTCGAGTGGAAGGTCTTTCTCGACACCATACAGCACCTCGACTACCAGGTCGCCCGGGGCGGATGGTACGGCGATTACGTCGACCCCAACACGTTCCTCGACATGTTCGTGACGGGCGGGGGCAACAACCAGACTGGCTGGTCGAACGCGGCGTACGATGCCCTCATCGCGCGCGCGGCAAAGGAGACCGACGCCCAGGCGCGGATGAAGATCTTCGCCGAGGCCGAGGCCATCCTCGTGCGCGAGACGCCGATCTTCCCCATCTATGTATACACCACAACCATGCTGGTCCGGCCGGGGCTGGAAGGCCTCGAGCCGAACCTGATGAACCGGATCGATTTTGCGCAACTCCGGTGGAACATGAACCGCTCGCGGTAGGAAGCGGCGTGGCCGCGGGCTTGGCCAGCAGTGCCCATGTCATGCAGGGGCACGGCATGTTGTACCCCTGCGGGCGGCGCGGCGAGGAGGTGCGACAGCCATGACCCTGCTTCACGATTACCAGAGCGGCACGTCGTACCGCCGCGGCGCGATGCCGGCCAAGGACCCGCACTGGCGGAAGCAGGTCGGCCCCTACAAATCCTACGCCGCCGCGGGCGCCGAGACCGTAACGCTGCGTCGCCCGCGCCAGTTGCCTGCGGCGGACCTATGGCAGGCCCTCCGCACGCGCCGCAGCGTCAGAGACTTCGTGCCGGAGCCGCTGCCGCAGGAATCCCTCGCGGTGCTTCTCTGGGCCGCCCAGGGCATCTCGCAGATGGGGTCCTGGCCGCGGCGGACGGCGCCGTCGGCGGGAGCGCTCTACCCGGTCGAGACCTACGTCTGTGCGATGCGCGTCGAGGGTCTGAAGCCCGGAATCCACCACTGGGAACTACCCGAGGAACATTTGGCGCTCGTGGCCGCCCGCGAGGACATTGCCGCCGCAGCCTGCGATGCCTGCCTGGGCCAGGAGATGGTCGCTGCGGCGGCCGTGACTTTCGTCTGGTCGGCACTCTGGGCCCGCGGCGGCCAGAAGTACGGCGACAGGGCGCTGCGGTATGCGTACCTCGACGCGGGCCACCTGGCCGAGAACATGAACTTGGCGGCGACGTGCCTCGGCCTCGGGGCGTGCATGATCGGGGCGTACCTCGACGACGCCATGAATGCTCTCATCGGCGTGGACGGGCAGGACGAGGCGGTCATCTACGCTGCCTGTGTCGGCAAACCGGGGGCCTAGCAACTTGGCATGGTGTGCGTGTGCGGCGGGTCTCGTGGCCCGCCGCGCAAAGGTTCAGCCCTGAGTCGCTCGAGCCCATGAGCAAGTCGGCCAAACCGCGAGTCGTAGTCTCCAAGTGCCTCGGCTTCGCGCCGTGCCGGTATGACGGTACGATGGTTGCCTGTGATTTCGTCCGGCGGCTCAGACGCCGCGTGGCGTTCTGTCCGGTGTGTCCGGAGATGGCCATCGGCCTCGGGTGCCCGCGCGACCCCATTCGGATCGTGTTGGTCCGCGGCCGGCGTCGGCTCATTCAGCCTTCGACCGGCCTCGACTTGACGGCAATCATGCAGCGGTTCGTGCACGACTATCTGGACTCGCTCGGCCCGGTGCACGGATTCCTCCTCAAGTCGCGATCTCCGTCCTGCGGCCTGGCGGACACGAGGATCTTCGCGTCGCAAGGCGGCAAGTCGCCCGTCCGCTTCGGCAGCGGCTTCTTTGGCGCAGGGATCCTGAGGAAGTTTCGAGGCGTGCCCATCGAGGACGAAAGCAGGCTGAAGGACGCGGAGACTTGCGGGGAGTTCCTGGCAAGGCTGCTGGCCCGCCGCCGGCCCTAGCCGGCAGGCGATTGCCCCGACGCCAGGCGACGCAAACGCTCAATGAAGGCCAGACGCTCGGGTGTCAGGTCGCGGCGGACCTCCGCAGTCGGCCGGTAAACCTCGATCAGGAACGTCCCGCCGTAACCCACCTCGGCGAGGGCCCGCGCCACGTCCTCGAAGGGAATCACCCCCATGCCGGCAATGAGATGGTCGTCCTGCTTTCCGCGGTTGTCGTGCAGGTGCACGCCCCACAGTCGCGGCCCCATGAGGCCGACGACGCCCACCGGGTCTCCCGCCAGCATGGCGTGGCCCGAATCGTAGGCGAGGCCCACGTGGGGGCTGGCCAGCGCATCCACGGTCCGGCGCAGTGGCAGGGCATCGGAACCGAAAAACGGCGGCGGCATGTTCTCGATGAGGAACCTCACGCCGAACTCGCCGCCGAGACGGTCCAGGCCGCGGCACGCCTCGGCCAGCGCCGCCTCGCGCCAGGCGTCGGTCATCTTCGACTCGGCGCCCACCGGGTGGACGACAATGTCGCGGCAGCCGAGGGTCCGGGCGAACTCGGCCTCCAGCCGCATAAGGCCGAGCGACGCCTCGCGCAGGCTGCGGTCGGCGGCCGAAAGGTCGCACGGGGGCCCCGGCAGGTCATCCGCCTGGAAGTAGCCGTGAAGGCTGTCAACCACGAGGCCCGCTTGCTCGAGCGTTTCGCGCACGGAGGCCGCCGTGATGCCCTGGACGTAGTTGCGATAGACCTGGACGCGCCCGACGCCGGCGGCATCGAGCAGGGCGATCTCATCCCGCACGTCCCAGGCCTGAAAGTCGAAGGCGATGACGGCGCCGAGCGGAAGGTCGGGCATGATCAGGTTGCACCGAGGCGCTTGCGGATGTACTCGGCCCGCGCGATGTCGCGCTGGGGCTCCGAGAGGTCCACCCCGCGGATCTTCTGGATGTGCCCGGGCCGCGTCATGAGGAACAACTCGTTGACGGCGGCGATGTCGATGCCCTTCAGCCGCCCCAGGTGGATGCCCAGCCGCACGGCCGACAGAAGCAGCAGCGTCTCGTCGCTGGAGATGGTGCGCGCATGGGTCAGGAGGCCCCAGGAACGGTAGATGCGGTCGTCGACGAACATGGGGCTCTCGGCCGCCAGCACGTCTCGGGCCTGCCGCTCGTAGGCGATGATCTGCGGGATGACGCCGCCGAGGGTCTTAAGGATGTCCTGCTCGCTGCGCCCCAGCGTCGCCTGGTTGGACATCTGGTAGATGTCGCCCGTGGCCTGCGTGCCCTCGCCGTAGAGGCCGCGCACCGCCAGGCGCATCCGCGACACCGCCCGGAAGACCTTCTCGATCTGCTTCGTGAGCACGAGGCCGGGCAGGTGCAGCATGAGGCTCGCGCGCAGGCCCGTGCCGACGTTGGTCGGGCAGGCGGTCAGGTACCCCAGTTTCGGCGAGAACGAGTAGGGAACCTGCTGCTCGATGCGGTCGTCCACCTCGTTGGCATCGTGCCAGGTCTCGTCGAGTTGCAGGCCGGGGGAGTAGACCTGTAGACGGATGTGGTCCTCCTCGTTGGTCATGACGGCGATGCGCTGCGAGGGATCGATGGCAACGCCGCGGTGTCCCTCGGCGGCCGCCAGTTCGCGGCTGATGAGGTGCCGCTCCACCAGGCACCGCCGGTCGATCTCCGGCATGCCGTCGAGTTCGAACCACGAGACGTCCCTGGCCGCGAGTGCCTTGAGGACCGACGCCTTGAGCCACGCTTCGAGGTCCTCGCGCTGCTCCGGCGCGAGACGAGTCAAGAACGGCCGCCCGGCGACGTTGCGGGCCAGGCGCACTCGCGTCGAGAGTATGATGTCGGACTGCGGTCCGCCCGGTTGGAGCCAGGGGGTCGGGCGGGCGATCAGGTCATCGAGTTTCACCCGCGGTTTCCTTGTCCTTGATGAGGTCCCGGAGGCGTGCGGCCTCTTCGTAATGCTCCGACTCGATGGCCTCCTGGAGTTGGCGCCGCAGTTGCATCAGTTCACGCTGGGCGTACGAATCGGCGCCGGCGCGGTGCGGCAGTTTGCCCACGTGCTGCCCGGCCCCGTGGATCTTCTCGATCACCTCGCGCAGCGGCTCGGCGAACACCTCGTAATCGTGCGGGCAGCCCAGGCGGCCCCCGTTGCGGAACTCGGCATACGTGATTCCGCAGTCCGGACAGGTCAGCGACGCCTCCTTGCCGGCCTCCTGGTGGGCCTCGAGCATCCCCGACAGGATGTCTTGCAGGTTGGCCTGGGCCTTGATCGCCACGCCCTCCTCGCGCGCGCAGTCCTCGCACAGGTGGCGCTCGCGCTTCTCGGTCTGCAGGATTTCCGTCAGGTGGATCGTAGCCTGCTGCTTCTTACACCGCTGGCAAAGCACGCCTGTTCCCTTCACTGGGGAGGGCGACGGCACCCCTCGCCAACCGTCTATCGACCACTGACGACCGCGTTCATAATACTTCCCGGCGGGCGCATAGTCAATTGCGGCCGGCGAGCCAAGACTTACGAACTGCCGGGGCGCGGAAGCCAAACGACGGAGGCGCGAGACCTGGCGGCTACTTCTTCTCCCATCGCTCGAGATAGGCGACCTGGCTGAGCGTCCGGCCTTCGCGGATCTCGGCCCGCATGCGGTTCTCAGCCTCCAGCACGTCCTGCGCGCGGTTGGCCAACTCGACCACGTGGTCCTTCGCGAGGACCATGACGCCGTCGGCGTCGCCCACGAGCCAATCGCCGGGTAACACCTCGACGCCCGCCAGGCGGATGGGGGCGCCGATCTCGCCGAAGCCTTTCGGATACCCCGCGTGGCTGGCCACGAGGCGGGCATGGGCCGGGAAGTTGAGGCGGCGGATCTCGTCGGTGTCGCGGATGGCCCCGTCAATGACCACGCCCGCCAGGCGCCGCTCGAGGGCGCTCTCGGAGGCCAGTTCGCCCCACACGGCCGGGGGCACGCCGCCCGCGTCGATGGCGATGACGGCGCCGGGGTCGGCGCGGTCGATGGCCTCGACAGGCTTGGCGAAGTCGCCCGGCGCGGTGCGAACCGTGAGGACCGGCCCGACGAGTTTCGCCCCGGGCGTAATCCGCATGAGGTCGGTAAGGCACGGCCGATGGTGGGCGGCATCGCTCAGGTTGGCGGTGGAAACGCGCATGAGCACCTCTCGCACGCCTTCGAGGCCGGCGCGCCGGAACAGTTCCGTCTTGACGCCGCGGCCCGTGTCGATGGCCTTGCGGATGTCGGCCGTCGCCCGCGCCGGGTCGTGGGCCTTGATGATGGCGCCGCCGACGACCACGATCGAAGCGCCGGCCGCAGCCGCCTGCGGCGCGGTTTCGGAATTCAGCCCGCCCGCGGCTGCCAGGGGAATCGCCGTGATCTTCGCCAGCCGCTCGATGACCGCGAACGGGCTGCCGCCGGCCATCTGCACGTCGATCGGGCAGTGGACCGACACGAACGCCACGCCCCAGTCGGCCATGCGTTCGACCAGGCGCTCGGGCTCTGCCACGCCCAAAATGTCGACGCCGATGCCAAGGCCGAAGTTGCGGCCGACTTCGGCCGACTCGCGGATGGTCGACTCGCTGGCCGCCCCGAGGACGATGGCGTAATCCGCCCCCGCCTTGGCCGCCGCCTCCATCTCAACGCGCCCGGCGTCGGCCGTCTTCATATCGGCCACGACCTTCTTCTCGGGGAACCGGGCCCGGAGGGCACGCACGGCGTCCAGGCCCTCGCTCTTGATGAGGGGCGTGCCCGCCTCGACCCAGTCCACGCCCTGCGGCACCGCCAGGTCGGCGATCCGCAGGGCCCGCTCGAGGTCCAGGAAATCCAGCGCGAGTTGGAGCGTGACCGCCATGGTCAGGCCTCCTTCATTGATTCTCGGGTGGCATGGTTCGCCCCCGCCGGGTATGAGCACCCGGCAAGCCCCCGGCACCGCCGGGGGATGCCTCAACCCGGTTCATCCCCACGCGGTGCGTGGGGCTTGTGAACGATGCCACCCATCGAATGGCGCTTGACGGAGCGCTAGGGCCGCCAGGTGGCGCCGCAGCGGTCCGATTCCCAGGCCGTGACGGCCGCGACGCGAACGTGAGCGGGCAGGCGCTGCGCGACAGCCTCGGCAATCACGCGGGCCAGGTTCTCGCTCGACGGGTTCAAGCGGTCGAACGGCGGCACCTCGTTCAGGTACGCATGGTCGAAGCGGTCCAGCACGTCGCGAAGGATCTCCCTGGCATCGCGGAAATCCAGGAGCATGCCGTCCTCGCCGACCTCCTCGCCCGCCAGCCGCAGGTCCACCCGCCAGTTGTGGCCGTGAAGATGCTCGCATTTGCCTTGGTAGGCGCGCAGGTTGTGCGCGGCACTGAACTCGTGCTGCACGAAAAGTTCGTACGCCATCTTGAGGTTCCCGGGCAGCACTCGGACGATGCGGCGGCCGCCCCGAGCCGGAACTCACATTCTAGAAGTCCGTCGCGGGTGACACAAGGCCTTTGTGGGCTTTCGCGCGGGCGCTTGGGGCGGGCACGGATGACAAATAGCCCTTGACGCAGTCTCGCGAATCCTTAGACTGCGCCGGACTTTTTCCGGGCACCGGGAATAGAAAGAGGACGACGATGAATCCGCTTCACGGGTGTGCCAGGCGTTTGAGAACAGGCCTTCTGCCGGCCGCCGCGGCCTGCCTGCTCGTGGGCGCCGCCACGGTCGCCATGGCCGGCGAGGCCGACATTAAGTTGCCCGAACTGGGCAAAGTGAACTTCGAGATCTTCGGCGCGACCGTCAACGGCGTCCACCTGATGTACGCGGGCCTGGCGGTCTGCGTTATCGGCCTGCTCTTCGGCCTGGTGCAGTACAAGCAGGTCAAGGCCCTGCCGGTCCACAAGACCATGGGCGACGTCTCCGACACGATCTGGGAGACCTGCAAGACCTACCTTCTTCAGCAGGGCAAGTTCCTTATCATTCTCTGGGCTCTGATCGGCGCGTGCATGGTCTACTACTTCGGGTTCCTGGAGAACTTCTTCGGCGAAGGCAAGGTCGGGGCGCTGGCCCTGATCCTGGTGACCTCGATCATCGGCATTCTGGGTTCGTACGGCGTGGCGTGGTTCGGCATCCGCATCAACACGCGGGCGAACAGCCGCGCGGCCTTCGCCGCCCTGAAGGGCTATCCCATCGGGGCCATGACGGTGCCGATGCGGTCGGGCATGAGCGTGGGCCTGCTGCTAGTGAGCGTGGAACTGTTCTTCATGATCTGCATCCTGGTGATGCTGCCCGACGAACTGATCGGGCCGTGCTTCATCGGCTTCGCGATCGGCGAGTCGTTGGGGGCCAGTGCCCTGAGGATTGGCGGCGGCATCTTCACGAAGATCGCCGACATCGGGTCGGACCTCATGAAGATCATCTTCAAACTCCCCGAAGACGACCCGAAGAACCCGGGCGTCATCGCCGACTGCACGGGCGACAACGCCGGCGACAGCGTCGGCCCCACGGCCGACGGTTTCGAGACGTACGGCGTGACGGGCGTGGCCCTCATCACCTTCCTGGCGATGGCCCTCTTTGCCCCCGTGATGGGCAAGTTGGACTCGCCCGACGCCGCCGTCAAGGCCGAGGCCGGCGCGCAGGCCATGCTGTGCGCCCAACTCATCATCTGGATCTTCGTGATGCGTATCCTCATGATCCTCACGTCGCTGGTCTCCTACTACATCAACGAGAGGTACACGATCGCGAAGTACGGCGAGCAGAAGCACTTCGACCCCGAGAAGCCGCTGACGCACCTGGTGTGGCTGACCTCGATCATCTCGATCGCCGTCACGTTCGGCGCGTCGTACCTGCTCTTGGGCAATGATGCCAGGCACCCGACGATCTGGTGGGTGTTGTCGGTGATAATTTCGTGCGGCACGGCGGCGGGGGCCCTGATTCCGGAGTTCACGAAGATCTTCACGAGCACCAAGAGCCGCCACGTCGACGAGGTGATGAAAAGTGCACAGCAGGGCGGGGCGTCGCTGTGCATTTTGTCGGGGTTCGTGAGCGGCAACTTCTCGGCCTTCTGGACGGGTTTGCTCATCATGGGCCTGATGTTCCTGGCGTTCCTGGTTGGCGGCGACGTGCGCGGCCTGATGCCGCCGGGATTTGAGTTTGCCGCCCCCATCTTCTGCTTCGGACTCGTGGCGTTCGGATTCCTGGGCATGGGGCCGGTGACGATCGCCGTCGACTCCTTCGGCCCGGTGACCGACAACGCACAGTCGGTCTACGAACTCTCGCAAATCGAGCGGTTCCCGAACGTCAGGGACCAGATCAAGAAGGACTTCGGCTTCGAGCCCGATTTCGAGAACGCCAAGCATTTCCTGGAGTCGAACGACGGCGCCGGCAACACCTTCAAGGCCACAGCCAAGCCGGTGCTCATCGGGACGGCCGTCGTGGGCGCCACGACGATGATCTTCAGCATCATACTCCTGCTGGGCCACAACGTCGTAGGCGGCGTCGACAAGGTCATCAGCATGCTGAGCCTCGTGCAGCCCGAGATCGCCTTCGGCCTGCTGATGGGCGGCGCCACGATCTACTGGTTCACCGGCGCGTCGACGCAGGCGGTCGTGACCGGCTCGTTCCGCGCGGTGGTGTACATCAAGGAACACATGGACCTTACGAAACACACGGCCGACGTGAAGGACTCGAAGGAGGTCGTCAAGATCTGCACGCAGTACGCCCAGAAGGGCCTCGTGAACATCTTCATCGTGGTCTTCTGCCTGGCGCTGGCCCTGGCGTTCTTCAACTCGTACTTCTTTATCGGCTACCTGATCGCCATCGCGTTCTTCGGCCTGTTCCAGGCCATTTTCATGGCGAACGCGGGCGCCGCCTGGGACAACGCCAAGAAGATCGTCGAGGTCGACCTGAGGCAGAAGGGCACGGACCTCCACGCGGCGACGGTCATCGGCGACACGGTGGGCGACCCGTTCAAAGACACTTCGTCGGTGGCCATGAACCCCGTGATCAAGTTCACCACGCTCTTCGGCGTCCTGGCGACGCAGATTGCCGTGACGATTCCCAAGGAGCAGGAACACGTGAAGTGGCTCATCGGTGGCGTCCTCTTCCTGGTGGCGCTGACGTTCATCTACCGATCCTTCTACGGGATGCGCATTCCGCAGGACACCGCGAAGAAGGCGTAGGCGGGACCCGAACCCCAGGGGTCGATTGGATGAGATCGCGCGGCGGCCTCTCGACGGCCGCCGCGCTTCTTCATGCAGGCAGGGGCAACGCCCTCAGCGGCGTCATTCCGAGCGAGCGCCGCGAGTCTGGCTACAGCGGCTTCTTCTCCTCCACCTTCACGTTCATGTCGCCGCAGCCGACGAGGCGGATCCAGTAGTCGCCGGGCCTGCTGCGCATCATTTTGGCGCCCGTGCTGCCCGTGAAAGAAGCGACGTGCACCGACGAGGTTTTGACCGTCCACGTTTCATCGACGCGGTAGATGTGCACTTGAATGGGCAGCCCGATCCGGGCGGGTTTGAGGTCCCACTGGATCCGCCACTCCTCGGAGGTCAGTTTGAACGTCTGGCTCGTGGCGCCAAGCGAGTCGCTTCTGTCGGCCGAGAGCGGCACTTCCACCCACTTGAAGTCGGGCTCCTTGGCCGTGGACTTCCCGGGCGTCTTCGTCGGCCCCGGCTCGGGCTTCGTGACGGGGCCCGGTCTCGTCGCCGGCTCCGGCTTGACGGCCACAGCCACCGGGGGCTTGTCGGGATCGGGATAGCGTTTCGCCAGCGATGCCTTGAGAAGCGCCTCGTCGAGCCATCCTTCCTTGGTCCAGATGCGGACCCGCGTCTCCTCGCCCGGCCCGGCCTTCCGCGGGCTAAATGGGAAGACCCAGACCGCACTGCCTGCCAGCGTCTGGACGGTCACGGCCCTGGCGGCCTCGCGCTGCGCGGATTCCAGTTCCTGGCACGACACGTCAAACAGGCGGGCGGTCATGGGCTTCCCGTCGCGGGTGATCTCGAACAGGTCGCCTTCGATCGTGCGGCCGATCATGCAGCCGATCGCCGGCGGCACCGGCGGCGGGCCCTTGTTGGTCATCCCCGCGGCGTCGGCGGGGCCTTGCACCTGGGCAGACGGGTCGGCCCGGCGCTTGGCATAGCCCGCCCGAATAAGGACTTCGTCGAGCCAGCCTTTGTGGGTCCACACGCGGGCCGCCAGTTCGCCCTCCGTCCCGCCTTTCACGGCGCCGCAGGGGAACACCCAGAACGGTTGCGGTTCCAGGAGATCCTTCGCGACGGCCTTCGCGCTGGACCGGGCGGATTCGCCGAGGCCCTCGCACTGTGCGTCGAAGAGGCGGACCCGGATGATCTTGCGGTCTTCGCGCTCGAACTCGAAGGTGACGCCGTCGATGTTGCGGACGCGGCTTATGGCCACGGTGTAGAACGCCGGCGGGGCAGGAAGCGCGATGGGCCTCGGGACGGGAGGCGCGGGCTTCACGGGCTGCTCGGCCGGCTCGGACTCCTCCTCGGCAGCGGCGACGGCTGCGGCAAAGCCAAGGACGACTCCCGCCAGCGCCGCCGCCAACCAGGCGGCCCTGGACCGGCGCTCAGCAACGCCGCAGGCGCTGCGAAGCCCCGGCGCTGTGCCCTGACGTGGCCTCATGGCGGATCTCCTGCTACACCGCTCCGCACTGGACGTCGAACGGACGACAAAGGCGGGCGCACGCTTCCCCCGTCTCTTAGTATAAACACCTGCGCGCATGAGCCAGATTGCACAAAAATCCTGTCTCGCGACCTCTCGCTTGGACTCGGCGGCGGCGCGCGGGTTCCATCCGTCCGGGCCCACGGAACAGGGCCGGCGGAATTGGCTGGCACGCCCCGCGGGAACCGTGCGAAAATGGCCCGGCCCCGGACAATGCCAAACACCACTTGAGGTTGTGCGGCGGGTCAGGAGACCCGCCGCGCAAGGTGGCGTTGTGGGACGGAGGAGCCCCGCCATGCCAACCTGGAAACCCAGCCGCCGCGCGAGAATCTGGTTCCTCGGCGCTTTGGCCATCGCCGGCGCCGCAATCGGGGGTGCCGTCGTGGCCGCAGAACTCAAAGCCCCATTCTCCTGGACCCTTTCGCCGCCCCTGATTACAGCCGTCGACCGGCCCGAAGACGCCTACGT
>Ga0315275_10002935_pt1 | contig 15592 bp, 6 predicted proteins | sample YL17G03_0_MG_FD_205557 | JGI IMG/M metagenome (GOLD analysis project Ga0315275, IMG submission 205557) | Sediment microbial communities from Yellowstone Lake, YNP, Wyoming, USA - YL17G03_0 | ecosystem: Environmental > Aquatic > Freshwater > Lake > Sediment | place: USA: Wyoming | collected... | reverse complement strand
AGATACGGGGTGTTCTTGGACAGGCTGAGCCGAAGAAGGTGCTCGTTCTCGCTGTAGTCGCATTCATCGCCGTCGTCGGGGGCGAGCGTGAGGTAGACGACCGTTGACCCGTCTTTCCGCCATTCCACATCCATCCCCGGCCCGAAGGTGCCGGTCAACAAGTCGACGTACACCGAAACAGGATCGAGTATGAGAATGTTCTGAACGCTGTCCACGCCGGTATTTGTGTATGTGATCGTGTATGTCAACACCTCTCCGGGCGCGGCGGCGCCGTTGTCGACGCGTTTCTGCAGGACAATCATCCCCACCGTGCCGTCGACCACAACGACGGCGTCGATCGCCTGGGCTTGTGATGTGAGCCCCGTTCCCGCGATCGTCTGCACGGCGTCGACGCGTGTCAGGTACGTCGTCCCGGGCGGCGACATCATCGGAATGAAAACGCGAAGGAGCGCACAGACATGGTCCTTTCCCGCCGCGGGGTCCATGTCGAGGTCGCTTGGGTCGAGGGTCCGATCGCTGCCGTTGAACAAGCCGTCTTCGTTCTCGTCGAAGAGGAACATCGTCACGGCGGCCGGGTCCGCCGCGGCCGTCAACGTCACGGCACCTGCCGTCCCTGCATCGAGCCTGTGGGGGAAGTCGGCGTACGCGCCCGCCGCCGCGTTCGACACCGTCCCCGAAGAGAGACGGATCCCGGGGACATCGGCGAAATCGGCCGTGAGGGTGTCGCCGGCAGCGAGCACCGCGGGACCGACGGTGTCGGGTGAGAGCGAGACGAACCCCGAGAGGTTCTGTTCGACCACGGTGACCCTCGAGCCCCCGGCGACGAGGATCGTGAAGCGGCCGCCGCCGTCCGTTGAGAACGCGAGGCCGCTCGCCGTCTCCACGACGCGCACACCACCCAGCCCTGCGTCTCCGGCTCCATACGATCCGTTGTGATCGCGGTCGTCGAAGACGACGCCCCGAACCACCGCCGCCGTTTGCGTGAGAAGACGCGCGCTCTCCGGCGCATTCGGAGGAAGCGAAGAGTTCGAATTGATGATCGCGGGGAACACACCGACGCCCGCATTCGCTGGCACGGAGACTTTGACCGTGTACACGTGCGATCCGCCCGGCAGGATGACCGGGGTCCAGAGGGGGCTTGTGCGATCGGCTTTGCCGTCGTTCAAAACGACGCTCGACGAAGGCCATCCCGAAGGCGGTTCCCAGAAAACTCTGAACGAATCCGCGAAGGACCCGGCGTTGCGGACCTCGAGCGCCGCCGTGTACGACGCGCCCGGTACGGATGGGTGAACCGATACGCCTCCCTCACCCGACCCCACGGGACCGAAGACGCCGGCGCCATTTCCATCGATGACGAGATCCGCTCGAGGGGGACCGACGATCGTGATACGGGTCTCGATGCTCTCGACGACGTTGGGATCCGCGTTCGACACGACGTCGATGACGTATCGATAGACCCCGGGGAACGCGCCCAGGGGAACCGACACCTCGAACGTGAAGAGTGAAAAACCGCCGGCCGGGACTGGGCCTGTCGTGTACGGAGAGCCGTTGCCGTTGAGAGTCGCTTGCCAGAACGGAATCGTGTTCCAACTCAAAACGTACGCATCCGCACCGCCTCCTTCGTTTTGAAGTTCGATCGTGAACCTCAAAAGAGCCGGCGCCGAACGCGTCTGGAAGGAGGAGCCTCCGAGACCCGTCCCCGACGAACCGTAGGCACCGTCTCCGTTACCGTCGATGATCGCGTCGACCACCCGCCGGGGTGTGACATAGACCCGTCCCCGCACGCTGTCGACATAGAAGCGCCTGTCGGTTTTCTGGCCGTCGACGATGATGTCGAAACTTCCGCCGGGCGACGTCGCTGGCACGACGACCTTGAGCTGATACGTCCCGGCGGGATACCGCGTGAGGGGCGACGTCCGGCCGTCGAATGTGACCCGCCAACCCGGCGGCGTGTTCCACGAGACATCGATCGCGTTTGTTCCGCTCAAGTTCTGCAGCGCAACGGTAAAAATTGCGGAGTCCCCCGGGGACACCGTCCGCTCGGCGCTGCCGCCGAGCCCCGACCCCAGAGGGCCGAATACGCGCACGCCATCGCCGTCGATGAGCAGATCGATCTGCCCTGTCTGGGTGACGGTCACCGTCGCGGTCACACTCTCCGAGATGGCGCCGCTCGCAACCGACACCGCGTTGAAGATCGAGCTGTATGTGCCCAGCTTCGTGTTCTCCGGCATCGATATCTTGAGCTCGATCTCGAGGGTTGAATACGCGGGGATGACGGGAGTCCTTCGGGGCAAACTATAGTCCACGCCGCCGATCGCCACGACCGCGGTCCAGCCCGACTTCGGCCGGACCCACGAGAGGTCGTAGGAATCGGCGATGCCGCTCTCGTTCTGGATGGTCACGGGAAAAACAACCTGATAACCCAGCTCGCTTGCGCTCGTGGTCGAGCCGCCCAACCCGGACTGCGTGCGATCATAGATGCCGTCGCCGTTCCCGGCGATGACGAGATCGACGCGAGGCGCGAGCAGCCTCAGAATCGCCCGGATCGAATCACGCTCGAGCGTGTCGGGGACCGCTCGCGAATACACGATCGTTTCGTAATCTCCGCCGGGGTTTGGCTGCGGCACGCTCGTCTCCAGCGTCAACGCCACCATGTCGCCCGGGGGCACGAGATCGGTGTTGAAATCGGTCGTGTGCGGACTTCCGCGGTACAGGATCCTCCACGCGGCACCGGGGTCCGCCGCCGCGCTCACGCGGAACGCAGTGGGAACGTCGCCGGTGTTTCTCAGCTCGAGGGCGTACGAGACGGCCGTATTCCACGGACCCGTCTTGAGCGCGTACCCCCCGCTCCCGCCGTCCCCCACAACACCGTACCCGTTCCCTTCGACGACGAGGTCGGTGCCGTACCTTGCCTGAAGCACCCCCACTCCCATCCTGACGCTGTCGAAACGGGTGGGGCGCGTCGTGCTCACCGCGTCGAGAACAACGTTGTAGCCGCCCGCCGCGGTTCCCGCCGGAGGCACGACGAGGACACGATAGCGGTCGACCTCGCCGGGTGACATCGCGCGTGTGGTGTACGGGAAGGCTATCGGGCCCGAACCGGCGTCGACCCGGACGGCCCACCCGGGAGGCGCAGCGATCGTGAGGCGGTAGGTATCGGCGTCTTGTCCCTCGTTCTCGACATCGAGATCGAAAAACGCGGTGTCCGCGGGAAACGTGCTCTCATCGGCGACTCCCCCCGCGCCCGACCCCACCGCGCCAAAAACATCGTTCCCGTTGCCGTTCACCGCGAGATCGAGGAACCGCTTGCAGACAAGAGACACGTCGTCGACGTAGGCCCACGTTTCCCAGAGGTTGTCATTCGTGTTCGCCTGTTCGAAATAGATCCTCACGGTCTGTCCCGCGTACGCCGCCATGTCCACGCCGACAGGTGTCACGTTGTCGTCGCTCACCCACCCGCCGTCCTTGAACACGTAGCTCGGGTCGGAGAAGGTCAGACGCAAAAGAGTTTGAAGCACCGCGTTGCTGGTGCTTCGTATCTGCGCGGTGAATGGATCAAAGGGGTCCGTGTCATACCCCTGTTGACGCACTTTGAAATAGAGCCGTGCGCTCGAGACGTTCGCCGGAATCGTGACGTCTTGGTACATATATCCCGCGGCGCTCTTGCGCTCCTTCGAATATTTGAATCCGAGGCGAACCGAATAGCTGCCCGTGTAGGGCAGGTCGGGGACGACGACGTGGTCGGCGAGGTCTGGATTCGAGAGGTTCCCGCGATACGCGCCGTGTATCCAGTAGGGTCCGAAATCACCCGTCTCGAACGAGCCGTTTTGTATGAGCTCGCCCGCAATGACCGCGGCGGGACTGGCAAGCGCACCCGCGACGGCGAGGCAGACGAGACACGCGAAACGGGCGCGACGCAAACACCGCGCGTTGCGGAGGATCGATCCGACCGCCGTCCGGAAGAAGAACGTATTCCCGTTAGAACCGATAGCCATTGAACATCCAGTCCGCGAGAATCAGCTGGAGCCGCAAACCGAAGCCTTTTTCCCACGCTTCGTTCTCAGCCATATCTCTGTCCTCGAATCCATTCACGCTGTACCCCGCCCCGATGCGAATACGATCGAAAAGAACCCGCCCGATCTCGATGCCCGCACCGGTCTGACGTGTCCCCGCACTACCCTGCCCGAGAAACCTCCCCCAAACATCCACGTCCCATTTTCTGGCGAAGCGATAAACATACTGCGACAGAACGAGGTAATTCCGTCCCGTCTCCGAGATTCCCAGGCTGTAGTCCTCGACTCGTTTGAAGGCGAGCTTGAACCGGAGCTCGTGCGCCGGTTCGGGCATGACGTTCACATCCGTCGAGACGACGGTCGTCCAGACGATCGCCTCGGGGTCGACGGGTGAATATTTGTCGTACTGCGTTTTGATGAGGAGAAGCGTCTGAACGGGTGTCACCTCCGGCCGGTACACACCGGCGAGACGGCCCTCCGTCGTGAACGACGATCGTCGCCCGTCGTACGAGCCGATCGAGAGGGCGTCCTTGAACAAGACCGAGACGCCGTTTTCGAACTCTTTCAGCGCGTCGATCCTGAAAAGATGGCGCTCCGCCGCTCGTTGCCATCTGTACTCGTACTGGCCTTCGACGAGCGACTCGCCTTTGATCGAACGGCTGAGACCCGTTTTGAGCGCCACGTACTCTTCTTCACTCTGGCTCGAGAATGACCGGAAGCCTTCGATGTCGAACGACCCTTTGAAATCGGGACTGATGAGTACGTTCTGCCTGAGACCCATGATCGTCCCCAGTCGTTCGTCGTTGGCCGTCCGGCTCATCGCGTACTTCGAGTAGACCGTCGAATTGCGTCCTGCTCGCGCTTCGACACCGGCGAGGAGCTGGTGGGTGGCCGGCCGGTCGTGGCCGGAAAGATACTCGTGCGTCGCGACGACTTTGTATCTTTCGAGAACCGCAAACGACAAAGCCGACCGGAGCCGATCCGGATAGTCATCGACCACTTCTCTGCTTTGGTTCATCTCCCAGTGCGTTTCGAATTCGCCGCGGCTTCCCGCCTTGACGCCGGCGCCCACCATCGAGAGCAGGCTCTCCCGCTCGTCTCCGTCCCGGTCCTGTCTTGCCGCGCGCACCCCGCCTCCGAGCATGAACACCGACCCCTCGTACTTGCCGAAGACATCGATGTTGTCCTTCTGTTCGCCGGTGTTCTCGAAACGGTGTTTGTGGCCGTGACTGTCGATCGAGAAATCGCGGGCGAGTTTGAGATGCGAATCGAATCCCGCTTTCTCGCTGAAGAGCTCGTGCGCCGATCCGGCAAACGAAGGGTTGAGAAAACCGCCGTCCACTTTCCTCATGTACACCGAGTGCTCGCCCCTGAGGTTTTTCGCGCCGAGTTGGAGTTTGTACGCGCTGCCCTCTCCCGCAACCCCGTCTTCGCTCCTCGCTATCTCTCCGGAGAGATCCAGCTTTCCCAGCGATACGCCTCCGTTCGCTCCGTAGAGCGCATAGTCCGAGCCATCCCCGTCTTCCGTCACGGCGGACGCGCCGAGCTTGAAACGTCCGTTTCCAGCGAGGTCCCCGCGAACCCCGTATACGGTGTTCCCTTCGTTCGATGATTCGGCTTCGTAGATCGCGACGATCATCACGGGATTCAACTCGCCCGAGAAAGCCGGGACGGGTTGTTTCATGAGAATGGCGCCGTTGAAGTAGTTCACGGTGAAGTCGCGGTGCTCGACGAGAGGTGTGACCTCGAGTACCTTCTCGGGCTGGTAGCGGTCCCGCACTTCGATGACGAGGTGGATGGAGTTTTCCACGACCGGCGACCGCGAGAGGTAGTAATACCCGCTCGTACCATCGCCCGGGATCTCGTCCCGCACGGTGAAGAAATCCGTTTTCGTCACAAACGCGTTCACGCCGGTGGCGCCCGAAACGATGGCTCCCTCGACCCCCGTCGCGCTTCTCTTGTACGCGAGAAATTCCCCTTCGGTGAGAGGCGAACGAAAATCCCCGTACCTCAGAAAAGACTGCCCCCTCTCGAGCGCGATGTAGTTGCCTCCCTGCGCGGGGGCGGCGTAATGAAGTTCAGACGCGTCACCGTAGATCGTGTACTGAGTCTGGGGGTTGTCGGTTTTCAAAAGAGGGTCGTCGTACCGCTTCTTGCTGTCGACACGCGCGGTGAGGTTGATCCCCGCAAAGGCGGTCCCCTGAACAAAGAAACGGGATTCGCCGCCCGCTCGAAGACCGTCGTCGTAGTTCTCGAGTCCCAGCGGGTCGCCGCTGCCCGATGCGTCGACGGCGCCGAGCCTGCCTTCGATGATCCCCGCGAGGAGCATACGGCGCTGCGGAGGAACGTAGGCGACGAGGCACGACGCGGTGACGCCGTGGGATTCGACCGCGATCCGTTCTCTCCCCGTCGTGGAACTCGGGCGCACGCGGAGGAGACACTCGCCGTCATGGCTCGCGATCTGAAACCCCGGCTGGCCGGGATTCTCATCCGTCCCGACGACGAGCGAATCGCCGTCCACAACGGTGGCCAGGAGTCCGTTGATCGCGGGGAGTCCGATCTCATCGCGAAGCTCGACGCGAATCGTCTCGGTCGAATAGCCGTCCGCCGGAAGGATCACGCGTTCGGGCGAGAGGGTGATCGACGCGGGTCTTCCCGCAAGAGCGACGGTGACGCTATCCACGAGCGGAGCGGATCCATCGACGGGTTCGGCGCGAAGCGTTATCGTGTTCCATCCGCTCTCGATTTTTACGCCGTAGTATGTGAGCTCCTCGACCCGGTCCTCGAGACGGATCACTTTTTTGCCCAGCTGTTTTTCAGACACCGCCTTTCCGTTGCACACAAGCTCAAAACGGCTTCCCAGGGGAACTCGCGCAGCGACCTCGATCTGATCCTTTTTCGTCACCACGCTCCGGTCGGCGGGCTCGATGAGACCGAGTAGTTCATGCTCGCCCGCGCGTGCCGAGGCGAGCTCGCGATCCGTTGGAAAGACGTCGCCGCGCGTCGAGAGGCTGTCCGCGTGTTCGTCGAGAGAAACCGCTCGAGGTCGCGGCACGAGTTCCGCCGTCCCCGGCGGGAGGGGGAAGGACACGACGGCGTGCCCCGAGGGGATCAGATGCACCACCCGCTCGGTCCCGAAGGCGGCGTTCGATTGCATCGAGACGGCCGTCATGTCGACGCATCCGAGAGGGAGCGTCCCCTCGTCGATTCGCACAACCCGGTATCCAGAGAACACGCGGGGGATCGAGAAGCGTCCCGTCGAGTCGGTGAGGGCGTACTCGCCGCTTTCCAAAAACACAGCGACCTTGGGGATGCCCTTATCCCCCTTGTCCCGCTTTCCGTTCTTGTCGGCGTCGACGAACACATCGCCGAGAATGATCCCCTCGTCCGAGAAGATGTCGTTGTCGACCTTGAGCACGTTGACCACGGGACCCGCAAAGACGTCCCGGGCCAGTGCGGTGCCCCGGACATCACCGGTGATTTTCGTCCATCCCCTCGACACACGGCTGTTGACCACGAACTTGACAACGCTCTCCCGCCGCTCGCCGGGCGCGAGCGGGCCGGCGTGCCAGACGATATCGCTGCCGCTCATCTCGAAGGTTGGACTGCCGAGAAAATCAAGCGTGGGCTGTACCGTCTCGCGGACCACGACGTCATCGACACGGACGCTGTCGGTCAGGTTGGTGACAGCGGTCACGAACGTCACGACATCCCCGAACGCCGCCTGGTTTTCTTTGAACGTTTGTTCGAGCGAGACCGCGGCGGCGGCGTTGAACGGCTCCGCGAGAACCACGCGGTCGTCCGTCTCGTTGACCCTCGTCGTGTCGAGAAGCGATCGGACGCGGAAACGTATCGAAAGCGAATCATCGACGACGGTGTAGAACGACTCCGATCTCGATGTGACGCGAACCTGTATCCTCTTTTTTTCGCCCGTGTCGAGTTGTCCCAACAGCAGGGCGTGCGGGTTCGCAGAAGAGGTTTGAAGCTCGTTTCCGCTCGTGTCCAGTACCGCCACATCGACACCCGCGGGCCAACCCGACGGCTCGACGGGTTCGATTTGAACGACCTCCGCTTCACGACCCTCGTTGAGCACGTCGTTCTCGAAGACGACCGATCGGCTGCTCAATCCCACGTCGGCGCGCGCCACATCATCGGGACTTCCCTCGCCTCCAGGCAGCGCCTTCGGGTTGTCGGCCGGTCCCACGTGAAGCGTGTTCGTGGGTCCCGCCCGTGTGACGATGCGAACGACGCTCTCTTCGAGATGCCGGGTCGTCTCGTCGCCGACCTCGGCGCGCACTGCGAGGAAGCTCTCTCCCCCTCCCCTCCCCGACGAGAGAACCACGAGCGTGCTGAGATCAATCCCTTCGCCTGGCGCGAGGTTCAAGAACGAGCGGTTGTCCTCGCCCGTATCGAATTCGGAGTTTGCGTTCGAGTCGTGAAAAAAGAGAACGCTCCCCAGCCCGATCGTCGACGGAGGAACAATACTCGAGGTGACCTCGATCGAGTCGGCAACGTTCCCGGCGTTTCGCAGCTCGAAGCGGCAGTCGAGGCTATCCCCCTCGAAACCGCTGAGCGAAAACGCGGGCGCCGAGACGGTTCCGAGAGGCGTCAAACTGATGCGGTAGTACGCTCCGACCGGGGTGAGAATGGGGTTCGAAAAAACGACAAACCGGGTCCCGCGTGCGAGATACTGCGATGTCGAGCGGCTCAGGATCTCGTACCCCGCGGGCGGGACGGCGGCTCTGGGGGCCGGGACGCGAAAAAAGACCCCCGCGATGACCCAACAACTCAAGAGGATGTGTGTCAACGGGTTGGACAGCCGTATGCGCCGCCGCTGAGTTCTCACTCACACGCTCCGCCATATAAGCGGCCGGCGGATGGGTGGTTGGAACCACCCATCCGCCTGCCATGGTGAATTATCGCTCGGCCAACCGAGTTGGCTTACTCTGCGACGATCCGTGCCACGAAACTCACGCCGATGGTCGACGCGCCGCCCGGCTCGAGAACCCCCGCCAGAACGAATCGGACGTGCGTGACGTCGGCATCGAAGTTTGCCGGCGCGCCGCCGCCGCCGCTCACCGGCGTGTAGGTCCAGGTCACACCGCCGTCGTTCGAATACTCGGCGGTGATCCCCGTGATCGAGGCCGGCGGCGTACCCACCGCCGCCGAAGCCACGCGGAACTGCGTGAACGCCGGCACGGCATCGAGGATGACGATCGCCGTGAGCGAGTCCGTGCCGAGGTTCTGATAGCTCGTGGCGTACGTGAGCTGCGTCCCCGGCACCTGGGCACCCGGAGGAGCAACCGACTTTGTGATCTGGAGATCGCCCGCGGTGATGACGGTGACGTCCACCACGTCGTCGGATACGAGAGTGACGTTGCCCGTTGCCGTCAATGTGCCGGTCTCCACGGTGCCAAGCGTCGCCGTCGCGGGAACGAAGAGCTGTGCGATGACGGTCACGCTCGCGCCCGGGGCGAGGAACACGGAGTTCATCGGGTTGTTGAGCGCATCGTAGAAGATGTACGTCCAGCCCTGAGATGACACGTAGGAGAGAGCGAAGGTGTCGGACACGTTTCCGGTGTTGGTGAGCGTGTGGGTATACCGCACCGTACCGCTCACGCTTGCGCTTCCGTTCCGATTCGGAAAGAAGTCCACCGCGGCAAAGCTGTTCACCGTCACCGTGTTCGTGATGGTGTCCGAGATCGTTCCGTTGTTCGTCGATGTGGCGGTAAAGGATGCGTTGTTCACACCCGGAGCCGCCCCCGCCGGAACGGACACACGCGCGATGACGTTGACTTCGGACGACGCGGGCACGGGGCCGACCGAGACGAGCGTTGTCGTTTCGCCCGGATCGAGCGCGCCGTTCCCGTTCGCGTCATCGTAGTACGTCACGCTCCAGCCCGCCGGGACCGAAGAGCCGAGCGTGTAGGAGTCCTGACCGTCGCCCGTGTTGACGACATCCAAAGCGAAATCGACGGTGGTACCCGGGTTGGCGTTCTGGTTGACCGCGAGGTTGTTCGTCCCCGGACCGCCGTTGTAGTTGCCGATGTCGACACCGGCCGGAACCACGGCGAGCACACGATCCGTCGTCAAGTTGACTTCGGCGGGGTTGTTCGTCGATTGCGCCCGTATGACCGCGTCGAACGGTCCGCCCGCGGACTGGTTGCCCGGAATCACGAGACGGACGATGATATCGGCAGTACCACCCTGGGGCAAGGGTCCGACGTCCGGAATCCCATCCGTTCCGGTGTCCCCAAGCGGGGTCACACCATCGGACCTCAATAGAATGACTCCCCACGTGGGCGGGACGGTGGACGCCGCATCGAGGAGGATATTGATCTGATCGCTTGCGTTGCCGTCGTTCCTCACCGTGTTCACGAAGTCGACCGTGGAGCCCGCGGATGCGCTCGCGACGGACTGTACATCGTCATTGTAGTTGGGAGGAGTACCGGCGCTCGGGTTACCCGCCGGACCGATCAACACACCGGCGACGTTGCCGATGGTAACGATGGCGTTGTTCGAGACGACGATCGTCGGATCAGGCGTGGTGATCGAGTTGTCGACATAGGCCACGACTTCGGTGTTGCCGAGAACCCCGGCGCTCATGCCCACGGGCACGGTCACCCGGTAGACGAAGTTGTAGCTCTGACCTGGAACGATCGCTCCGTTTGTGATGTAACCGACAGCGATGTCCCCAACCCCAGGCACGAGGCTCCAGTTCCACGTCCCGGGGCTCCCCGCCGTGGAGTTGCCGGTGTTCAAGTAAAGTACCGTGCCGCCCGCCGGAGCTCCGAAGGGAGCACCGAAGACCGGAAGAGGAGTCCCCGTCGCCGGGTCGATCGGAATCACATCGTAGAGGAGCACGCCGGAGAGCCCCACCGACGCGACGGTCACGCCGTTCGCGTTGTTGTTCCCCGTGTTTGTGCCCGAGAGGGTGTACGTGACCTGGTTGCCTTGGAACACCATCGCGGGCGCGGCGGCGAGGTTGGCCGTCAAAACGGCGTCGTTGACCACGGTCGTCAGGTGGTAGTTCCGTGTGTCGATCTTCGTCGGATCACCGACGGATGTACCTTGGACGCCCGCGTACGCCACCTGACCTGCCGTTGCCGCTGGCGGCACGGTGTACGAGAGAATGATACTGATCGTCTCACCCGAGGCGAGGATCCCCGTGTTGCCCGGAGATCCGCCGGCACTCACGACCGGCTCGCCCAGATCGATGACACCGTTCGAGTTGAGATCTCTATACACGGTGACATCGGCCGCTGCGATACCTATCGTCGTGTTCGCGAGATCGACGATGGGGACGACGGCGAAGTCATCGTCGTCGTTTCCCGTGTTGGAAAAGTCGTATCTGTAATAGAGCGTCATCCCGGGAAGAGCGTTCTGCATCATCGCCGGCGTGACAGGAGGCGTCTCTCCCGAGTCATCGGGAAGGATAGACACCCCGTAGACGGGGAGCACGATCGTGATGACCTCGTTCGATGCCGCCGTGTAGTTGTTCCCGCCCATGTCCTGATAAATGGCGGACGATCTGTTTCGTATCTGCGTCCCCGCAGGTGTGATCTGCGCGAAGACGCTCGTTGCCGTCACAAGAGCGACGAGCAACAAGATGGGTATGGTAATGAAAACCTTCTTGTTCATTTTGCCTCCCTACTTGATTACCGCTCTGTACGTCAGGGTGATGCTTCCATCGGGTTGGATCGCTTCGGCGAGAGCCCAGCGGATATGCGTCACCATGTCCGGCGTGGCTTCGACGACGACTTCTTTACCGTCCTCGGTCGTCTTCTTGATCAGAATCGGCCAGGGTTGGAAGTTTTTCCCCCCATCGACGCTGAACTCGACTTTCCCCGTCTTCGGTTGGGATGCCGACGGGTGAAGCAGTCGGGTGCCGATGGGAATCGGATCCGTGATGAGCACGTTTTGTATGGGTTCGTCACCGGTGTTGGTATAGACCAGGCGGTACTCGATGGTGTCGGTCGGCCGCGCATTGTCCGCGGGTAAGAAATCCTCCACCCCCTTGTCGACGACCACCACACGGTACGCCTCGAGACTGCCCGTGAGGTTCGCGCTCCCCGAAGCGAGGACAACCGGCACGACCAGCCCGAGCATAACCACAAATAAGATAAGGACATACCTCTGTGTCATACAGAGCCTCCTTTGAGAGTCCGATGAGCGGATGTTCGAATTAGTCCGAACGAAGCGTGGTGAAAAGCGGCTGGTAAGAAAACCCCCAACGCTGTTCACGTCGAGGGGATTTTGCAGGCGTTGTACCAATTCCGCGTTTGAGTGTCGGAAAATTTAACAGCGGCGCGAACAATCGCATACAAAGTGTCAAACATGACAAGGGGATATGTAAACAAAACGAGACATGAACCGTCCGGATCGCAGGACATCCGCGCTCGGGCCCATCGGCGGTCTTCCGCGAGCGGCGAGTTCTCGCTCGCCGGACGGTCGACCCGCCGCCATCCCCAATAACTGTTGAATATTCTCCAGTGGTGGTGCATGATTGGATCATGGTGCTGTCGTTCTCATCCCGGTACCGCGTCCTTGCTGTTGTCGCCGCTTCGCTCGCGACCGTCGCGTTCCACTACGGGTTCATCATGAAACCGAGCCATGGCGACCCGTCGCTTTTTCACGCGATACACGGCCGGCTCTGCTACATCCCGATCATTCTCGGCGCGATATGGTTCGGCGTTCGGGGAGGCCTCGGGGTGGCGCTTTTCATCACCGTTCTCACGCTTCCCTACGCGGTGTGGGGTGCTCACAGGAGCCACACCGACCCCATCGGCGAGTACACCGAGATGATTTTCTACCTCGCCATCGGCCTGACCGCGGGGATCCTGATCGAGCTCCAGCGCCGCGAGCGTCAGCGGAGCGAAGCGCTCTCGAAGGAGCTCGCCCGGGAGAAACATCTTTCTTCGCTGGGTCAGATGGCGGCGGGGCTCGCCCACGAGATCAAGAACCCGTTGGGATCGATCAAGGGCTCGGCGGAGATCCTCGGCGACGATTTTCCCGAGGGGAGCCGCAAACACGAGATGATGAAGGTGCTCGTCAAAGAGACCGATCGGCTGAATCGGGTCGTGGAGGACTTCCTCAACTTCGCCCGGCCCCGGCCGATCGCGAGAACACCGACGCAGATCAACACGGTCGTGGGAGGCGTCGTCTCACAGATCGAGCTCGACGCCCCCGCAAAGAACGTCCGCGTCGTTCGCGACTTCGACGAGAACCTTCCTGTCGCCCTCTTCGACGGGGAAAGACTCCACCAGGTCTTCCTCAACCTCGCGCTGAACGCCGTCACGGCGATGCCCCGGGGGGGGACGTTGCTCATCGAAACGCGGCGAAGATCATACGAGGGGAAACCTCACATCGTCGTATCGATCAAAGACGATGGGATGGGGATAAGCACCGATGACATGGACAGGATCTTCGATCCGTTCTTCACGCGGTCGGAGAAAGGCACGGGGCTGGGGCTCTCGATTTCGCATACGATCGTCCAGAATCACGGCGGACGTATCGAAGTCGCGCCGAATCGTCCGAAGGGAACGAGCTTCTCCGTCATCCTTCCGATCGTCGAGGAGCAGAAACATGAATAGAGGGAAGATTCTCATCGTCGACGACGATGCCAGCATACGGAAAGTCATCGGGTTCATCCTCGAGGAGTCCGGATACACGGTCCGATCCGAGCAGTCCGGCGCCGACGCGCTCAGAACGATCGAGAGCGACCGCCCCGATCTCGTTCTCACCGACATCAAGATGCCGGGGATGGACGGGATCGCTCTGTTGAAGGAAATAAAAACACTCGACGGCTCGATACCCGTCATCATCCTCACCGCCTTCGGCACGGTGGAGACGGCGGTGGAGGCGATGAAAATCGGGGCGACAGACTATCTGACAAAACCGATAAGCCGCGACGAGCTCACACTCACGGTCGAAAAAACGCTTCGCATGCAGCATCTCGAAAATGAAAACGCGTCGCTCAAGCAATCCCTCCAGGAGAGATTCAATTTCGCGAATATCCTGGGTCTCTCCCCGGCGATGCAGAACGTTTTCGACGCCGTGCGCAAAGTGGCTGGAACGGACGCGTCGGTTCTCATCACGGGTGAAAGCGGGACGGGGAAGGAACTCATCGCGAAGGCGATCCACTTCAACAGCCCGAGGAAAAACGCGCGGCTCGTGACGGTCAACTGCGCCGCCATTCCGGGGGATCTGCTGGAGAGCGAGCTTTTTGGTCACGTGAAGGGTGCGTTCACGGGGGCGATACGAAGCAAAGACGGGAAGTTCCAGCTCGCGCACCGGGGGACGATCTTCCTCGACGAGATCGGATCGCTGCCCCTCTCCCTCCAGGGTAAACTGCTCCGCGCTCTCCAGGAGAAAGAGATCGATCGTGTCGGAGACGACCATCCGGCGACGGTGGATGTCCGCGTGATATCGGCGACGAACCGCCCGCTCCCCGAGCTGATGCGCAAGGGCGAGTTCCGCGAGGACCTCTTTTACCGTTTGAATGTCGTCCCCATAACACTCCCGCCCTTGCGGGACAGAGTGTCGGACATCCCGCTTCTCGTGACCCACTTCGCGAGGAAATACGGCGGAGGAAGAAAGATCGCTTTCTCCGACGAGGCGATCAGATTGCTCCAGAATTACGAATGGCCGGGAAACGTCCGCGAGATCGAGAACTTCTGCGAGCGGATCATCCTCATGACGGACGGCGACGAGATCGGTCTCAACGCGGTGAGAGGTCAGATCGAGATCATGGCGAAGGAGCAGAGGGACATCGCGCTACCCAGACGGATGACGCTCCCCGAGATGGAGCGCCGCGCCGTCACCGATGCGCTCGTCGCCTGCCAGTGGAATCAATCGCACGCCGCCCGCCTGCTCGGGATCCCCCGTCACGTTCTTCTCTACCGGATGAAGAAATTCGGCATCGCGCGTCCCGATCGGCAACCCGATCGGTAGATGATCGCGCGCGGCAAAACCCCGAAAGCCTGGTGAAGCGATCGGACGAGAGAGTTCACAGCAACGGATTGATAGAAAAGAAGGCCCGCGGTGTTCGTGCCGCTGACGCTCTTTTCGGTCTCGAGCGGCGGGCTCACGCGATTTCCGGTTTCAAGCCTCGGACTTCCTCGATTGGAATGGTGAAAGCGATCCCAACCCCTGGGTTCCCCAACGACCCGCACACCTCCTCTATGATGTCGAAGGCCACCTTCACCTTCTCTCGCTCTTGAATGACGGAAAATATCGTCTTGTTGTAGGCGCTGGTGCCAGCCATCGATTGAAAACCCGCGAATATGGGGACCCGCGTGGAGAGGATGTGTCCCATCCCCAAGGTGTCGATCACGGTGGAGCCGGTGATTCCCACCGCGAGATAACCCTCGAGGATCTCCTCGAGCTTGTCCGGATCATTGCATATAAAAACGAGAAGGGTCATAACACCTTGATTATTGTTATGTTGCGCCCCAAACTTATCCCCGTCCAAAGGGGAAGTCAAGCCAAATGGTGGCGCATGTATAAGGGGATTGGGGTGTGTTGTGGGCCCTCGCTCCGCTTCGCTCGGCTTTCCGGCCTTGCGGCCGGACGATCCT
>Ga0315275_10002934_pt1 | contig 15594 bp, 11 predicted proteins | sample YL17G03_0_MG_FD_205557 | JGI IMG/M metagenome (GOLD analysis project Ga0315275, IMG submission 205557) | Sediment microbial communities from Yellowstone Lake, YNP, Wyoming, USA - YL17G03_0 | ecosystem: Environmental > Aquatic > Freshwater > Lake > Sediment | place: USA: Wyoming | collected... | reverse complement strand
CTTTGAACACGATCGCCACTGGGAGGAATACCTTCCGCGCCGGCTTGCCGCACTTCGGGCACTTGCACGTCGCCCGCTCCCTCAGTTCGCGGTGCTGCTCGAACCGGCAACTGCACCCCTCACACAGGTACTCATACACTGGCATACAACACTCACCTCACGTTTTCCGTTGTTCTCTGTGCAATCTGCGTAATCTGCGGTTCCTGACGTTCGGCCGCTACAGTTTCCGTTGCTTCGGTAGCTTGCTGCCGAAGCGGCCGTCTCCGCCGCAGGCGGCTGAACCATCTCTGCGTCCTCTTTGCGCCCTCTGCGCCTCTGCGGTGAATGGCCGTTACAGTTCGGTGACCGTCAGCCCCTTGCGATCAATCTGGAACGGCATGATGGTCGCCCCGGCCCCTCGCAGCGCCGCCTCCACCGCCTGCCGCTTCCCCTCCCCCACGATCGTTATCATGCATCCCCCGCCGCCCGCGCCCATGATCTTGGAGGCCAGCCCCCCCGCCTCTTTCGCCGCCTCCACCATCTCCTCGATGTGCGGCGTAGTCACACCCTCCGCCAGCCGCTTGCGGCACTGCCACTCCCTGTCCAGCAGCTCGCCCACCCAGTCGAGGTCGAACGCCAGCAGCGCCTGCCGCATCTGGTAGGCGGTTTGCCCGATCTCCGTAAGGCTCTCCCGCACCCCGGGGGCGTTCTCCATGAAGTTCTTCATCATGTTCCAGTTGTTGGTGCCGGAGAAGTGCGGCTCCCCGGTGAAGCTCAGCACCGCCCGGTCCTCGAGCAGTCGCAGCTTCTCCTCATCGGTCACCAGCGCTTCCCGCCGCCACCCCTTCACATCGAAGTGGAAGGCGTTGACCCCACCGTAGAGCGCTGCCAGGTAGTCCTGCTTGCCGGTCGGGATGGCGATGACCTGCGCCTCCAGATTCGCGCCGTAGTCCACGAGGAGAGCCGGGTCCATCCGGGTGCCGTTCAAGCGGTCCAGCGCGCCGCTCAGCGCGATCAGCAGCGATGACGAGGCGCCGATCCCGGACCCGATGGGGGCGGTGTTGTTGGTGATCACATTGATCCCGGTGATGGGCGCGTAGAACTTCACGATCCGCGCCACCAGGCTCAACTTCTGGTCCGCCGGCAGCTCGTTCACTGACGGCGCCACCAGCTCGGTGTTCAGGTCAACCGACCGCAGGTGGATCTCCGGGTCCCGTCGCGTCTCGATCCGGACGCGGCTGTACCAGCCAATGGCGACATTGTTCGTCACACCGCCCTCCAGGAACAGATAGAGCGGGTACAGGTCCAACGTCCCCCCTGCCAGGTCAATCCTTGTCGGCGTCGTCGCCTCGACGATCATCTTTGGCCTTCCCTCTGCCTCTCCGCGCCTCTGCGTGGCTAGGCCGCCTTTGGCGGCCGCCATCCCGGCCCGTCAAAGACGGGCTTAGGGACCTCTGCGGTTAGCTCGGGCCGTCAACACAGGCGAGCGCCGCTGCCGCCGCGCTCGTTAAGAGAAGTATAGCCCGGAGGGAGGGGAGGGTCAACTGGGGGGCGCCGCAGAGCTACCGATCCTCTCGTGAACGCAGCGTCTTGGCCATTTCCGCGTACCGCCTAGCTTCCTTGCGTTCGCCAATATAGGTGTAAGCTGTCGCCAGATGCTCGACAGTGGCGATATCCTCGCCAAGGCCGTTATCTCGTCTGAACTCGCGCCATCGTTGCAGCTCCGCGATGTTCTCGCGGACTATCTTGGGGAAGCGACCAGTCGAAAGCGCATACCGGTGGCCATCGTACCGATAGACGTCAGTCCACACCGAGCAGTCCGCGTATAGGAACTCAACGATGTCCAACACCTGGATTTCAGTCCGTCCATCGCCATCGAGATCCATTACCCTGAACGAGCCGCCTTCCACCGGACCAACGCCTCCGGGGATCTCCCCTTGAACGTGGACAATGTGTCTCAGTTCCCTGTCGCCAGGCTGGAAGACATCGAGTGCCTCGCTCGTATGGTCAGCTCCGTCGTAGTTCGTCCTCAGGATGATCTGCGGCGGGCCCAACTTCAGCAAGTCCTCGACCCATACGCAGTAGCTTAGCGCCCAGGCATAGTCGCCCTGCCGCGCTACACCCGCCAGTCGGTTCGCCACCCGGTAGCTGCCGCTGTCCCATACCAACAATATCGCCTCAAAGTTGTTGATGTCCCGGAATTCCTCTCGCCAGGTTCCAACGAGCGCGAAGACGGGGGGCGTCGCTCCGTCGCCCACCTCGATCATGCTGAGCAACCGTTGGCCGTGCCAGTAGCGCAGCGGCAGCGACCGCGACACCTCCGCCAGATGACTTGCCCTCCGAACGCCCTCCTCCGCCGGTTCGTTGCCGCGGCTCAGCAACAATGCCTTCTCGTAGGAGGCAACAGCTTCGCCGAACTGAGCGTGCTCCACCTGCGCCCTGCCGAGAAGCACGCGCGCGGAGGCCAGGTCAGGTGCCAGTTCGACTGCTTCTCTGGCGTTCCAGAGCGAGACTGCCTTCGGGCATATGTACTGCCGGTCGTGGCTGTTGAGCCTGCGCGTTTCCTCCTCGATGATCTTCACCGCTTCTGCAGCGCCCTTCCCGGTGGCGGACGGCTGCCGCGACGTAGCCGTAGGTGCGGCGAGGCGAGGTGCATTCGTCTTCGCTCTGTGACACCCACCGCCGGCCAGCACCGCGATCAGCGGCACCCACAGAACGGCGATTCGCGAGCGTCCCATGATCGTTTCCCCGCTTACCCCCTGCCATGGAGCTTCGCATGCCACGGAACACACGTCAAGCATCCCCCTTGCCATCCCCCCCTCACCCTCCGGCATAATGAGGACCGGGTCTAGGGTTTCGGGCCTGCCCTGAGCGAAGTCGAAGGATCTAGGGTCTAGGGTTTCGACTGGAGGTCTGAATCATGTCCGACAAATCCGCCTCACAGCCGGCGGAGAAGTCCACCTGGCGCAATAAGGTCGGCCTCGCCGAAATGCTCAAGGGCGGGGTCATCATGGACGTCACCACCGCCGACCAGGCGAAGTCCGAATCAGACGAGGTGGCCCCTTACCTGGACGGAGATGGTTACCTCCGGTACGGAGGGCGGACGGCTGGCCACCTGATTGTGTATCGTCGCCACAACAACCCGACGCCGTGGACTGTGCCTCTCGCCGCCCTTATTGAGTCTCGCCGAATAGGGCGATTCAGCGAGACTCACAGAAGGCACCACGTTGGGCTAGGGGGGGTTCGCACATCAATGTAATGTGCGAACCCCCAATAGAGAGACCGTCAGTCAGTCGTGTGCCCTGGGATGTCCTCTTCGCGGGGGGGAGTGCAGTGCTAGCTGCAACCGTCGGGGCACGCCGTTGAGCATCCTGCTCCTCTTGGTCGCGCAAGAGCGCTACTGCGCCACCTGAACGAAGTGCCAGCCGGAGAGGGCAGGAGGCAAGTGGCTAGGGCGGTTCGTCGGCCGCCACCCCGGTCGCCACGGGCGACCTAGGGGCTCCTGCCCAACGGGACACGGCGGGCATGACCGCCCTACACCTACTCTCCCATCGCCCGCTGGATCATCTCCCGGCGGAGGCGTTCGACTTCCTCCTCATCTCCCCGGGCGAGGGCCTCGTCGAGCTGCTCCTCCGTCGAGACGGGTAGGCTGTCGTCCTCCTTGAGGATCTCGATGAGGCTGGCGATGTGCCGGTCCATCTGGGAGGAGAGCGACTTGCCGTCTTCCTCCTCCTCCGCGTAGCGCTCTGCGTAGCGCTCGCCGTATTGGGCGACGGCTCGCTGGGCGCGGTACAGCTCGGTGGCGGCCTCCTCGCGCTGACCGTGCTCGATGCCCAGCAGCGCCTCGGCGACGGCCCGGTCGCGCTCGATCCACGGCCACCAGCGCAGGTAGCTCCACTTCGCTTCATCGGAGGCGTCGGATTGCTCGATCAGGTTCCAGATAGCGAGGTTGTGTTCGGCATCGTCGCGTGCTTGCGCGAAGTCGCCCAGCAGGAAAGCGAAGTTGCGCCGGACGTAGTACTGCCACGACTCCTCGCGGAGGGCGACGAAGTCATCATCGCCCAGCGGCATTCGCGCCTTGCCCGCGGGCGAAAGGTAGTACTCGACGAGCGAGTCCTCCTGATAGGGCCGTTCCCCGTCAGGGCGGCCGTGCATCTCGTGCTCGGCATTGACCAGCGCCTGGCCGCGCACTTCGCCGGTGGCCGAGATCATGGTGCAGCCTTCGACGAACGCGATCAGCTCGCGCCCGAATCGCTCCATCTTCCCGATCAGCAGGTAGCGTGGGTCGCGGTAGAGGCGCTGGATGAACCCCTGTGCGCGGTCGGAGAGCTTGTTCTCGGGGTCCCGGCCCTGATCGCCGAGCCTGCTCATGGCGAGCCTCCGGAGGAATACGGCGCAGTGAACACGCGATCCACGCGTTTCGCCGCGGTTTGCTTGACCCCCTATGTGCCGGGTGCTATCTTCTGTCCGCTTTACGCCCTGGAGGCAATCCTATGACCCGTCCGTCGCGTACGTCCTTCCTGCTGATGGCGCTTGCGATTCTTGCCTGCTGCAGCCTTCCCGTTTCGCCGGAGAGCGCCCCCGGCATCTGCCCGCTGTCACAGGTGCGCGCAGGCCAGATCGCGGTGGCCAAATCCGTGTTCCGCGGCACCACAATAGAGACATTTCACGTCAAGATCATCGGAGTGGTCCCCAAGTACGATGGCGCCAGGAGCCTCATCCTCGGGCGCATCCTCGATGGCACGGTGGTGGCGCGCAACAGCGGCACCATCGCCGGGATGAGCGGCAGCCCGGTCTACCTCAACGGCCGGCTGGCGGGGGCGATCTCGATGGCCTGGTCCTTCAGCAAAGAGCCGATCTGCGGCATCACCCCGATCGAGGATATGCTGGAGGCGCTGGAGGCGCCCACAGCGCAGGCCCCGGCGCCGACGGCGAGGATAGGCCTCGCCTCGCCGGTCCGCATCAATGGGCGGACGATCTCACGGGTGCAAGTCGCCCCGACGCTGCCGAGCCAGCCTGACTCGCCCGGGGTCATGACCCTCGTGCCGCTCGGCGGCCTTGTCCAGGTGTCGGGCTTCAGCTCCCGGTGTGTCGAGCAGTTGCGCGAGCAGCTCGCCCCCTACGGGCTCCACATATCCGCTGGTGGAGGCGGGGTGGAAGAGAAGCTGCGGCCGCCGATGGTGCCGGGCGCGGCCGTGGGGGCGCGGCTGGTTGGGGGCGATTTCGACCTGACGGGCCTCGGTACGGTCACGATGGTAGCTGGGAACAGGGTGCTCGCATTCGGCCACCCGCTGCTCAGCCGCGGCGACATTGACCTGCCGATGACCGGCGGCTATGTCTACGATATCCTGCCCAGCGCCTATCTCTCGAACAAGCTCATGTCTCCGACCCAGGTCATCGGCCGCATCTCACGCGACGACCAGAGCGCGATTGGCGGAACGCTTGGGGAGAAGGCCGACATGCTCCCCGTGACCATCGAGGCGAGTGACCTGGACCTGCGCCGGTCGCGGGTCTACCACGTCGAGGTGGCGCGGGTGCGAGAGCTGACACCTGGACTGGTGGCATCGGTCGTGATGACAGCGGTGGACGAAATGCGCGGCCGCATCGGCCGCGGCATGGCGCGGGTCCGGGTGGAGATTGATGCTGAGGGCGGTACCCTCGTGCGGGAGGATGTTGACTACAGCCCGGCCGACGCGGCGGCGGTAGCGGTGCCCGCCGTATTGCGCCCCCTCAACGCGTTCACCGAGAACCCCTTCGGAACGATGCGCCTCGACCGCGTGCGGGTCAAGATCGTCACCTCCGAAGCGCGCAAGACCGCCGCCATCGAGCGGGTCACCGTCAGCCAGTCGCGCCTGAAGGCGGGCGACGAGGTGACGCTCACCGTAACCGCTCGCCCCTATGGTGCGCCTCCTGTAGACATCCCGGTGAAGGTCCGCCTCCCCGCCGATCTCCCGAAGGGGCAGATCCGGGTGGTTGTCAGCGGCGGCGCCGATGCCGACCAGGCGCGCGGCTCGATCGGCGCGGCCCGCCCGGCGCCGGTTAGCATGGGACAGATGATCGAGAGGTATCTCAGCCAGGACAAGGCCTCCGAACTCGTGCTGCAGGCCGCGCTAACGCGAGGCGGAGTATCGCTCTCCGGGGAGGAGCTTCCCAGCCTGCCGCGCACGGCGATGGAGGCGCTCGGGGCAACCCGGCCGACCGACCTGCGACCAATGCCATCGGTGCTGAAGGTAGTTGTCCCAACCGATTGGGTGCTAACGGGCCGGCAGTCCCTGATGGTGCCGGTGGAGAGCCCGATCTCAGCGGTCGCTGGACCACCGAAGCCGAGGGAGGAGATGCCGCCGGAAGAGGGGCAGCCCGAGGGGGACGAGGTCGGCCTGATGTCCTCGCTGCCCGGCCTGCGGCCCGCGACGGTGTTCGTCCCGGCAATCGAGGTCGCCGCGACCCGGCCGGGTCCGGCTGCGCCGCCGGCTGAAGGCGAGGAGAAGAAGGAGGCCGCGCTCACCCGGGCCGCCGACCTCTGGACCCAGAGCGCTGCCCCCGACTACGAGGAAGCGAAGCTCGCCAATGTCGCGCTGTCGGGCGACGGCGCGCTCTCCCTGGGACTCTCCACTGGCGGCCAGGTGCCGATCCCGGCCGACGTCGCGTGGGCAGTTGCCGCCAAAGAGGGGGCCGCCTATGTAGGCACGGGGAAGGACGGCCGCATCTACCGGATTGCTGCGGATGGGACGGTCTCGAAGTTCGCGGAGACCGGCGAGATGAACGTGCACTCGCTCGCCTTTGCGCCCGACGGCGCGCTCATCGCGGGCACCTCGCCCCGGGGGAAGGTCTTCCGTATCAACGCGGAGGGGAAGTGCGAACTGCTCTTCGACTCCGACAGCACCTACGTCTGGGCGCTCGCAGTTGGCCCGGACGGCGCCATCTACGCCGGGGCCGGAGCGCCGGGCCGAGTGTACCTGCTGCCGCCTGGCGCGAGCCCGCGCCTGCTTGCCGAGTTGCCGGTGTCGAACGTCCTTTCGCTCGCGCTCGCTGCGAATGGCGAGCTCTATGCCGGGACCTCCGACATCGCCATCATCTTCCGGATCGCACCGGACGGAACGGTGACAGCGGTCGGGCAGCTCCCCGGCGCCTCCGTGGACGCGGTGGCGCTCGACCCGCAGGGCAATCTGTTTGCGACGTGCTCCCCCGGCGGACAGGTCCACCGCGTAGTTCCCGGCGGAGCGCCCGAGCTGTATCTCGAGACGGGCGAGCAAACCGCCTTTGGGATGACGCTGCTGCCGGATGGGACGCCGGTTGTCGCCACCGGCCCCAGGGGATTGGTGATCCGCGGCGCCGACAAGCTCGAGCCTGAGCTGCTGTTCCGTCCCGATTCGGGCATGGCAACGGCCATCACCCAGGACAGCGGAACGCTATCTGTCGCCACCTCCGGCCCGTCGGCGTTGTGCAGGCTGGGCCCCGATCGCGCGACTTCAGGGACAGTGGAATCCGAGGTCATGGACGCCGACCGACCGGCGAAGTGGGGAAGGGTGAGCGTCTCGGCCGAGCTGCCTGAGGGGGCTCAGGTCGGGGCCGAGACACGCTCTGGCGACTCGCCCGTCCCCGGCGATGCCTGGGGTCCGTGGACGCCAACCGTTGACGGTGAGGTCGCGAGCCGATCGGCGCGCTATCTCCAGTACCGCCTGACTCTCTCGACAGACAAACCGGGTGTCTCGCCGACCGTGCGGCAGGTCACCAGCTCGAGGCGGCCGCAGAATCTTGCGCCAGCCGTGGCGATCCGCAGCCCGGAGGCGGGGCAGCACCTGTCCAAGCAGCAGAGCATGAAGTGGCAGGCGCAGGACCCGGACAAAGACTCGCTCGGCTACCGCGTTGAGGTGTCGCTACTTGGCGGCGCAGCACCCGCCGCGAAACCCAGCGCCGACCCCGCCGGCGAAAGCGCGGTGCCTGCTCAGACGGCGCCGGCTGAGGCCGTCCCACAGGCCGGCCTCACCTGGCAGGAAGTCGCCAAGAATCTCCGCGAACCGAAGTGTGATTGGGACACGAGCAAGCAGAAAGACGGCCAGTATCTCCTCCGTGTCACCGCGAGCGATGCACTGAGCCAGCCCGACGAACCGCTAACCGATGAAGCATACGAGGTGGTGTGGGTGGACAACACGCCGCCCAGCGTGATGCTGCTGAAGAGTTCGCTTGTGGTGGACGAGCAGCGCCGCGCCACCCTGAGCGTGCTCGCCACCGACCAGCTCTCGGCGATCCGGAGCGTCGAGTTCCGCATCGCGGACGGGGAGTGGCAATCGGTCCCCACGGGCCTGGTGGGGAGTAGCGTGGTTCCGGTATCGGTGGTCACGGGCCCGCTGGAAGTGGGACGGCATAAGCTCACCGTCAGAGCCTTCGATGCCGCCGGAAACCTGGCAAGCGAGACCACTGAGGTCGAGGTGAAGGAGGCCAAGCCGGCGCCGACTGCCCAGCCGCCGAGCGCTGAGCCGACGCCGCCGAGCGCTGCACCAGCAGCGGAGCAGCCCACTCCCGCCGCAGAAGCGACGGGGACATCGCCCACTCCAGTGCCGCCGCCAGCAACCACGCCGCCGGCGGAGCCGGCGAAGCCCGCGGAATCACTGCCTCCCGCGCCGGCGTCTCAGCCGTAGACCCCGGATGGGCTTCGGAAGCCAGCCCGCGACGGAAGGACGCCTCCCGGAGCGAGGGCGCGCTGCCAGCCTGACGTAGATGTCCTGCGCGGTCTCGCGGTCAACAGCCAGTTGTGCCTGGCCGAGCTGGAAGACATAGGAGGGGGCTGTCTGCACCAGCGCGATGGGCGCTCCCGGAACCACCCCCATCGCCAGCATCCTCTGCATCAGCTCCCGTCGGCGGCCGTGGATATAGGCCACGGTCCCTGCCTGGCCTGGGGCGAGGTCGGCGAGGGAGGAGATCACCTTCTCGGCCGAGTGAGCGCCGGCGCGGCAGCACTCGCCCGGTGGAATCGGACTGCCATGGGGGCAGAACCGGGGGTGGCCCAACAGCGTGCAGATCCTATCGTCAATGCCGCGCCGCAGCAGGTGCTCGAACTTGCAGGCGGTCTCCGCGACCTGTGACTCACCGAGGTCGAGAATGTCGGTGAGCAGTCGCTCCGCAAGCCGCTCCCGCCTGATGATCGAGGCCCCCACGGCTTTGCCCGCCTCGGTGAGCAAGACCGCTCCAGGACCATCCTCGATCATGCCGGCCTCACGCAACTGGCGGAGCGCCGCCTCGCGATCTTCGTCGGCGATCTCACGGGGCGGCAGGTCGGCGACGCCTTCGTCCTCCTCCGCGGCCCACAGCTGGGCGAGGGTCTCCTCGGCGCTCTCAGTCAGGTTGAGCTCGTTCATCAGAGTTGCACCCTACTGAATCTCGCGTATATGGTCATGTCCACGCCTGCCCAGAAAGCCCATCAGAACCCTCCAGCCTGCGAGATTCAGCCCTTTCGCGCCTAACGTATTGTGCGAAGCTCAACAAGGGCGAGGAGCGCCGCGTTGAGCAGATACCCCACGCCGAATGCGAACGGCAGGATGATGGCCGCCACGGCAAGCGCCGCCCGCGCCCCGCGCTCCTTCACCATCACCAGGAACTGGGCGACGCACGGGATGAAGAGCGTGATCGTGACCATCGCCACTACGAGCGGGATGCCCGAGATCGCGCCCTCGCTGTGAACGTCGAAGATGCGCGCGGCGCCGTAGTCGCGCCGGAAGAACCCGAACAAGAACGCGTCGGCGGTTGTGCCGGGCAGGCCGATGGCGCTGACCACGGGTCGCAGCACCGCGAGGGCCAACTGGAAGAGGTGGGTCAGCTCGCCCAGCCAGATGAGCACGCTGGCGAAGAGGAAGATGGGGATCACCTCGACCGCGTACCACCGGAGCCGCGCCAGCGTCTTCGTCACGATGTTGCGGGCCGACGGCCAGCGCATCGGTGGAATCTCGAGGTAGAAGCGCGCCGCCTCGCCGGGCAGCACTTTCGCGGCCAGGAAACCGGAGAGCAGGAACACGCCGCCTACCACCACCGCCCATACGCCCAGCGCGAGCGGATTGGTTGACAGCAACCCGAGGATGACGCCGAGCTGGGCCGAGCACGGGATCGCCAGCGCGAGCAGGAAGGTGGCGATCATGCGCTCCCGCCGCGTCTCCAGCACCCGGGTCACCAGCGTCGCCATGGTGTCGCAGCCCAGGCCCAGGACGAGCGGGATGACGGCGCGGCCGGACAGCCCAATCCGCTTGAAGAGGCGATCAACCAGCATCGCCAGCCGGGGTAGATAGCCGCTGTCCTCAAGCACGGCGAAGACCAGAAAGAACATGGCGACGAGCGGCAGGACAACGGCGAAAGCGTAGCGCAGGCCGAGCGTCAGGACACCGTATTCACCTACCAGGAGTTGCGAGACGGTCGCCCATGGGATGAGATCGTTGACGAACGCGATGAGGGCCGGATTGATCGTCTGTCCGAAGAGCTGCTTGTCGAGGAAGTTGACCAGAAGACCAGCGCCCAACTGACCGACGGCCAGGTAGAGGCCGAGGTAGAGCACTGCGATGAGGATCGGGATGCCGGCCACCGGATGCATGGTTAGAGCGCCGATGACCTCCCGCGCGGTGCGCCGGATGGGACGGGGCGTACTGGCAATCGCTCGGCTGGCCAGGAGGTCGGCCTCGCGCTGGCGGGCGATGGCAATGGGGTAGGAGAGGGGATCTCGAAATTGCCGCTCCGTCTCGGCGACGATGCGCTCGATCTGCGCTGCTGCTGCCGGGCCCTGATCGCGAATGGCCTCCCACGCGCCCTGGTCGCGCTGAAGCAGAAGAAGCGCCAACGCGCGGGGTCCGATGCCATTGCTTCCGTGCAGATGACCGCCGATCTGCGACACTGCCTGTTCGATCTGCTCCGGGTAGGAGACGCGGAAGTCAGCTTTCGGCGGGAGCGGCCCCGCGATGACTGCTCGGAGGGTCTCCACACCGATGCCGCTGGCGGCGGCGGTGGCGACGACTGGGATGCCCAGTTCTCTGCTGAGTCGGCCTTGGTCAACCGTCAGACCAGCTCGCTCGGCTTCGTCAATGATGTTCACATCGAGGATGAGAGGAACGCCTGCCTCGATGAGCTGGAAGGTCAGCGGCAGCAACCGGCGTAGGCTCCGCGCGTCCATGACGTGAACGACGAGATCCGGCGGGTCGCTCATCAGCATCCGCTGTGTGACCCGTTCGTCCTCGGAATAGGGCGCCAGGGAGTAGGCCCCGGGAGTGTCGGCCAGGTCGAGGAGAAGGTCGCCGATGCGCGCCTGGCCGCGTGTCACCTCGACCGTCGTGCCCGGATAGTTGGAGACCACCGCGTAGCGACCGGTGAGCTGGTTGAAGACAACGCTCTTACCCACGTTGGGCGATCCGACGAGCATGACCTTGCGGTGCGCAGCAGGCGCGGCGAGCGGACAAGTCTCACAGCCGCAGCCGGTGCGGCCGGAGACGATTCTCTTCAGCACCTGGAGCGCCGGCAGGCTCATGCCACTCTGACTCTCTCCGGGCGCGCCACCCAGATCGTCTCGGCGACGGCCCTCCCGATGGTCTGCGCCTGGCCGTTCACCTCGATCTCCACCGCGCTGCCCAGCGGCTCGCGCCGCTTGACGGTAACGGCCGCCCCCGGCAGCAAGCCGCGCTCGACGAGGTAGCGGATCACCTCCGCCGACTCGTCTTCGAGCCTGGCTATGGTGAGAGGGCGGTTCGCCGGCGCGTCGAGGAGTGAGATGCTGCGGTCGGAGGCCGAGCCAATCGGGTTGCCGTGCGGGCAAACCTCGGCGTGAAGCCGCTCCGCGATGCGGTTCTCGACATCCGGGGAAAGCGCGTGCTCCAGCCGACATGCCTCAGCGTGCACCTGGTCGAGAGGGACACCGAGGACGTCGGCGAGCAGGCGCTCTGCAAGCCGGTGCCGGCGGATAACCGAGCGGGCTTGCCGCTCTCCCTCCCGTGTCAGCTCGATGCGGCCGTAGCGCCGATAGGTGATGAACCCGAGCGCCGCGAGCCGCTTGAGCATGCCCGTGACCGAGGCCGGCGTAACCTTCAGCCGCTCCGCCAGGCCGGTTGTGGAGAGAGCGTTCCGCTTCCCCCGGAGGCGACAGATCGCCTCGAGGTACTCCTCAACTGCGCCGCTCACTGGCTGACTCTGTGTCATTGATTTGGTCCTGTAGTCCAACCTAGCTTCAGATTTAGCCGCACCTAAATCTTACCACATATGGGCAGCGCAGTAAACACCATGGCGCGCGGCCGATTTGGCGCGCTAATCGCACATGGAGGCAAGGCGGGCCGGCCTGTAGACAGGAGGCCTTTCGGGCCTGGGGAAGCTGGGTCAGCGCACACGGGGCTGGGGAGAAAGGGGCGCTTCGATGAAGACGCTCTCCTGTCGTGACGTGGGAGTCGCCTGCGACTGGGTGGGGAAGGGCAATACCGTGGACGAGGTGATGGCGAAGGCGAAGGAGCACGCGAAGAAGGACCACGGTATGAGCGAGATCTCGCCCGAGATGGTCGCGAAGGCGAAAGCAGCGATCAAGGACGAGTAGGCCGCTCGTAGGGCGCGCAGGTTTCCACCTGTCCTATGGCATGTGGGGGAGTCCGCCACCGGCGGACTCCCCTCGCGCGTCGGCGGGGAGGCGGACGAACGCGTCGAAGAAGGTGGGACATCTCATACAGGGGGAGGTCGCCTTGGAGGACCGCGAAGTCAGGAAGCTGTGGGAGGGCAACGCCGACGCCTGGACGCTTCTCGCGCGGCAGGGCTATGACATCTACCGCGACTACATGAACACGCCCTGGTTCCTGGCGATGCTGTCCGATGTGACGGGCCTACGCGGGCTCGACATCGGCTGCGGGGAGGGGAACAACACCCGTCTCGTCGCGAAGCGCGGCGCGAGCATGACGGCGGTGGATATCTCACCCCGGTTCGTGGCGCACGCGGCGAGAACCGAGGCCGAGGAGCCGCTGGGCATCCGCTACCTCGCCGCCAGCGGCAGCGCGCTGCCCTTCGCCGACAGCTCGTTCGACTTTGTGGTCGCCTTCATGAGCCTGATGGATATGGCCGATCGAGACGGCGCGGTGCGCGAAGCATACCGGGTGCTCGAGCCCGGCGGCTTCTTCCAGTTCTCGATCATCCACCCGTGCTTCCAGACACCACGCTTCAAGCCCGTGTCGGACGAGTCGGGCACGCGGGTGGCGGTCGAGTGCGGCGACTACTTCGCCGAGCCCCAGGGCGTCGTGCAGGAGTGGATCTTCGGGGCCGCGCCGCCGGAGGCGCGGGAAGGACTGGAGAAGTTCCGCGTTCCGGTCTTCTACCACACGCTGAGCAGTTGGATGAACCTGCTGCTCGACACGGGATTCACGCTGGAGCGCATCGCCGAGCCGGTGGCGGACGACGACACCATCGCCAAGTGCCCCCACCTCGCCGACACGCGAGTGATGGCGTACTACCTCCATATGAGGTGGAGGAAGCCGCTGTAGGGCGGGCATACCCATGCCCGCCTCTCCTATCGCATACGCTCCCTTCTGAACTCCAGCGAGTTGTAGTCCGGCCGCGCAATCACGTCGTTGGGGAAGAGCGCGATATGAACGATGCCGTGCTCATAGACGAGAGCCGTGCCGCTGAGTCCGCGGCCGCTCAACTCGTAAAGCTCCCCATCGCCCGGCGTGTCCTTGACTGACATCTCCGCCGAGCGGAGTCCCTGCAGCCAGCGCAGCACGTCCTTCTCACCGAGCGCGGCGCCCTTCTCCTCGCGGTGGCGCAGCATCGGCTGCACTTCCGCGTGTTCGAGCGCATCTACCACATAGGCCTCCAGCAGATCGGGCCACATCGTCTCGAACAGCTTCCGCGAGCTGAAGAGGTCGGCGGCGATGATCTCGCCCCCGACGACGGCGACGATGCCGACGGCCTTGCGGTGTTCATCAGGCAGGTCGGAGAGGGCGCGGAGATAGGGCTTCATCCGGTCGCGCACCGCCTTGCTGTCGTGCACTGAGCGGAGCGCGCCGGTGGCGCTTGGCGCGTCGAGGGCCTTCTGTTGCTCCTCCACTCTCGACCAGACCGCGCCCTGGCCGCCACCCCTGCCGGCGGACTGGCGCACCCGCGCACCCGCAAGGGAATGGCCGACACTGAACCCGCTTTCCCGGCCCGCCCACCGGCCGTGCTCGACGCAGAACACGGGGATAACCAGCTTGGTTTGCTCAAGCACGATCAGGTCGTCGCCGGCGATGCGGTCTTGCTTGCCGCCCCGCAGCATCTCACCGGCTATGATGAAGACCGGCTCCTTCCCCCAGTTGCGCACCTTCAGCCGGTTGACGTCCGGCTCATCGAGTTCGATGGCCTCGAATCGGCCCTGCTTCAGCGCCTGATTCAGAGTGAGGTGGATGTCAGGGACCTTCACCCCCGAGACCGAGACGGCGAACAGCGACAGATTCCCGTGCCGCTCGGGCTTCTCGACGCGAACGCGGTTCGCGTATTCGATTATCGCCCTTGTAGGGCTGATCCGGCTGATCTCGTCCCGCGGCGGCAGACGCCGCGAACGGCTGGTGGCGGCAGATGCGGCCGTCGCCCACGCCACCGCGCCGACAAGGAGCATGCACACACTCGATGCTATCCACAGATGCTTCGTTCTCATCGCACACCTCCCCAGGTTCGTAGCCCACCCCGGCGGCCACTTGCCGGGGTGGGGCAGACCATCCCCACCCCTTGCCAGACTGCGCCAAGGGGTGGGCTACGACCTACCGCACTTCCAGCTCCGCCGGCTTGGCGGTTGCTTTGATCTCCGGGTTGTAGTAGCGATAGACCGTAGACGCCGGCGTCGCCGCCTTCATCGGGAACTTCGCCCGCAGCCGGTAGGAGAACTCCAGCGGCTTGCGGGAGGCGAGCTTGTCCAGATAGACGATGATCTGACGGGCCGCCACGGTGTACTTCTGGATCGTCTTGTCGGCGACCAGCTTGTCGAAGTCCTCGGTCATCAAGGCGAAGCCCGGCGGCAGGCCGAGGTCAACCACCACCATCTTCACCTCGCGCGGATCGTTGTTCACGACACGCACGGAGGCAGTGATGATGTCATCGGTGGCGAGCTTCGCCCGGTCATAGCTCACGTCTATCGTCAGCAGCTTCTCCGCCGCCGGCTTCACCAGCGCCCAAGGCATGTAGTACTTGGCAACGATCTGGTAGAGCGCGCTCCCCTTGCCCTTCAGCGTGATGCTGACATCGTTCTGCCCGGGCTGGACTAGACTGCGCGCATCCACCTGCCGCACCACGTCATAGTCGGCCGGGGTGATGCGGAACGAGGCCGCTTCCTTGCCGTTCACCGTGACGGTCACGGTCCCATCCATCTCTTGCGCGGCCTGGCGCATGGAAAGCAGCAGCGTCTTCAGCGCCCAGACGGTCGCCTGGGTCGTCTGCCAGGTGCCGAAGCTGTCCTTGCCCCGGATCAGGTAGGTGATCGCCTTGTTGGTGAGATCAGCGTAGCGGCCGGACTTCACCAGCGCGTAGGCGGCGAGTGCGGTGGTCTCCAGGTCGGCCGAGCCCTTCTCAGCGTAGGTGAAGGTCGGCGCGTCGGTCTTCCAGTAGGCAACCGGCCCCTCGACCGTGGCGAGCTTCGCCAGCGCG
>Ga0315275_10002930_pt1 | contig 15598 bp, 10 predicted proteins | sample YL17G03_0_MG_FD_205557 | JGI IMG/M metagenome (GOLD analysis project Ga0315275, IMG submission 205557) | Sediment microbial communities from Yellowstone Lake, YNP, Wyoming, USA - YL17G03_0 | ecosystem: Environmental > Aquatic > Freshwater > Lake > Sediment | place: USA: Wyoming | collected... | reverse complement strand
TCGGCGCCGAAGCCCGGTCCCATCGCCGCCAGGACGCCCAGGTCGCCGGGGGCCGGCTCGCCCGAATCGAGCAGGTCGCCGAGCACGAAGAGGACGGCCGCGGAGGAGAGGTTGCCGACTTCGGCGAGCGAACGCCAGGAGCGCGCGAGCGCTGCGGGGGGAAGCGCCAGGGCGCGCTCGAAGGCCTGCAGGACCTTGGGTCCGCCGGTGTGCGCCAGCCAGTGCCGGATCCCGGAGCGGGAGCAGCCGTGGCGGGCCAGGAAGCCGTCGACATCCTCGCGGATGTGGGCTTCGACCACATCCGGCACGCTCGCCGAGAGCACCACCTTGAAGCCGCTGTCGACGATGTCCCAGCCCATCACGCGCTCGGTGTCGGCGTAGAACGACGCCGCCGACGCGACGACCTGCGGGCCGCCGCGGGCCGCCGCGGCGCCGGTCAGCACCGCCGCCGCCGCTCCGTCTCCGAACAGGCCCGAGGCGACGATGTTGGGGATCGAGAAGTCGTCGCTCTGCAGGGTCAGGGAACACAGCTCGACCGAGAGGACGAGCGCGACGCCTTCCGGGAAGCCGCCCAGCCAGCCGGCGGCCCGGGCGATCGCGGCGGCGCCACCGGCGCAGCCGAGGCCGAACAGCGGCGAGCGGATCACGTCGGGGCGCAGGCCGAGGCGGTTGACGAGCAGCGCGTCGATACTCGGCGTGGCGATGCCGGTCGTGGTGACGAAGAACAGGTGGTCGACGTCCCGAGGCTCCAGCGCAGCTTTGGTCAGCGCGGCGCGCACCGCGGCCTCCCCGACATCGACGGCGCAGCGCCGCCACGCCGCGTTGCGCTCCGAGAAGGAGGTCAGCTTGGCGTAGTCCGCGATGGGAAGCGCCAGGTGGCGCCCCTTCACCCGGACCGCGCGGTGCAGCTCCGCCAGCCGCCCGACGTTGAAGTGCGCCCCCGCCCAGGCGTCGCGGAACGCCGCGATGAGGGTCTCCTGATCCGCGTAGTGCGGCGGCAGCGCGCTGCCGACCGCCAGGATGCGGGGCCGGCCGTCGGGGACGCGGCTCGGGTCGGGGGTGTCGGGCATGCGCGTGCTAGTCGAGATGCCGGCGGACGTCGGCGAGCGCCTTGCGGGCCTTGGCGCGATAGAAGCCGTCGGTGACCCAGCCGGTGGGGAGGTCGAGTGCGGCCTGCAGCTCCGCGGCCGCTTCCGGGTAGCGCTTGGCCGCCGCCAGCGTGATCCCGAGCTCGACGCGGTGCGGGATGACGTCGGGGCGGAGAGCCTCGGCCCGGCGCAGGTGGACCAGCGCCGAGTCGAGCGAGGCCTGCGGCAGGCTGCCGAAGAAGGTGTTGGCGAAGAGCTTGAGCAGCCCGGGCAGCCCGACGACCTCCCGATTCCAGACCCCGACGACATGGTGCGCCAGGTCTTCGCTGGGGTTGAGCGCCAGCGCGCTGTCCGCCTCGGCCTTGATGGCGTGCGACAGCCGCACTTTCTTCTTGCCGCCCTCGAAGAGGGCGAGCTTTCCCAGGGCGATGGCCCGGTAGAGGTGGCCCTTGGAGCCGCTCGGATTCAGTGCGACGGCGGCGCGCGCCAAGGTGTCGGCCGTCTGGCACAGCCGCCTCTGGTCGGCCCTCTCGGAGCTGTTCGTCGCGCTGTCGGCCGCGGCGCGCGCCAGCTTCCAGGCGGCTTCGTAGCTCGCGGGAGCGCCACGGCGCGCCTTCTCGTAGGCCACGGTGGCGGCGCGCAGGTCGAACTTCGCCAGCGCGCTGTCGCCCGCCGCCAGCCAGGCGGTGGCGTCCGGAGACGCCTGGCCGAGAGAGGCGCACCCGAGCCCGGCGACCACTACCACCACGAAGGCGAACCCGTGTCTTGGCATAGGGAACCGTGCCCCCCGGCGTGCCCGCCGCGATCTCCGATTCGCCACCCGGCGGCAGAGTGCTGGTCAGGATACCCGATTCGCCCCGGCCGCCGCACGCGAACGCTGCCCACCCGCCGGATGGCGGTCCGGAGCAGCCGGGACCGACCTCGCCCGCAGGCGCGGGGGCATCGACCACAATCTGGCCCGGGGGCGCCCGATGGGCTAGGCTGCGTCCGGTCGCCGCCCCCTACGCCCGCTCCCGCGGGAGGGCTGTGGCCCAGTCGTAGGCCCTCTCACATCCGCAAGGGGGACCCGCCGTGAACGCCCGTCTCGCCGCCGTCAGCGTCTGCGTCACCCTCGCCGTCACCGCCGCGTCGACCCACGCCGAGGAGAAACGCTTCTCCCTCGACCACCTGCGCAACGTCGTCAGCCTCGGCGCCCCGGAGGTCTCGCCCGACGGCCAGGCGGTGGCCGCCGTCGTCACGCGGCCCAACCACGCCGACAATCGCAACGAGTCGGAACTGTACCTGGTCGACATCGCCACGGGAACCGCGCGCCAGCTCACCTTCGAGCGCCGCTCGGTGTCCGCGCCGCGATGGTCGCCGGCCGGCGGCTCGCTCGCCTTTCTGGCTCCCGATTCGGCCGGCCGGGCGCAGGTCTGGCTCATGCCCATGTCGGGAGGGGATGCGCGGCGGATCACGAAGTCCAAGACCGACGTCCAGCACTACTCCTGGCGGCCCGACGGCGGGGCCATCGCCTATGCCGCCGCGGACACCGCGCCGAGGCTCGAAGGGGAAGCCCGGCACCTGGCCACCGTGCAGGTGGGAGACCAGGATCTCTTCCTGCGCACCGAGATGCGCCCGCAGCACATCTGGCTCAAGACTCTGGACGACGCCGAAGCGCGGCGCCTGACGAGCGGGCGCTGGAGCGTCGAGATGGTCCTCCCGCCGGGCAGCCCGCCGTCGCGGCTGAGCTGGTCGCCCGACGGCAAGGAGATCGCCTTCGCCCGCGTCCCGGTCGCCCAGAGCGGACGGTTCGACTCGGTGAGCGTGCGCGTGCTGAACGTGGACGCCGGAGAGATCCGCCCGCTCAACGGGACCGAGCGCTTCCAGAACAACCCGGCATGGTCGCTCGACGGGCGATCTCTTATCTACGCCTCTCCCCGCGACGGCCGGGGCGATCTCGGCTGGGTCTCCGAGATCCACCTCGCTGCGGCCGCGGGCGGCCCGGGTCGCAGCCTGACGCGCGCCCTCGACCGCCAGACCTACGGTGCCGAATGGATGCCGGACGGAGAATCGATCCTCGTCGCCGCCAACGACCGCACCTCGGTGGGCCTGTGGATCCAGCCGCTCGACGGGGCGGCGCGGCGGCTCGACCTCGGGGATCTCGTGATCAACGGGGCCTTCGGATACGCGGTCACCGTCTCCGCCCAGGGTGCCATCGTCTTCACCGCCACCGCTTCCGACCGGCCCGCCGAGCTGTACGTCATGGACTCTCCGGCCGCTCGCCCCCGGCGCCTCACGGATTTCAACGCCTGGGCCCAAGACGTTTCCTGGGGACGCATGGAGCGCGTCACCTGGAAAGGCCCCGACGGTTTCGCCGAGGACGGCGTGCTCGTCGTGCCGCCGGGCTTCGACCCGGCCGGTTCGTATCCCCTGGTGCTGGTCATCCACGGCGGGCCGCAGGCGTCGTCGAAGCTGAGCTTCACCCCACTCGCCCAGCTCTTCGCGGCGCAAGGGTATCTGGTCTTCGAGCCCAACTACCGTGGCAGCGACAATCTCGGGAACGCCTACCTGACCGCGATCCGGGGCGACGCCGGCCGCGGCCCGGGCCGCGACGTGATGGCAGGCATGACCGAGCTGCGCCGGCGGCCGTACGTGGATCGGCGGCGGACCGCCGTCACCGGCTGGTCGTACGGCGGTTACATGACCACCTGGCTGGCTGGCAACTATCCCGGCGAGTGGACCTGCGCCGTGGCCGGCGCGCCGGTGACCGACCTCGAGGCGCAGTACAACCTCTCCGACTACAACGTGGTCGAGCGCTACAGCATGGGCGGCTCTCCGTGGACGGGCGGCCGCGACCGGCTCTATCGCGAGCAGTCGCCGATCACCTACGCCACGCGCATCAAGACCCCGACCTTGATCATGTCGCTGCTCGAGGATTTCCGCGTGCCGCCGACGCAGGCGCTCGCTCTCTACCACGCGCTCAAGGACAACGGCGTGGAGACCGAGTACGTCGGCTTCCCGGGACGGGGCCACAACCCGCGCGACCCGGTGCACGCGACCGAGCGGACGCGGCTGTGGTTGGAGTGGGTGCAGCGCCACATGCCGGCGCGGCGGTAGACCAGCAGGTCCCGGCGGCCGCCGCTGCGGCTCAGCGGGCGAGCAGGACGACGACCACCGAACCCCAGAGCGCCAGGAGCACATTGCCGACGGCGTAGCTCACGCCATAGCCCAGTGTCGGGACCTTGCTGCGGGCGGCGTCCTGCACCGCGGCCAGCCCCGCGGGCGAGGTGCCGCCACCGGCGCAGATGCCGAGCAGCACGCCCGGGTGGAGGTGGAACAGATAGCGGCCGACCAGGATGGTCAGCACGTGGGGGATGGCGCCCAGCAGCACGCCCGACACGAGGAGCACGGCGCCGGACTCGCGCAGCCCGCGCACGAACTCGGGCCCGGCGTTGAGCGCGACCACCGCGAGGAAACCCGTCAGGCCGAGCGAGTCGAAGACCCACAGGGCGGCGCCCGGCACGCGCCCGAACCCGGGCGTCACCGAGCGCAGCCAGCCCACGATCAGCCCGCCGAGCAGCACGCCGACCGCCAGGCTGAGACCGATGTCGAAACCGCCCACCCGCACGCTCACCACGCCGAGGAGCCCGCCCGCCGCGATGGCCGCGGCGACGATCGGCAGGTCGGTCGCCAGGCTGGCCCACTGCGCGGCCCCCACCCGCGCCGCGACCCGCTCGACGTGCGCCTTCCCGCCCACCAGTGTGACGACGTCGCCGCGCTCGAGGACGGTGCCCAGCGCGCGGGGCAGCTCTTGCCCGGCGCGCGCCAGCCTGTGGACGAACACCCCGCGTGTGGCGACCTCGCGGTCCAGGAAGTCGGCGATCTGCCCGAGCGTGTGGCCGGCGAGATCGCGGCGCGTCAGGATGACGTCCACCTGTACGGTCGGCACGTCGAGCAGCTCCGCGTCGTCCACCTCCGCGGCGCGCAGCGGATTACCTTCGCCGACCAGCACCTCGCGGCGGCCGGCGAGCACGACGCGGTCGCCCGCCTGCAATCCCGTGGCGGGATCGGCGTCCAGCAGCTCGGCCCCCCGGCGGATGCGCTCCACGAAGACCCGCTCGGGCGCGAAGCTCCGCTCCAGCTCCCCCGCCGGCTGCCCGCCCAGCGCCGCCGGCAGCGCGTAGGCCCGGGTGACGAACTGCCGGTAGGCGGAGGCGACGTCGAGATCGGAGCCGGTCACGCCCATCTCCGCCTCGAGCTCGCGGCAGGCGGCGGCGACGTCCACCCGCATGAGGCGCGGGCCGAGCGAGGAGAGCGTCCACACGGTGGCCAGCAGGCCCGCCAGGTACGAGACCGCGAATGCCACGGTGACGTCTGTCGCGAGGCGCTGCCGCACGGCCGCGTCGCCGGGCAGGCGCCCGATGGCGTCACCGGCCGTACCGATCGCCGCCGAGGCGTTGAGGCCGCCGGCGAGCAGGCCCGCCGCCGTCCCCGGGCCAAACCCGAAGAGCCGGGCCAGCAGCAGGGTGGTGGCCAGTCCCACCAGGCACAGGAAGACGGCGAGCCCGGCCTGCGGCAGGCCGCTGGCGCGCAGGCCGCGGAAGAACTGCGGCCCGGTGCTGTAACCGATGGCGAAGAGGAAGAGGACGAAGAAGGTCCACTGGATGGTGGCCGGGACCGCGACGTCGAGCTGGCCGACGACGATGCCGGCCACGAGCACGCCGATCACCGGGTTGAGCTGCAGGCTCCCGAGGCGCAGGCGGGCGAGGCCGTAGCCGATCGCCAGGGTGGCGAAGATGGCGATCTCGGGATGGGCGCGCAGGGTCTCGGCGAGCCAGTGCATGGCGGCTCCTTCGCCGGCGATCCGACGGTGACGCGCGGCCGGCGGGACGCGGCGGCCGGCCCGATGCGCCGCCTCAGAAGATCCGGTACTTCCCGTCCTCCATCACCTGTTCGGACGACCCGTCAGGGTAACCCAGCGTCAGCGACGGCACCCGCAGCCGCGGTTGGGTGGCCGGGATGTAGATGCGGTCGAGGTGGATGACCTCGGCCGGGGAGGAGAAGTCGCCCGGCCCGACCATGCCGCCGAAGTGCTCGGAGCGGCCGAAGGCGATGTGCAGGCCGAGCTTCTCATCGAGCAGGATCTCGCCGACCGGCGTCAGCCCGAAGTCGCCCAGCACGCCGAAGCCCAGTTCGGCCAGGTTGCCGTAGGCCGGCTCGCGGCGCAGGTGGTCGCGCTCGGCGTCGGCCGCGGCGCCGGCGCCTTCCACCTCGAGCGCGCGGTTCGCCCGCACCGTGAAGACCACGATCTCGTCGCCGATCTGCACGGGCAGGCGCCCCGCGGTGCCACTCGGCGTGTCGCGCTCGCCCTCGTAAGGCACGATGTAGGCTTCGCCGCTCGGCAGGTTCCCCGCCGTGCCCCGGTCGGGGAAGCGGCCCGAGCTGGCGTGCGCGCTGCGGTGGCGCAGGTCGAAGTGCATGGCGAACTCGCGCCCGTCGTCGGCGGCGAAGCGGATGTCGGCCGTCTCGGCGCGGTCGAGCCGCGCCTTGAGCAGGTCCACGCGGCGGGCGACCTCGCCGTAGTCCACCCGCAGGGCAGGGATCATCGAGGCGCCGAAGCCCGGCATGGTGGCGGCGCGGAAGCCGAACTTCTTGCCCGCGACCTTCAGCGGCGCGGTGGTCGAGTACTCGGTCGGCGCCAGCAGGATCTGGGTGTCGCGGAAGACCTCATCGAAGGACACCGGCCGGCCGGCGGCGGCCAGCCGCTCGCTCGTGTCCGGGAGCGCCGTCTCGACGAGGACCGCCTCGGCCGGCAGATCGGCGTTGTTCGAGCCGACGTCCGGGTAGGCGATGAGCGCAACGCTGTCGAGCGGGATCTCGGCGCAGCGCTCCTTGAGGGCCGCGAACCAGTCGAAGCACATGCGGCGCCGCGTGGCCCAGTCGGGGTTGTCGCGCGCCGCGTCGCGCGGCACGTCCACCAGGATGCCCAGCGCCCGGTCTTCCGGCAGGCGCGGAAACGCCGACCGCACCAGCGCCACGAGATCCTTCGCCTGCAACCCGCTCATCTTGCCCTCCCTCGCGGCGGCATCACCGGGCCACGCCGGGGCCGACCGCGACCTTCTGCGCCGCGGCGCGCGGCACCAGCACCAGGAACGCGCCCAGGACGACCATGCTGACGATGCTGGACAGGTACGACGGCTCCTTGAACACGGACAGCAGCTCGATCTCCGCGAAGGCCAGGGCGGCGAACAGGATGCCGGTCAGCGCCTCGCCCGCGATCAGGCCGGAGGCCAGCAGCGTGCCGGTGTTCTCCGCCCGGTCCTTGGCCTCCTTCGGCCACTTCTTTCCCGCGCCTTGGCCCTCGAGGATCGCCTTGATCACCCCGCCCGCGAAGATGGCGAACGAGGTCTCGATCGGCAGGTACATGCCGACGCTCACCAGCATGGGGCTCTTGACCTGCATGAGGATGAAGCCCAGCCCCATGAGCATGCCGATGAGGATGAGGATCCATTCCGTCTTCTGCTCCATGATGCTGCGGCCCACCACCGCCATCAGGCTGGCCTGCGGGGCGGCGATCTTCGCCCCGCCGAAGCCGGCGTTGGTGTTGAGCAGTTCGTTCTGCAGCTCCGGCGCCAGCGCCCTGACCTCCGCGATGCCGTAGGCGCGCCGCTCCAGCGCCGGATCGTCTCCCTCGTAGACGACGCTCTCGATCTTCTGGCTCTGCAAGTCCGCCAGCTTCGCGCTGACGGCGCTCTTGATGTCGCCCAGGTGCAGGATCGAGAGCACCAGGAACATGGACAGGGCCGCCGCGGTGACGCCGAAGATGTCCCCCACCTGCATGCGCCACGGCGTGCAGCCCAGGATGTGCCCGGCCTTGAGGTCCTGCATCATCTCGCCGGCCACCGAGACCGACACGCAGGTGAAGGCGGCGATGGCGAGGACGGCGGCGATGCCGGTGGGACCCTCGAGGCCCAGCGCCACCATCAGGAAAGCGACCGCGATCAGCACCGTCACCGTCAGCCCGCTGGTCGGGTTGCTCGACACGCCGATGATGCCGACCAGATAGCCCGAGACGGCGGCGAAGATGAAGCCCAGGACGATCATGAGCGCGGCGGCGATGACCGCCGCCATGACGTTGTGAGCGAACCAGAAGAAGATGAAGAAGACGACCGCCAGGATGGCGCTGACCGCCAGGATGGCCCACTTGATGCTGAGGTCGCGGTCGGTGCGCGGCAGCGCCGCGGCGGCGTCTTGGCGCTGCCGCAGGTTGGCGAAAGAACGGCCGAGGCCTTCGATCAGGCTCTGGCGCATCTTGAAGAGGGTATAGAAGGCCCCCACCAGCATGCCGCCGATGGCGATGAGGCGCACGTAGTTGCGCCACACGCTGGCGATCTCATCGGCCCAGCTCGCCACCGGCGTGGTGTCGTGCAGGTGCAGGAAGAAGGCGATGGCCGGGGCGAGCAGCCCCCAGGCCAGCACGCCGCCGCTGAAGTTGATGCCGGCCAGCTTGGGCCCGATGATGTAGCCGACGCCCAGGAAGGCGGCGCTCATCTCCGGGCCACGCACCAGCAGCGCGCCCTTCTTGACCGGCAGGATCGCCTGCCACTTGGTGGCGATGACCTTGAATTCGGTCAGGATCGCGAAGAAGGCTCCCAGCCCCATCCCCGACAGCAGGAAGCTCGAGCCGCCCTGCCCCTTCTGCCCGGCCTTGTGGATCTCCGAGGCCGCCACCGACTCGGGAAACGGCAGCTCCGGGTTGTTGACCAGGACGCGGCGGGTGACGGTGACGAACATGATGCCGAGGATGCCGCCGGCGATGAGGATGACGGTGGACGCGACGTAGTGCTCGAGGGTGAAGAAGGGCCGCCAGATGCCGCTGATGAAGAAGGCCGGCAGGGTGAAGATGGCGCCGGCAGCGACGTTGCCACCGATCGAGCCGACGGTGCGGGCGCAGTTCTCCTCGAGGATCGTGCCGCGCATGGCCTTGATGACCGCCATGCCTACCACCGCGGTCGTGTAGGTGGCGGCGATGGTCATGCCGGCCTTGAGCCCGAGGTAGGCGTTGGCCGCCGCCATGAACACGGCCATGAGCACGCCGAGGAGCACGGCCCGGAAGGTCGCCTCCTTCATGTCGCTGTCGGCGCTGACGTACGGGCCCGGCGCCTTCTGGTCCATGGACGCTCCCTTCACGCTGGAGACCTCGGAGGTCAGGGCGCGATGGCGGCACGGGCCACGGGCGGGTGCGGCTCGGGACGGCCCCCTCGCGATCGGCTGCCTGGTCAGGACAGTTCGGGCGGGAATCTACCACAAGGCGAAGGCCGCCGGGGAAGGCCTCAGAACCGGATCAGCGCCACCGCCTGGATCTGGTTGGCGTGACCCGACTGGCCGTCGTGGTTGGTGCGCTCGCCCCAGATGTACTCGAGGCCGAAGTCGATGCGGTCCGACGGCGAGAGGATGAGGTTCGCGGCCACGCGGTTGGTGCGCCGGTAGGCGTCGGGCGGCTGGAAGTCGAAGTTGTCCACACCCACCCAGCTCCAGATGAGATTCGAGCGCAGATTCATGTCCCGCGCCGCCGTCCACTCCTTCCAGGTGTGCTCGTAGGCCACGTACAACCCGAGCGCCGGCAGCGAGTAGAGCTCGCCCGTGGTGGTGTCGAAGACGGCGTCTTGCCCCCCCTGGGAGTCGAGATCGTTGATGTAGCGCGCGATGCCCTCGCCGCCGTTGATCTGGAAGACCGCGCGGTCGGTGAGGGACCCCACCCGGAACGCCGCCACGCCGCTGAGGCTCAAGCCCCAGCCGATGTCGGAGCGCACATCCCCGGGCACCGCCTCGCCGCGCACCTGCCGCAACACGGTGGCGAACTGCAGGTGGCCGCCCAGCTTGCCTCCGGAGTAGAGGCGGCCGACGAGGTCGGGGATGACGTTCACCCCTTCCCCGCCGGTGATCGAGGCGGAGGGCGTCTCGATGGCCACGGCGGCGCGCATGTCCTCCGCGGGCCGCCACCAGTAGCGGATGAGTGGCTGGCGGGTGATGTTCGCGGAGCTGACACCCTCGTCGTCGAGGTCCTGCAGGTCGGTCTCGGGGTCGGAGAAGGTGGACCAGGTCTGGCCGATGATGAAGCCCGAGTACTGGGCGTAGGCGTGGCGCAGGCGGAAGGCGTTGCCGGTGCCGTTGAAGTCCCCCTCGAAGAAGGCCCGCACCTCCCCGCGCCCGCTGGGCGTGCGGAACTCGACGTTCAGCCGGCTGGCGCGCGCCGAGATGTTCGTGCGCTTCGCCTCGCCGCTGGCCGCGTCGGCGCCGACCGGGATGGAGTTGGTGAGGAAGCGGTCGTCGGTGCCCAGCGGGTCGAGCGTCAGGACGAGCGCGGTGCGGATGCGCCCGCCGAACTTGACCGCCGCGTCGGTGCCGGGGATGCGGATGGACCCCGGGAAGTCCCCGGCCGAGACCACGTCCGGCGGCAGCTCGGGGGTCTTGCGCGCGTCGGCCTCGACGCGCTTGAGCCGCTCCTCGAGCTCCGTCTCCCAGGCGGGCATCCCCGCCTGGCTCTCCAGCTCCGCCAGCCGGCGGGTCATCTCCGCCATCCGGGCTTCCAGGGCCGCGAGCTTCGCCCGCGACGAATCCGCCTGGTCCGACTGCGCCGCGAGGCGCGTCCGCTGGCTGTCGATCAGGGCCTGCTGGGCTCCGACGAGGGCGGTGAGCTCACGAATCTGAGTGCGCTGCTCCGCGACCTGCGCCGAGAGGCTCTTGGCCGGCGGCTTGGAGGCCTTCTTGGCGGCGGCCCCGGCCGGCGGCCCCGCCAGGGCGAGGGCGGCGGCCGCCAGCCAGACGATGATCGCCCGCCCCGCCGCGCGACCCTCGCCGCTTCCTTTCCGGTCCTGCTCCATGGACGGCCCTCGTATGGTCACGGCCGGCATTGTGCCAGACCCGGGGCCGCGGGGCGAGACGATCTTCGCCGCCTCAGTCGAACTCGTAGCGCGGGTCGGGCGGCGTCTGCTCGAGCCCCACCCGGCCGCTGGCGATGTCGGCCCGCGCGTAGCTCTCGCCCTTCATCTTGTAGCCGGCCAGCCGGCGCAGCATGGCGAGCTGGCCGGTGTGCGTCAGGGCGTCGGCGATGCCGCCCTGGAAGATACGCTCCGGTTCCCAGCGGATGGGATGCCCCGCCGCCAGGTAGCCGTCGAGGGCTTCCAGCGCGGCGAAGAAGCGTGCGATCTCCTGCTCCCAGGGTAGCGGCGTGGCCTTCGTCCACTGGGGATCGCCCTGCGCCATGCGCAGCACCCAGTCCATCAGGTCGCCCATGTGCGCGAGGATCTCGACGCCGGCGGGCGAGCCCGGCGCCGCGCGGTACTCGCCGAAGGCCGCCGGCGTGCCGCGCACCGTCTTGCCCGCGCGATAGGCCAGGGTGGCGAGGACGTGGCGCAGGCAGAGCCGGGTGGTGGGGTCGTCGGCCGGGATCGCCGGCATCGCAGCCTCCTCGGGCGGCCTCGCGGCCGGGAACTCAGTGCGAGCTGTCCGGCGCGGCGGCCGGAGCCGGCGGTGCCGCCGGCTCCGGCTTCTTCCTGGGGTAGACCGCGCCGAGCGAGTCCTCGAACGCCTTCACGATGCCGGCCACGTCGCCGCGCTCCCCCACCTCCGCGTAGAGGACGACGACCTTGCCTTGGCGCGGCACGCACTTGCCGGCGTCGCAGTCGAACACGGTCTCGCCGATATTCTGGCCCTCGACCCCGCCGACCACCGACGTCGTCTCGTTGACCTTGCGGCTGGTGAGCAGGAGGCCCGGCTGGTGGCCGATGACCAGCACGTCGATGCCCGGCACCTGCGCGGCCACGTCTTCCGCGTCCACGCGCCCCAGGTGGGCGAGCAGGACCACGACATCGGCCTGCTTGCGCATCTCGGGCACCAGCTTCTCCGCCACCGCGAGCGGATCTTCCACGGTCACCTCGTCCTTGGCCGCGCCCAGGGGAACCGTCCTGCTGAGGAGCCCGGCGATGGCCACCCGCACACCCTGCCTCTTGACGACCACGTACGGCTTCCACAGCAGGGCGCCGCTGGAGCGGGCGCGCACATTGGCTTGCACGATGGTCAGCTTGGGGCGCTTCTTCGCCTGCTGGAGGAAGCTCTTGTAACCATGGGCGAACTCGAGCTCCCCCACGGTCACCGCGTCATAGGCCAGGGATTGCATCATGTCCATGAAGAACGGGGTCTTGGCCGCCTCTTCCGGCCCGGCGGCGGACCAGTCGCCGGCGTCCACGACGACGGGATCGCCGTAGCGGATGCGCGTGCTGTCGATGTAGCTCGCCTGGCGGGCCAGGCCGCCCTTGGGGATGTGGCAGCCGCAGGGGCCGGTGTGGCCGGTGAGATCCGTCGTGCTGAGGATCGCCACCGTCGTCTTGGCGTCCGTGGGCGGGACCAGAGGCGCGCCCACCAGCAGGAGCAGGCCGGCCAGGCCGAGGAGAAGCGCGGCGAAGTAGAAAGGTCGCATGCTGGGCCTCCAGCTCGCCCCCCGGGCGAGCGCGGCACGGCGTGGATCGGGTTGCCGTTGAAATCACGCGGACCACGCCCGCCGCCGGGAGCCCGCCGCCCGGGGCTCGTGGTCCGAACCGCCCGAAGTCTAGGCAGCGCAGGTCTCCGGAAGCAAGGGAGGGTGGCGGCTCATTGGCGAAGACTTGACCCCGCTCCCCCGCTCTCCCTTGCCGGCACGCAGCTCGCCGTCGCGCCCAACCCGGCCGCCGGAGACGCGCGGATCCCGTTCGTGCTCCCCATCGCCGCCGAGACGCACCTCGACGTCTTCGACATCACGGGACGGCGGCGGCGCGGGGCGTCCGAGGCCGATCGGAATCAGGCGAAGGGCCGGGGCGGTCCCGGCGCCGCTTGGCCGCCCGGCGCGATCCGCAGCACCAGGTGGATCACCAGCGCCAGCACCGTGCCGAGGGCGATCCCGGCGATGTTCGTCCCGCCGACCGTCACGCCCTTGACGCCCAGGCCGGTGGCGGCGATGAGCGACGCCCCGGCCACCACCATGTTGCGCTGGTCCGAGAAGTCCACCCTGGCGTCCATCCAGATCTTCACGCCCATCAGGGCGATGAGCCCGTAGAGGATGAGCGTCACGCCGCCCAGCACGGGGTCCGGGATGGAGCGGATGAGCGCGCCGAACTTGGGGCAGAGTCCCAGCAGCACGGCGATGGCCCCCGCCATGACGAAGTTGTACGACGAGAACACGCGGGTGATGGCCATCACGCCCATGTTCTCCGCGTAGGTCGTCTGCGGGGTGCCGCCGCCCATCGCGGAAACGAACGTCGCCACGGCGTCGCCCAGGTACGCCCGGCCCAGGTGGGGATTGAGATCGCGCTGCATGTAGCTCGAGATGGCCGCGATGTGGCCCTTGTTCTCCGCCACCAGCACGATGAAGACGGGCGCCACGACCGCGATGGCCGGCAGGCTCCACCGCGGTGCGGCGAACGGCGGCAACCCGACCCAGGGCGCCGCTCCGATGGCGGCGAGCGCGCCGGGGTCGAGGATGCCGGCGGCCGCGGCCAGGGCATAGCCCACCACGACGCCGGTCAGCACCGGCAGCAGTCGCAGGAAGCCGCGTGCGTAGATGGCGACCAGCGCGGCGGTGAAGAAGGTGGCCAGGGCGACCGCCACCGGGATCGCCTCGGCCGCACTGCGGATGGCGAAGTCGGCGTTGACGGCGTTGGCCACGGCCGAGGAAGCCAGGTTCAAGCCGATGATGGCGACCACGGTCCCGGTGACCACCGGCGGCATGAGCGCGTCGATCCACCGCGAGCCGTGCCGGATCGTGACCCACGCCACCAGGGCGTAGAGGACCGCGGCGGCGGCGATGCCGCAGAGCGCCTCCGGGATGCGCGCCGCGTCGCCGCCGGTCACCGCCAGCACCGGGCCGATGAACGCGAAGCTCGACCCCAGGTAGCTGGGCACCTTCAGCGCCGTCACGGCGAGGAAGATCAAGGTGCCCACGCCGGAGAAGAAGACGGCCAGCTGCGGATCGAAGCCCATGATGACCGGCGCCAGCACGGTGGCGCCGAACATCGCCACCACGTGCTGCAGCCCCATCGGCACCAGGCGCGGCAGCGGGATCTTGTCCTCCGGGTACAGGATGCGGCCGGTCTCCACGATCACCCTCCTGCGAGCTTGGCCCGCGGCCGGGCCCGCTCGAGGTCATGGCCTTCGGGGCCCACCTCGCGCCGGCGCAACAGCACGGAGAACGCCAGCCCGAACAGGCTCAGGAGCCCGAACATCCAGAGCATCGGCAGGTAGCCCTGCGGGTGCTCCGGCCCGGCGTGGCTCCGGTCATTCAGCCAGCCGGCGGCGAGGTTGAAGGTCATCAGGCCGATGTTCTGCAGCATGGTCATGAATCCGTAAGCCGTGCCGAGGCGGCGGGACTCGACCAGGTGCGGGATCGACGGCCACAGGATGGCCGGCACCAGCGAGAACGCCACCCCGATCAGGGCGGTGCTGATCCACAGGTTCCAGCGCGTGTAGGCGAGCACCGGGAAGGCCACGAAGAGCAGCAGCGAGCCGACCGCCATGAACAGCGCGCGGCGGCCGATGCGGTCGGCCATCAGCCCGAAGGCGGGCGTGGCGACGATCGCCGCCAGGTACACGTAGCCGTTGAGCGCGCCGGCCGATTCGAGCGAGAGGCGGTGCGCGTGCTGGAAGTACTTGATCGCGAAGGTGCTGCGGAAGGGGAAGATCACCGAGTAGAAGGTGACGCACAGGCCGATCACGTACCAGAACGAGCGGTCGAAGCGCCACAAATCGCTCCACACGACGCGTTCCGCGGGGGCCGGCCGCGGCAGGTGACAGCGCCGCTCGGCGGAGCGCTCCACGACGAAATAGGCCGCGGCGGCGGCGAGGCCCACGGCGCACAGCGCCACGGCCAGCCACAGGGGCGGCTGCCAGCCCTGGGCGTAGAACGGCTTCGCCCAGGTCGGCGACATGTCGGCCGCGTAGGAGCCCGCCCGCGCGATGCTGAGGTTGATCCCGAAGGCGAAACCCAGCTGCCGGCCCGCGAACCACTGGCCGAGCGCCGTGGTGACCGCGACGATCATCGACTCCGCGCCCAGGCCGAAGATCAGCCGGCCGGCCGCCATCACCGGGAACGACGGCGAGGCGGCCGTGAGCGCCGCGCCGACCAGGCAGACGGCGGTGAAGACCAGGGTGGCCAGCCGCGTGCCGATGCGGTCGACGATGATGCCGCCGATCAGCACCATGACGATGTTCGGCAGGCTGTAGATCGCGTTCAGGATGCCCAGCTGGGTGTCGGTGAAGCCGAGCTGCCGCTGCAGGAGGTCGGCGAGCGGCGCGACCGCGTCGTAGGCGTAGTAGTTCCCGAACATCACGGTGCTGACCAGCACCAGCACCGTCCAGCGGAGGAACGCCGTCGGCGGCGGCAGCTCCGCGGCAGAAGCGGGGTCCCGCCTCACCGGCCCCGCCGCCCGCCCGCCGGCAGGCCGCGCCAGCGCATCACCTCGTGGGCGACTTCCTCGATCGCCATGTAGGAGACGTCGAGG
>Ga0315275_10002929_pt1 | contig 15599 bp, 7 predicted proteins | sample YL17G03_0_MG_FD_205557 | JGI IMG/M metagenome (GOLD analysis project Ga0315275, IMG submission 205557) | Sediment microbial communities from Yellowstone Lake, YNP, Wyoming, USA - YL17G03_0 | ecosystem: Environmental > Aquatic > Freshwater > Lake > Sediment | place: USA: Wyoming | collected... | reverse complement strand
GAAGTGTATTACCAGGATCCATCCACGCTGTATGCTACCTTCGAGATGGCAACTTTGGGTGTTACGCCTGGCAATTATGATGTTATCGTTACCAATGCCGATCTCACGTTTGTTACCTATAGTGCAGTTACCGTGGAAGCAGAAGATGTGGCCGATTTTCGTGCGTCTCTTTCCATGCCCGGCGTAGCGAGACCTGGGAGAGTTATCACGGTGCCGGTCAATTACTCAAACACTGGCACTGCCGATCTATTCAGTCCTCTGCTGACTATAACAGGTCCAGACGACTGCCAATATCAATTGCCCGGCAGCGAGGAATGGATCACCGGGCCCAAGCTCAGATTTCTGGCATTGAGCTCAACCGACCCAGCCAACATCCTGCGTCCCGGCCAAACCGAGACAATGGACCTCAAGGTATTGGTCCCGTTCCGTCCCGGTACTCTATATCTCTCACTCGCTTCCCTCGGTACTCACCGTGGCAATGGTGTACAAGAAGAGATTGACTGGTCAGACTGGTATAGCGACGCAACAATAATTGCTGATCTGGAGGCGATGTTTGGAAACAGGTGGAGCGAGTATATAGACGCCTTGGGGCACATGGCATTTTTAAACAGGGAATTTGGAGAACTTGTTTATTCCGCAGATCAGTTGGTTTTCGATAATTTGTTGGCATATAGTCCCGAACATGGAGCAGCTAAACCTAGTGCAGTGACGGAGAAAGGTACTAGCGGGTTACTAGAAACACAAGACTTTAGATGGCCCTCGGAAACGACTGTGTATGAGTGGAATCGTGAAGGTGAAGAATGGGTAACTGCAGTTGGAGCTAAACTGGGAAAAACGGTGATCATAATACATGGTTGGAATGCTACTCTTAACGGTTATGATTGGTTACCACCATTCAATCAGGTTTTTCGGGACATGGCCAAAGCATTAGCGGCATTACAAGATGAAGACAAGGTGGACAATATTCTTGGTGTTTATTGGCTTTCTCTTGGTATAGAGCCGTACCTTTCGGCTGTCTATATTCCTGCTGTTGCCAAAGAAGCGTACGAACAACTCATTCAACTATTAATAGAACCAAATGATACTCATATTATAGGTCACAGTCATGGTGCTCATGTAGCTGGTTTAATTGGGAATTATTTTGGGGGGAGAATTAAAAAAATCACTGCCTTGGATGCATCAGAAGAAAAATCTCATATATTTGATTTGGGAAATCAATGGGGAAAAGGGTGGAATAGAAATTCGGCGCAGTTTGTGGAGTTTTACAAGAGTTCGAAATATTTTGGTGGGGAAACAGCTTGGGGAAAAGATAATTTTTTATTAGTTGAGTTAGGAGCAAATTGGGGAGACGAGCAGCTAATTCCTCTACCTCTAGAAGCAATATCCAAGCACGGCTACGCAATACAATGGTATACCATGACCATGAACCCATCAGAAGTCTCTAACCATTTAGGTTATAATTGGAATGCAAGCAGATGGGACACTGAATTTGAGAAACTCACAGGATTGCCTTGTGGCCGAGTGCCAAATCACCCTTGGAAGGGCATTATTCATGGAAATCGTGTACTCGACGCAATCGAATGCTTTTCAATCGGCAAAGACATTATTAGCAATGAAAATAAATGGTTTTACCCGGGGACCTGGCCTGGAGGTCACGATGATTCATCGGCCATAAAGAAGATGATTTGTGATCTGGCGGCTGCAGTTGAGATGAGAGTAACTGAGTTCTCAAGTGATGTTCCCGGTAATGTTTGGCAAGCAGGAGGTCAAGGTACCATTAATTACACAATTGAGAACCATGCTGATAACTATAGTATTAAGCGCAGCATCCGTCTGTCTGCCCAACTCGGAAAAGATATACCTGGGACTGATTTGTTTGGCCCTGGCCCTATTGAAGATCGTTTCTGGCTTTCTAAAGACAAAAAGCTTGATTCTGGCGACTATCCTTTTATTCAAGAAGTTGTATATCATAACAAGGATAGTAATTTCCTGGGCAATTTGAGTGATGGCGATTATAGCAACAATTACAGCACGGAAATAACAATGCCCGGGAAAGACGACATTCTACAGTGGTGGAATGACAGTGAATTCGCCTCGCAGTACTATCTGATCGTGGATGCCGGCTCTATGAACAGCTATACGGGAGCTCCTTATTCTGGAGAGCTCTATCCCGCGAACAATTATGGAACACTAGAGATCTATTTCGAGGGAGATACTTTGTCTGCTGAAGCGGGTGACTATCCAGAATTCTACGATGAGGATGGAGATGGAAAGGTAACGGTTACACTGAATGGCAGTGGTTCAGCCCCAGAATCTCGAATTGTTCTCTACGAATGGAGTGTTGGACCTTACGGCAGAGAAGTTGATTATCCATTTGGAGTTGGGACACACACGGTGACTCTCACCGTAACAGACGTTAACGGTGTGACGGATTCTGATAATGCCACAATAGTCGTCAGACCCTATTCAGATCGACCCGATGGTGCAGATCCACCCGATGGTGACTATGAAGGTGAGGGAAGGACTAGTGTCTACACCTCTTACACTCCTGAAGACAAATTCGGCCCAGCTGGCTCCGATGTGCCTGGCACACAGGAAGGCAGCAAACTTCGTTACATTGCAGCTGGCAAGACTCTGAACTATCGCATCGAGTTCTGGAACAAGGAGGACGCCCCAGTACCAACGCAATATGCCATCATCGAAGATGTCCTCGATCCGAACGTCTTTGACCTCAACACCTTCGAGTTCACCCAGATCGGGTTCCTCAAGTGGGACCAGTCATTGTCGGGAGTGCAAACTATCCAAACCAGGATTGACTGCCGACCCGACCGGGGCATGGCGGTGGATATCAGAGGCAACTTCGATCCGCAGACCGGAAGGATCTTTTGGGAGTTCAAGTGCATAGATCCTCTTACCGGAGACTGGCCTGCCGATCCGATGCTAGGTTTCCTGCCGCCCTTCAATCTCGAAACCGGCTATGAAATTGGATGGGTTGAATTCAGAGTTAAGATAAAACCAAGCCTCCCACCCTGTACGCAGATAGCGAACCAGGCATTCGTAGAGTTCGATTTCGCCGGGGACCTTTATGACCATCCAGCTCCTAAGGAAGGTCCCTGGATCAACACCATCGCTCACCCGATCGACCTCGATGTAAACGGGGAGGTCGATCTGACTGATCTTGCCATGCTTGCCGACCGATGGCATTGGAAAGGCACACCAGGTACTGTTGCTGAAGACATCATCTCAGATGGTGTCGTGAATTTCTCAGATTTGGCCGAACTTGCGGGTAGCTGGCTAAGGCTAAGCAACCTGCAATGCGACTGAGAACAGCACGACAGCAGTTATGACCATGCCCAAGGTCGCGTGCGGTTTATGCAGGCGATGTTGGGTTCGCCTACCCGCTTTCATTGGGGTCAGCAAAGATAGTCAGACACACGGATAAGAAGTTCGTTAGTCATCTGAACTCTCAAGGCTTGAGGCATCACGTCAGAGCTGACTCGTGGACAATCAATCCGTTGGTCCTCTGACGTTGCAGAGCCGCGTTCTACAACTACAAGAAGGGTTCTTCCCCACCCCGCGACAAAACGGGTAATCGTGTCCCAAATTTTGGGCTTGACAGCCGGGAGGATCTCAAGGAAAATGTGATTACATTACTGCAATGCGGGAAGACTATGTTCAATGTACATAAGACACAAGGGGAATTTGTCATGATCACTGAGTTAAAAGGCTTGTTTGCGTAGCCAAGGGTTTAATATGGGAAATCTCGGTTTCCTATGATGGTATGGGCTCCGCTACGAGCGGGGCGCCCTGCAATTGTGGATTGTCTGAGTCAGTTGCCGTTCGGTTTCTGGTGGAGAAGCAAGCTATGCTGCCCGTTCGATACTGGAACATCGCGGTAGAGTGCTGTGACGCTCGCAACTATGCTGGAATGCTGGGGGCTGCCCAAGAGGCACTTCGTTACATGGGCAAGGTCCCTAAGTCTCATAGCCACGAGCGCGTCCCATTTCTCTACTTGGCCGGGCAGGCTTTGAGAATGCTGGGAGACTGTGTTGAGGCGTGCCTTCCCCTTATCGAAGCCAATAACATCTTGGAGCAATACCCTGATTCCAACCTGCCCATCCGGGATATATACCCTGAAGGCCCACCCGGATCTCGTGATATGCTGGGCATTAGCATAAGTGGGTGGAAAGGGCGGGTTAAATTCGAACTGGGCATTTGCTACGCTGGGCTCCCAGATTGGGAAGGCGCCTTCAAGTGCGGATTGCGGGCTCAGGTGATCTTCGAGCAGATCGGAGACTCGACGCGTGCTCATGGTTGTCGGCAGCTTGTTGCGGATGCGATGATGAATACCGGACGTTTTGAGCACGCGGCCCGGGAGTATCTGGAACTGGCGGACGCCGACACGGCGGATGCAAAACTGTGGGCTAACCACCTGCAATGTGCCGGGTACTGTCTCGCCCAAACTGGCGAGCATGTGAAAGCCGCCGGCTCTTACTGGCGAGCACTTCGATGGCTACTGGAGGCCTGCGAGGATCCCGCGCAGATCGAGAATATCGAAAACCTCATCAACGTGACGATAGAAACTTGGCGGCGGGCTCAGATGAATATCGAGGCGCTAGACCTATTAGAGCACGCCGCTGTTGAATTGGAGCAGACTGGCAAGCCGGTGGGGGCCCGTTTCACTCGCGCTATATCGCAGCGAATCGGGGAGAAAGGGGGCAGCAGCTCTGAAAAACCACACGGAGTTCGCGATAGCCTTAAGCGTGATCTTGATGAAGGAATCGACTTGATACGCAAAGGCCAATGTGTGCAAGGGTATGAAATAATCCAGCGACTGGCGGACGACTTAGAGCGCAGAGGTCTCCTGGACGAGGCGGCACAGTGCCTCGAGAAATCTGCCTTAGCAGCACAGTATGGCGGCGATAAAGCCAATTTCTACCTACTTCTCTACAGACTGAGTGATCGTCACGCAGACGCACCCGGACAGCAACGAGCAGTCAATGCCTTGTTGAATGCTTGCCCGCCCAATGCTGACTACGCCTTGGACATTGAAAGCCGCCCACCGGCCGATCCACAAGCTGCACAGGCGCATTTCTGGAAGGGCACAGAGGCGTTTGCAGGCGGCGATGCAGCATCGGCCCGCCAGGAATTCCGGCAGGCGGCTGCTCTGGACGCTCGCCACCATGCTGCTCTGTTCTGTTATGCACTGGCTCTCGCCCGCGTGAATGCCGATGGGCCAGCCGCTGGCAAGGCGGTAGGCACGCCGGTTCAGTCCCTCTATGCGCTGGATGCCGCCTTGGCGCAGCTTGCCTTGTCTGGAGCGGCAGAGGACTGCCTGGTGGACGTCTGCCGACGATTTGCCAATCAATATAGCGACTCGCTGTGGGCGCATTGCGACCGGCAGACGCCGCATGATGCTCCCTTGATTGCTGCGGGATTGATCGAGAAGTACCTCGGGAGAGGTGCATCTGCTAAGGATTATCTGCTTCGGGCGAAGACATGCGTGCGCTATGGCGACCGCTTGGCCATCATACTGCGTGCCCTGAAAGCTGCTCCGGTTGTTCAAGCGGAGGCCATCGAGCTGGAGCGGCAGGTATTCCTGGGACTGTTGCACTCTGGCATGGCTGCCGAGAGTCTGGTATTCGACGCGCAATACACGCACATGGCTGGCGTCATACAGCTCGGCAACAAATGCGTGGCCGCCGTCGATGGAGTATGGGGGAAGGTATATGACCAGATCCAAGGGCTAGTAATGTCTCCCGACGGAACGCGCTATGGTTACGCCGCCAAGGCGGATGATCGCTGGGTAGTCGTTCTCGACGGCAAAGAAAGCCATGCTTACAACTCCATTGATGCCACGCCAATTTTTAGTCCTGATAGCAGACGTGTGCTCTACGTGGCCCGCCGAGACAACAGTTCTTTCGCTGTGGTCGACGGTCTCGATGGTTCGGCCTTCGACCATATTGAGCAAGCCAGATTCAGCGCAGACAGCAAGCACGTGGCCTACATTGCGGTTCGCAAGCAGTCTGGAACAGTCAATGTCAGCAATGTCACGATTCTAGTGCCTGCCGATGAGTGGCAGGTGGTTATCGACGGTATCGGCGGAACGAAATATGACGAGATCAAGTCACTCACGTTCAGTCCGGAAGGACAACACCTCGCCTACGTCGCCCGGCGATTTGACCAGCAGTGCCTTGTGCTGGATGGGACCGAGAAGAAAGCATACCCTGGTGTCGGTGCTCCGGTGTTCAGTCGCGATGGATGCCATGTTGCTCACCTGGCTGTCTGTGGAGACAAAGTCAGAGTGGTGGTCGATGGTGTGGAGAGCAACGAGGCATATGATGGCGTCGGAGAGTTAATGTTCGCGCCCAAACACTATCATGTGGTCTATAAGGCTGAGCAAGACAATCGGCAGTATGTTGTAGTCGATGGGGTCAAAAGTCGCGAGTACGAGGGTGTGTCCGATATCACTTTCAGCCCTGATGACAGTCACCTGGCATACATGATCGCTCGATGCAACAACATTCATCTGGTTGTAGATGGAGAGGAGAGCCTGCCGTATCAAAGTATGGGATACAAGACCATCATCTTCAGCCCCGACGGCAAACGTATTGCCTACCCAGCTGAGCGCAGTGGCCAATGGTTTGTGGTCGTCGATAAAACCGAAGGAACATCTTGCAGGTCCTTGCTTAATCACACCCTGTGCTTCAGTCCGGACAGCAGGTGTGTTGCCTATGTAGCAGAGCGCAACGACAGGTATTTTGTTGTGGTTGATGGCAAGGAACAACAATCTTACGATGAAGTGGGACGAATCGTTTTCAGCCCCGACAGCAGACATATGCTATACAGCGCTAAAAGTGGAGATAAGGCCTGGATCATTATGGATGGTCTGCCGGTTGAGGAGTGCACCGGCATTGTTCGTGGGAGCAATCTGGTATTCGATGGGCCAAAATCGTTCCACGCCCTGATAGTCCGGAACGAGGAGATCTTCCGTGTTCACCTATCAATGCGGAGACCCTCCGGAGCCACTAATGCCTATACCGACGGTCGGCTCAGCTTCGCAGTGAATCCATCTGATTCCCAATGGCAGCACACAGCCGACCCCACGGTTGTTCACAAACTCGCCTGCACCGCCTACACGGCGGTCGGGCTTGACGGCTTTTTTTTCGTCACCGTCCCCCTGGCAAGGTACACATTGGCGGAGATGATGGCAGCCATTCACATCAGCCTTCGCGATCAGGGCGCATCGTGTTCGATGCTTCGGCAAGTGTCGTCAAACTGTGGCCATGCACTTGCGGAAGATATTACGTGCCGCACGATAACCGGCGGAATAGAGCATATCCAGTGCATCCGCATAGTTGTCCATCCAGCTCGCACTTACCAATTGCTCGCGGTCTTCAAGGATTGTGATCAGTCCCGGGCAGAGCAACTGGCAGCTGCCGCTTTTGATACTTTCCGCCTGCTTGACGACCCCTCGGTAAAAACGCAGGTGAATTACCTGAGGCGATGGACAAGCACCGACGGTCTTTGTTGGCTGGATGCACCTTATCCGGATTGGCGGCCCAATGCCGATTCATTGCCGCCGGACTGTGTATTCGATCTTATCTTCAAGGGCGGATTTGCTCGCCTCAGGATTCACGGCGAGCCCTACCAGGGCAATCTGGCCAGCTTTCGTCCCCTGGCCTTGCAGGCGTTTGCTGGGAGGTGCGACCCAGGAAGTTTCCAAGTACACTGGGAAAAGCCATGGCCGAAATATGAATCGCATAGTTGTATTATGGAAATCTCTGCGAAGTGCAACGCTGTGACATTCTCCTATCTTTACTCGCTGTTTTGTACCGGACGTACTGCATACCAGGTATACGGTTTTTCTGATCCATTAGCTTTCGCTAGTATGAAGAACGCTTGCTTTGCTCTGACGAGCTCATTTTTCAAGAGCGTAGTCGCTCGCCAGATGCTTCCGCCGCCTGAAGAACTAACGTGCACAGTGTGCCGCACACAAGTGCAAGCTTCACGAATCCCGTGGCAACGCTTTATGGACGAATATGGCACCCAGAGAGATCGCATCGCAATGCACATATGCTCACATTGCAGTGCTCGTATCTGCCACGATTGTGCCAAAAAGTTGGGTCAACCGTTCTTTCATTGGTGGTCAGGTTGGAGCAAATGTAAGTGTCCCGTATGCCATGCCGCATGGGAACCACGGGAAGTGGCGATGTGTAAAGTGTGAGGTATGATATATGTCTGAGTTTCAAATCTTGGGTTGGATTGCAGGCCAGCTACCGGCTAACACATTCATCCCCGTGGCGGTTGTGGCGGTAATGTTGCTCACGTCTTTCCTGACGGTCGCTTCGATACGGCTCTTCGGTCGCCTGATTGGCGTTGTTTTGGCCTGCCCGTTGATTGAGGAACTCACTTTCAGAATTTTCCTCCTGGGCTGGGTCATGACCGAGCGATATCCCCTGCGAGCCGACCGAGCGGCGTTGCTTTGTATCGTGGCCTTCGTGTTGGCCCACCTGCCGACGGCTTGGCACACGCGGGACTGGATGCGAGCCTTGGATGGGGTGATCGTCGGCGTCATCAACTCGGTTGCATGCCTTGTCTATCTGCGTCTCTTCTTTCCAGCTCGTGTGCCGGAACACTGGTTGATTGCCTACGGAGCTTTGGTCGTCTTGCATAGCGCATACAATGCCCTGACCTTTTCCGCCATCTCCGGGCTTGTTCGCTTATGTGGCCTGCTCTTAGCTATAGGGGCCTGGTTGATGTGGATGCCACACTTGATGCACTCTGTCACCAGTTGAGCTGGACGAGGCACCCCCGCCGACAGGAAAGGAATCACTTTCGACAATCAGCAGCATGCCCCGGCCGGACAGAAAAACGAGCACCTCCTCATGGTATCCTGTATTGTGCTGGCCACAGGTCTTGCCTGTTAAAGCCAAATCCGGTGTTTTCAGGTACAACAGCGCATCATACAATAAGGATTAGAACTGAGAATAAGATGATAAAATGTCTGTCCGGAGTAGCATCGGGAAGTTTGATAAGGTTAAGGATTGATGCTTTCAAGCCATTGTTGGGCTACGATTGCAGGGTGTTCAAGGTTGACCTGGCCACTGCGGTTAATATCGGCTCCATCACACCAGTATGGCCCAGTGCAGTGTGTATCCAGCCAACGTGATGCTATAACCGCGAAATCTGGAAAAGATACTTCCCCATCAACAGAAGTGTCAGCCATCAACGTTGAGAGCCGTCTTGTCCGATTCCCGCTGGCATCGTATTCGTATTGAATTATTGTGCTGTCATCATATCCACCGTGTTAAGCGAACTTTTGCCACGCACTTCACATGTGTGGTAGATGGTATGACGACGGCAAGAGGCCAGTTGAGTTACTTAGCGAATGTCCAGCGTCTGGTCGGGGATACGGCGTTTACCGCAGGACAGGGATTCGAGCGGGACAGTTAGGTCTACCAAAGTGACTTCGACGGTTTCCACCCTCTCGGAATTCACTTCAAACACCTTACTATGCAAGGACTGCTTCGACGGTTCTCCTTGGGGTAGGATGTCCTTGGTTTCCGGCCAGAAGACATGGATCACCGCAGTGTTCGCTTCCGGGTCGCACCATCCCCACCAGTCTTTCTCGAATTTCCAGCCAAAAGCCTCGGGCGCTGAATGGAGGTTCATCCGCAACTGGCCTTGTTCGATGTATGGGGAAGGCGGGGGGATGTCGCAGTTCAGCACCTCGCTTTGCTCGCGGCGCTGCCAGTCCACGCGCCACAATCGGCCACTCATTCCGGATGTGCCAGGAACTGGGCTAAAGAAAAAATAGCTCCGGCTATCAGAAGCCCAGCAGAGGGGCCCACGATTGTTCTCTACGCGAATCTTCTTTTGGTTATCGCGGCTGACGATCACGGTGCCGCCCCTGTACCGGTAAGCGACCCACTGGCCGTCGGGGGACGGCAGTGGAGCCCCGCAGACCTCACCGCCCCGCTTCTCTGCATCTTCGTCCCAACAGGTCAGCTTCAGGCTGCGCAGGTCCAGAAGCCCGTTCGCCACAGCAGTGCCTGCATAGCCAAACTCGAGCGCAACCACGTGGTTCTGCTCATAGAGCTGGCCGATCTCCATCATCGCGCGAAAGGGATCCTCGCCGGAGGCATAGGCTGCTCGAAGCAACTTGGGCGGAATCCCGCCACGGGCCGTGAAGACTCGCACCAGCCCCGAGTCGGGCCGAATCCAGACCAGCGTGTTGTCCTTTATGGCAGCGGGTACTTCGCCCTTCTTGCCGCCAAAGCCCCTCATGCGGACAAGCAAGCCAATTTGGCCATTGAGTTCCAGCCAGTGGGCTTGGCACAGTTCGACATAGCCCAACAGCTGTAACTTGTGATGCCGGGTCCCATCGCTTGCCAGCACGTGCAATTGACCGCCGGAATTGTAAATAATCCAGCGACCATCTGGCGACCAGAGAATGCGATCGGACCAGGTGCTGTGGCTGGGATCAGGAGGGGCCTCAGTGAGACGCCAGTGCTCATGCCCATCTTGGGACACCACACATACACCTTTGCTGACGTAGAGAAGTCGCTAACTGTCCGGCGCAAATACCGCACACACGCCTTCTGCGGCCACGCGCCAGCCGCGATCCGCCGGCACCGTAAAGACATGGATGGGTCCGAGAGTGTCCCCGAGGGCCACGCAAGAGGCCACTAATCGCCGATCTGGGGAAAGCACGAAATCCCGGCCCAGCAGCGGGACCTTGGGGGCACCGGATTTGGTGACCACCTTCGGGGGCTGCGGTTGCCCCGCCGGAACGGCGCGCCGCCGCGACAGTCCGCTCACCCCACCAAATACCACTAACCCCACCAACACTGGGACCCACAAGTTGGCGAAACGCTGCGCCGGCAGCACCCGGACCGCGCGATTACTGGACCTCGCCATCCGAATATGGTAGTCCCAATGGCGGTTCAACACCTCCTGCAATCTTGCTCCCGTCCGCCAGAGAGCAACAGGTTCACCCAAGGGATCATCTAACGCGACATCAGGGGCTGGGGCCGCCGTGCCCGTTTCACCCAGCAGGTGCCGGCGTAGCACTGCTCCCAAAACGAGAGGCAGGACGATGGGTACCCCCACACAAAGTAGCCCCGCCAAAAGGAACAAGGCCAGCTTCCAAGTTCCCTGATGAGACCACCCCGCGAGGGCAACACTGGCCATGGCGACTGCCACCCACCAGCGGGCCAGCCAAAACAGTATGCGCATCAGCGGACCTTCGGCACCGCTGTGCACGGTCAGATCCCTAACAACCGAAGCCTGGGGATTGAACAGCCAAGAGTGCCGGTGCACCCCGATGACGATTTCTGGAGGTCTGTTCATCTGGGATTTACCAGATAACCTTGCCCGGCTACACCGCCGGACGACGTTACCACCATTATACAGCGCGTCCCCTCTCTTGCGCCTAACCTTTTTTGAAGTTCTTTCGTCCATCATCACCCCAGCAGCTCAGACAACTGCAGCGACACCAACAGCAGCGCCGCCCCAATCATCGAAGCCGGCTTTTGACGCATACGGCCGGACCCGCGAAATCATGCTCGATTTGCCATAAGACCTGGTGGATCGGCTGTACGGTCATATCCTGTTGAACTTTGAATTGCGCGGTTAAGGCAGGGGGGCCCGGCAGCAGAGGCTGCCGAGAATGGACCGCGGAGGGGATTGAAGATGGCCGCCCTTGACCCAGATCTCCGCGGAGGCGCCATGCCCAGTACACACAAGACACAAACGAGAATGACGCATGCCCGTTGACAATCTGATACATATCAGAGGAACCCAGAAAAGACTGGAACAGTCCCTTCGCCTTGCTTAGAATAGCCGTTGTGAACATGGAATACTCTCACTACGGCTGCTGCAGAAGACTTTGGACCACCCAATTTGTGAGGAGTAGTTGGGCAGATGGCCAACGATAAGATCACGATATTGAAACGGAAGTATGCTCAGGCAATCCGAGGCCAACAGTGGCCCCAGGCACTGGCAATACTGGAGCAACTTGAGAATCTCATAGCCGGAGATGCGAACTTCTTCTGCAATAAGGCAATCGTGAATATTAAGCTGGGGCGATTGAGGGTGGCACGGGACACGGTTCTAAAAGCACTGGATTTGGATGAGAAACATGCCAAGTCCCGGGATCTGCTCGCCAAGATAGACCTGGCTCTTCAGAAGCAGCAGAAGTCTCTGCATAAGAAGGGTAACGGCGCACATGAGAAGAAGGTTGCTGCAGGCGGACAAGAGACATCGGTCGTAGCTGCTCGCGGACAAGAGATCTCGAAGGGAACAACGGTGTCTTCTGGAACAGTCGGCATAATGGCTCAGCCAGAAGAGGGGCTTTTGAGTTTGATGCCTGTAGCCGAGATGAAGATCAAGGCTGGCGTGGCCATCTGGACTATGCTAACTGCCATGATGATGCTGGTGAGCGAGCTGAGAATTGCGATGGGAGTCCGCCATGCGATTGCAGGCGTTGTTATTGGCCTCGTTGTTTATGGTATCGGCACATTTGCATTCTTAAGCCAAGCTAGGGAGTGGCTGGGGCCGGAAACTAAGGAGAAGCACAAACTCAGAATACTTGACCGATTGAAGGCTGTCGCCCGGAAGGCAGAACTACCGGTTCCTCAGATTGCTCTCGTTGATGATGCCCCTGATGTCAATGTGGTCACATACGGCATGAATCCTCAGGCCGCCAAGGTTGTGATTACGGGGGCCTTCATGGAGCATGTGAGGCCAAACGACGATGAATTGGACGCTGTATTGGCTCATGAGTTAAGCCACATACGACACGGTGATTTTGTCACCTCAACACTACTTCGATTCCCCATCTGGCTGCTACACAAGATACTCTACGTACTCCAAGTGGTACGCTGGCTTGGGACTCAGTGTTTCGCGATGTTTGCACAGATAGCGGGAGCCTTTGGGCTGATAGGCCTCTTCATGATTTTAGGTGCCATGTTACTGCTTGTCTATCTGAGTATCACGGCTGCAATTGTGGGTGCAGCCATCTTTGTCTGCACTCTAGCATTGTCCGCATTTGAGAGAGAAAGAGAGTACCTGGCAGACATGTACTCAGCACGCTTGCTGGGCTCACCGAAACCTCTTCAGAGCGTTCTGGCGAAGCTTGAGCAAGCATCTGAGCGCGTCCGTGCAGAACTGGAGAAGCGGGCGAAGGCAGCTGAAGAAGGCGAGGAAATCGATGTTAATGTGAAGGCTCCGGAGGAGGCTTTTACGTCGGAAGCTTTCGTAGCGAAGTCTTTGCAGAATCCGCCTGACGTGTGGCAGGCTTTCATGCGAGGTGAGTTCTTCATGAGTCATCCTGTCACAGAGCACCGCATCTTCTATCTGGAAAATCCCCTCAAGCGAGTCCGCTTTTTCTCGAATCTGTGGAACAAGTTTGCTGCCAAGGCAAGTGCCCGACTCAAAGATGCAGCGAGTCATCCTCCTTCGTTGAAGGTAGTCCTGATCGTCGCCTTTACAGTAGGTGCGTCTCTGGCTGCTCTCCCACGGCTACAGCACTGGATCATATATGCCATTGCGCCGGCAATCGCCATTGCAGGGGCTGCCTTTTTGGGATATGGAGCAAGGCGAGAGAAGTGGTCTGGCGAACACTTTGTCAGCGGGGTGGTGCTAACAAGCTATTTGTCTGCAACGGTCATGTTCGTGCTTGGCATCATGCTCTGGAGTCCATTCGCCTTTTACTTCCCTGCTGTGTTCGTAGCTACACTTCCAATCAATTGGATAGTTGGTCTGTTGGTGGCACAGCGAGCCGGTGCTTAGACTGGATATTGTGTGAAAGGGAGACCTTGAGCCAAGGCTCATCATATCTGCGGGATGAGAATGGTACATGTGGCCTGCGGACGGTAATCTGAGGGCTGACTAGCGGGCTTAGAATCCTTCGCAAGATTCCAGCACAATCATGGGGATTGTTATTCATTTCAAAAGATTTTGACAGGTGTCCCCGCGGACCTTACAATACGGATGAACGTTGTGGCCGAACCCGATGGTTCTCCGGGGAGAACTTCTGGTGCCGGAGCGAGGCTTCAGGCGAGAAGTGGAAGAGTGAGGATATGTCAGTTATGTGTCCGAGTACTCTCTTAGACGGTGCAGTCTGTAGGGTCGGTGGTAGAACTTACGATCTCGTTTTTCGCTACATGGGGCGGGAAATGCGAGGATCGTCGGTCGATGCTTCAATGGGCTACGTCCTAGCGAGCTTTCTGTTCTGTTGTGTCCCGGGTACTGCACGAGTTGCCCGAGCAAGACATCGATAGACCTCTGGAATTGTATGATTAGAATTGAGTCAATTGTCGGAACGATGCCAGCAAGAAAGAAGTGAAGAGTGCCAAATGTTGTGAAAATGCTGCGGAGAAGCCGAAGGCTTGTAGCGCTAGCTACTCTTTTCGTTCTTTCCCAGTGTAGCTCTGTTCTTGGAGCTGTTTCTCCGAAAAGGCCGATTCCTTGGGGTGGTTTTCGGCTTGACTGGAAAGATGAGATCGTAATTCTCGCGGGCATCTTTTTATGTGCTGCTGTCGTATGGCTGTTGCTGTACCTCGGGCGACACATTGTGCCTGGATTAAGTTATCTGGCACGCACAGTCATCCTTATGCCGATAATCGAAGAGTATCTATTTCGTTACCTGGGTATGTACTTGCTCTTCTTAGGAGGCAAGGCCGATCCAGCGATGAACTCAGAGATTGGCATGAGTGAACTCGTTCGTGCCTTCATTTATGTTGGCGTATTCTTCGGTATCCTGCATGTGTTCTTGACATTGAAGACTGAACAGGGTCTGTTCACACCACCACCGGTGATACCAGTGTGTGAGGGCTTGTACATCGGCATGTTCAATGGGCTGATGTTTCTCAACTTCGTTTTTCTGTTTAGGATGGGCCTGTTCGTCACAATGTGCTATGTGTGGATGGCTCACATACTTGTTAATGCTGGCTTGGTCATATACAATTTCTTCGTGAACAGCTTTCTTGGACGAAGCTTATTGGCACATCTGATGCTGCGGCTTGTATTGGCGGCAACGGCAGTCTTCTGGTTCTGGTATTGTTGGCGATATCAGACTATCACAACAATAATGTTCTAATTCGCCTACTCGAAAAAGCCTACAGCTGCAGAGGGGACAACGTCATATTTTGGATGGAGAGGTTGGTATTCCTCCAAAAGCCGAAGCCACCCCAAATCTCGCCTGCGGTTTATGCAGGCGATGTTGGTATGAGATGTGATTGCCCCGCTGGTCAAAACTGATGGTATTGCTGCCGAGCTTGCAGGACACCAAAACAAACAGCACAGCCCTCGGACGGCTGGTGGAGGCTTTAGTTGATATAGAGAGTGACGGTGATTAGTGTTTGTTTCTTTTCGCCCATTTTGCTGTAGCCCAGCAGGGCCGTGGCCACATTTTCCCCTGTCGTGTCGCCGCCGCCTATTACAAGCGTCTGGCCTGGGCGTGCCGCTACCCTCGTTGAAAGTTCAGTTAGTTCGAGATTACCGCCATCGCTTAGGAATCTGGAAAAGACGGGCGTTAGTTCCATGTCGATCAAGCCCGAAGGAAGTTTGCGAGCAGTAACCTGTAGGGACCT
>Ga0315275_10002928_pt1 | contig 15600 bp, 22 predicted proteins | sample YL17G03_0_MG_FD_205557 | JGI IMG/M metagenome (GOLD analysis project Ga0315275, IMG submission 205557) | Sediment microbial communities from Yellowstone Lake, YNP, Wyoming, USA - YL17G03_0 | ecosystem: Environmental > Aquatic > Freshwater > Lake > Sediment | place: USA: Wyoming | collected... | reverse complement strand
TCATGCCCGTCACCACGGGTTTGCCCTGATGGAAAGCCCCATCGGATTCTGTCGCATAGAAAAGTACATTGAAGAACCAGAATCGCCCGGGGCCGCCTATCTTTCTAAGAAGTACCCTGTCCCCTTCCACAAGCATGGGGTGCACACTTTTCTTGTAAACCCTCCCCTCCAGATTGTTAATGGTGCTATGCCCCCTGTTCTCCTGAAGGACGCCGAAATGTAGCGTCCAGTCTTTGTCGTAGACAAAGGCCGTCCATTCGTTGGGATTCTTTCCCGGGTGTTCAAGCCTCCCGAGGAATGCGCTTTCGGAGACAAAGCACATGCGCGGGTCCTCAAGTGCCATCTCCATCGCCAGTCCCGGGTCTGTCCCGTGCGCGTTCGCGATGAACAGGCCTGCTTCATGGCCGCAATGACCCGGTGAGAGGTATCTTACCGATACCATGTCGCCGGGTTTCAGGGCGCCCCTTATGCCGTTGCTTATCGCGCCCGCCTGGGGGTCTTTCGAGTGCTCTATGTAGCCGCCTCCTTCCCCGTTAAGGAGTTCCACCCTGGGATCGCGCGTGCCGTCTCTTTTCTGTACATTCCCGAAGCTGGTCACCCTCGCCTTGTAGATGAAGCCTTCCGTGAGCATAACAAATCTTGAAGCGCAAATTTATAACCCTTTGCCGCCCCCTTTCCCGGAAGACCGGGAGCACCGGTGCAAAAACCTATTAAGTCGCGCTGATAAAGATTAAAGAAACCGGTGCAAAAAGGAGGCGTGGGTGAGCATGGAGCCTGTGCAGAATCTGAAAAGGGGCGAGAGGGCAACGGTCGTGTCAGCAGGCGTTTCTGTGACACTCCTGATAATCAAGGGTATCGCCGGGCTTCTGACAGGTTCTGTAGTCCTTGTGACGAGCGCCCTGGACAGTCTGGCGGACATAATGGGCATGTCGGCCTCCTGGTTCGGCTTCAGGGTATCGCAAAAGCAGCCCAAGGGGAAATTCCCCTACGGCTATTTCAAGGCGGAATCAATCGCCACACTCTTCGTTTCGTTCCTGATCCTCTACGCCGCCTGCAGGCTGCTGATCGAAGGCTACAACAGGCTGTTCGTGCCCCCCGCCATCTCGATGCCTGCAATCGCTCTATCGATATCCTTCGTTTCAGTGTTCATATCATTCGGCCTTTCGAGGTTCCTGCTGAGGGAGGGCAGGAAGATCAACTCGGAGCTTCTCCTGACCAATTCCAGGGAGAGGCTCGGCGACGTGGCGGCCACCGTGGCCGTTTTCGTGGCGGTGGCCATGAGCTATTTCAATGTCTTGTACGCGGAAGGCATAGTCACGATTATCATCTCCGTCCTGATACTCAGGCTCGGCGTCATATCCGTCAAGGGCGCCGTCTTCGCCCTCATGGACATCGGCGCGGGCCACGAGAAGGGGATGGAGGTCAAGAACATCATCAGGAAGACGGCCGGCGTCGAGGAATCCAGCAGCATTAAGCTGAGGAAGGCCGGGCCGTTCGTTTTCGGTGAGGCCACCATCAGGATCAGGGGGCACACCCACGTCGACAGGGCGCACAGGATCGCAGACGAGATAGAGCAGAAAATCAAGAGGAGGATGAGCGAGGTGGTGGAATTCACGATCCACGTCGAGCCCTATAAAGGCAAGAGACTCAGGATCGCCATACCGGTGGAGGATGACAACGGGCTGCATTCGCGGCCGGCCAAAAAACTGACCGAAGCGAATCACATCCTTTTCGTGGACGTCGACAAAGGCACGATAAGCAAAATTTCCATAAGAAGCAATCCCGGGATTGAGAAGACAAAGAAGGCGAGGCTGCAGGCGCTCGACATGATCGTAAAGCAGGGCGCCGACGTGCTGACCGCGAGGAAGATCGGGGAGATATCCTTCCACACGCTGAGGGATCACATGGTGGACATCTACAGGACAGAGGGAAAGACGGCGAGGGAGGTCGTGGAAAGATACATTGACGGAAGGCTTAAGATACTGGTGGACCACGTGAGGTGATTTCATGGCAAGAAGGTCCGTTCTGATCACAGCCGCGCTGGCCGTCCTGGTATTCGTGGTAGCCATGGCCGCCCTGTATCTCATCGGAACGGGAGTGAACGGCAGCCTGACGATCCTCAATGACGGCGATGTAATCAGCGATGCCGTCTGCGCCTCCAAGGGGCTGGATGGCCAGGTGACGGTATTCCATTCGCCCACGTGCCCCGTCTGCGTGGCGACCCTCCCAATCCTCGAGGAAGTGCAGAACGAGACGGGCTACAGGTTCGAATACATAGACACCAGGGAGAACAGGACGAGGATTTTGCAGCTCGGCATGGCTCCGGCCTATATCCCGGCGGTCGTAATAAAATGCAGGGTCTACGTGGGCTACAGGACGAAGGAGCAGTTCATAAGCCTGATGCAGTGACGGCGATATCGCCGGTTCCATGGCGGTTTTTATTTAAACTATACAATAGATGGTTATGTCCACTCTGCTGCTGATACTGCTGGCGACATTCATAAACGGGCTCATAGCCCTGGTGGGGGCATTCTCCTTTTTCATAAAGGACAAGCTGCTGCAGAAGCTCCTGATGATCCTGGTGGCGTTCTCTGCGGGCGCGCTGCTGGCCGGCGGCCTGTTCCACCTGCTGGCAGAATCCATCGTCATGATGGACGTGAACACGGCATTCATCATACTGCTTTCGGGCTTTTCCCTGTTCTTCATAATAGAGAGGTTCCTGCACTGGCACCACTGCCACGACGGGAAATGCGACGTGCACACCTTCACATACCTCATACTGATCGGCGACGGCGTCCACAACTTCATAGACGGCCTGGTGATAGCCGCGAGCTTCCTGGTCAGCGCCCCCTTCGGCGTGATAACCACGTTCCTGATAATAGGCCACGAGATACCGCAGGAGCTCGGGGATTTCGGGGCGCTCGTCTACGGTGGGATGAAGAAGAAGAAGGCCCTGCTCTTCAACTTCGCCTCCCAGCTCACATGCGTGATCGGAGGCGTCGCCGGCTTCTTCATCTCAGGCATACAGGGCTTCACCTCGATGCTGCTCCCGCTCGCTGCAGGCGGCTTCCTCTACATAGCGGCCTCGGACCTCATACCTGAGCTGCACAAGGAGACGGACCTCAGGAAGGCCATGGTGTCCTTCGCCTTCTTCCTCATAGGCATAGCTTTCATTGTCTCGATCAAGATGCTGGCAGGCGAGTGATCCAGCCGGGATTTTTAAAGAGGCACTAGTGGCAGGCAGCCCTTTATATGATGCAGAAGATCCCATTTGATGTCCGGATGGGCCACCAGTATGCCATTACCCGTTTTTGGAATTCCCTTGTTGTATCTTACAGGATTGCCCTGAACATCTGTAACGCTCATGCCTCTGGCTTCCAATACGGCATGGCCGGCTGCTACATCCCATTCATTCAGACTTCTGGTATAGCCCAGAATCATATGGGTTTCACCGAGGGCGACCTGCATCATTCTTGTTCCCATGCTGCCGGATTTCCTCAGTCTTGATTCCGGTATGCACAACCATTTGTAAAGTTGCTGGTATTTGTCCCCTTTATAGCTCTTTGGATGCCCCACAATGGCATCCTGCCATGCTACAGGTTTCAAAGGCGATAGTACGCCTTCGCTCGCATCGTAAGTGTCATCACCCCTTAAAGTCACATCTTGCGCTAAAAGCGCCTGCCATCCCTTTTGGCCGGAAAACAGCCTTTTCTTGGAAGGCTCATAAACAACACCCAGAACTACTTCCCCGTCTTCGGCCAGTGCAATCTGGACGCAGAAATCATCCTCGCCCCTTTTCAGGTCTCCTGAGCCGTCCAGCGGGTCGACGATGTAAACTTTTCTTTTGCCCAACCTGCCCAAATCATCAGGGGATTCTTCTGAAAGAATTCCGTATTCCGGAAACCGCCTTGTAAGTTCTCCTGTGATGAATTCATTGGATCTCATATCCGCTTCGGTCACAACAGAGCCATCGGGCTTGTAATCAGCACCTCCTTTTGCATACCTCAATATGATATCACCTGCCCTGATTGCGGTAATCTTCATTAGGTGCAACCTTTCGTCCGGCATGGCCATGCTAATAGAATAAACGTAATTTTTTTAAGCTCATCATCTCTCTGGATAAAGGGGTCGACCCCGCCGCACCCAAAATATAATCTGGAATGAATAAAACATATTAATAGTCGTTCAGATAATCTTGAAGATTGGAGGTGCTGAGAATGGTAAAGGTAGACGCAAAGAAATGCATAGGCTGCGGAGCGTGCGCATCCATCTGCCCGCAGGGCTTCGAGATGAAGGGCGACGGCAAATCGCACGTGAAGAGCGCCAAGGCTCCCTGCATCCAGGACGCGGTAGATGCCTGCCCCGTCGAGGCAATAGCGAAGTAGGCACTTTGGATTCCGCGGGAAATGACAATCATTGGTTTTCACTTTCAGGAATGGGAAAGTGGGGGAAATGGAAGAAGACATCAGGAAGATAGCCGAAGGATATGAAAAGTACGCGAAGCAGTGCGGCTTCAGGCTCAACCCGGACAGGAAGATGGTCGAGGCCATAGTCAGCGGCCTCGTGATGAACCAGAAGAAATACGGCGCAAGGTACTGCCCCTGCAGGATCGTCACGGGAAACAAGGAAGAGGACAGGAAGATAATCTGCCCGTGCGCCTACCACAGGAGCGAGCTCAGGGAGACGGGCCGCTGCCACTGCGGGCTTTATCTGAAGTGAACGCCTTTCATGGGCGCGCTGCATTAATTAATAATAATTCCCCGCTGCAATAGTTAATATGGCAGCGCTGTTGACAGAGTTCCTGATAGCGTTCGTATTTTCGGTGCTTTTCTATCTCGCTCTCACCGCCGGCTCCGGGAATGTCATGGGCCTCTGGAGCATCGAGGAGCTGGAGTTCGGCGCAATCTTCTCACTGCCAGCGGCGCTCTTTGCGGCCAGGCTCATGCAGGCCCTCGGGATAAGGCGCAGATTGTCGATATTCAACCCAGCCAGATGGCTCGCATTCATTGCCTACCTGGCGGGCCCGTTCTTCATTGCCATGGCCAGGGCCAACCTGGACGTCGCCTACCGGGTCATCACCGGAAAAATAAGGCCCGGTATAGTGCGGATCTCGCCGGGGCTGAGGACGGATTTCGCAACGGCCTTCCTGGCAAATTCCATAACGCTGACGCCGGGCACGCTCTCCGTTGAAGTGGGCGAGGGGAACGACCTCTATGTCCACTGGATAAACGTCACCGACAAGGAGCCCGGCGCAGAGGCGATATGCGGCTCTTTCCCCAAATGGGCAAGGAGGATAGCGGAATGATGCCGATCTTCACGGAGCTGATGCTGGTCTCGGCATCCCTTGGCGTGCTGTCGCTGGCCTGCCTGCTCAGGATAATCCTGGGCCCGACCAATCCGGACAGGGTGGTCGCCCTGGACGCCGCCAACACGCTGGTCGTCGCCATGATGGTGGTCCTGGGCGCGGCGTTCGAGGAGATAATCTACATCGACATCGCCGTGATATATGCCATGCTCTCGTTCGTATCGACGCTGTACATAGCAAAATACCTGGAGGACAAGGCATGATCTGGCTGGTCTATATCCTTCTGGTAATAGGGATGGCGTTCCAGGCGCTCGGGATACTTTCGCTGTTCAGGTTCCCTGACGTTTACACAAGGCTCCATGGCACGACGAAGTGCACCACCTTCGGATCCATATTCATCTATCTGGGCATCATAGCCTACGGCGTGATGGCCTATCTTTCCGGCAGGGGCGATTACATAGCGCTCCCCATACACACCATAGTCGCCATGGCGATGATCCTGCTGACCAATCCGGTAGGCGCACATGCCATTGCCAGGGCGGCCCACAGGAGCGGCATCATGCCGAAGCACGCCGTCGTTGACAAATTGAAGGAGGACAGGAGATGATGCTCTTCGACATCATCCAGGCGGTGCTGCTAACAGGCATCATAGGCTCGGCCATAATGGCCGTGAGGACGAAGGACCTGCTGATATCCGTCATATTCCTTGGCTCCATGAGCCTTCTGCTTTCGGTGGAGTTCTACCTATTGCAGGCGCCCGACGTCGCCATAGCGGAGGCGGCCATCGGCGCGGGCCTCAGCACGGCGATCTATATGATAGCCATAAAAAAGACAAGCAGGTGGGAGGATGAAAGGGCTGCTGATTAGGTCTTTGACATTGGTACTGCTTTTCGCTTTCCTGATGGCCGCGGCCTTGCAATTGAATCCGTTCGGCAGCCCTTCCCACACGGTCATGGATGACTACTACATAAGGAACGGCCAGGCGGAGACGGCCTCCAACAACATCGTCAGCTCCGTGGTCTTCGATTACAGGGGCATGGACACGCTCCTTGAGGCGAGCGTGCTTTTCGCTGCGGCCAGCGGGGTCGTCATGGTCCTTGGCAGGAGGGGGAAGGATGAAAAGAAAGACTGATAAAAGCATGGACGATGGCATGTCAATAATCGTAAAGGTGGCAGCCTACGTGCTTGCGGTCCCCATAACCATCCTGGGCCTTTACATCATACTCCACGGGCATCTGACGCCCGGCGGGGGCTTCCCCGGAGGCGCCGTAATCGCGACGCTGACTGTCCTCTTCCTTGTGGCCGCTGGAAAGGAGAAGGCCAAAGCCCTGAAGAAGGATATGATATCATTCGCAGGGGGCGTCGGCCTGGTGATGTTCGCCTTCTTCGGCTTCATCGGCACCGGGACCACGTTCTTCTACAACATCCTGGCCAATTCCGGCTCCCTTTTCGGCATGAGGATCCCGTTCGGCGTCAACCCCGGATACATGTGGACGGCCGGCGTCATACCGCCCATGAACATGGCCGTCGGGCTGGAGGTGGCCGCTTCGCTGTCTTTGATAGCGCTGGTGATGTTCCTTTATACGATGGAGGATGAAAGATGATCGACCTCCCGTTCATCGCCGTAATCGTACTGATAATGCTGGGGATATCCGCGGCCGTGCTGAAGCGGAACATGATAAAGATAGTCATGGGCGTGAGCATATCGGCCAGCGGCATCAACCTGCTCCTCGTGGCGCTCGGGTACAGGGAAGGCGGGGTCGCACCGATATTCACCAACGCGCCGGCTGCCCAGATGGTCCTGCCGACGCCCCAGGCGCTGACGCTGACATCCATAGTCATAGACCTTGCGGTGACGGCCATGATGCTGTCATTCGTCATCCTGATGTACAAGCACTACGGGAGCACTGATTCTAGGAAGAGGAGGCTGAGCGGATGATGGCATTCCTGCTCCAGCATGCGCCTGCGCTGGTGATAGCGCTCCCGCTCGTGGCGGCCTTCGCCATGCCCATGCTCAGCAGGCTCGGGGCAAGGGCCGTGAAGGCCTGGGCGCTCCTCGCCCTTCTAGCCACGGAATCCCTGGTGCTGCTGCTGGGCCGCGACGTGATGTCCGGCAATCCGCATGTCTATGCGCTCGGGGCCACAATCCCCAGCCTCACCACGCCGGCCGGCTACCCGATAAGGATAATAATCGAGGTCGATGCCATGTCCGCCTTCATGGCGATGATTTGCGCGTCCATATCCATGCTCGTCTGCATGTACTCCCTGCAGTACGTGAGGAAGAAGGGGGGCCAGGACAAGTACTACACGCTCCTGCTGCTCATGACGGCGGGCATGATGGGCCTTGTCTGCACGGGCGACCTGTTCAGCATGTTCGTCTTCCTCGAGCTCTTGTCCGTCTCCTCCGGCGCGCTGATAGCGTTCCATGCCCGCAGGGGCGAATCCTCGGAGGCCGCCTTCAAGTTCATGGTGGTGAGCTCCATCGGCGCCCTGATGGTCCTGCTGGCCGCCGGCATCTTCTACGGCCAGTACAACATGCTCAACCTCGCGGCCATCGGCGGCATGCTGAGATTCGGCTTCCTTGACAAGGTCGCCCTCGTGCTTCTGGTGGCGGCCTTCGCGATGAAATGCGGCGCGGTCCCGATGCACATGTGGGTATCCGACGCCTACGGCGAGGCGCCCGCCCCGGTTTCCGCGTTCCTGGTGGTGGCGAGCCAGGCAAGCCTCTACGCCCTTTTCAGGGTATGCTTCACGCTCTTCGGCGTGGCGGCCGCGACCGAGATCATGGGATGGGCGCTCGTCGTATTGGGCATGCTGACGATGTTCATCGGCGTCACCATGGCGATCCCGCAGAAGGACATAAAGAGGCTGATGTCCTATCATGCAGTCTCCCAGACCGGCTACATGCTGCTCGGCGTGGGCGTATGCCTGGCGGTCCTAGGCAACGCGGCGGCGCTGGGTTCCTTCGGGATCACTGCCATGCAGGGGGGCCTTTTCCACGTCGTGAACCACGCGATGTACAAGGGCCTGCTGTTCCTGGCGGCCGGGGCGATCATCTACAGGACAGGGACAAGGGACCTCAACAAGCTCGGGGGGCTGGCGCACAGGATGCCCCTCACGGCGGTATTCTTCCTCATAGGCGCCTTTTCCATATCAGGCCTGCCGCCGTTCAACGGCTTCGCATCAAAGCTGATGATATATGAGTCCGTCTTCAGGTTCAACCCGCTCCTTTCAGTCATCGCCATGCTCACGAGCATACTCACGCTGGCGTCCTTCATGAAGGTCTTCCACTCGGCCTTCCTGGGGCCAGAGCTCCCAGAATACAGGGGCGTGAGGGAGATGCCGCCGGCCATGTGGATATCCATGGGCATCCTTGCAGTCTTCATAATGCTGTTCGGGATATTCCCCGATCTGGTGGTCCAGTACCTCGTCGGGCCGGCCTCGCAGGCCCTGCTCGACAGGATTGGCTACCTGGGAGGCGTGCTATGACAGGGGTGCTCATTACAGGGGCTGGATTCTGGAGCCCGCTGGTATGGCTCGCGGCTTTCCTCATAGTCCTGGCCATCGTATTGCTCATCCGCTCCACTGGGAGGAAGAAGTTCAGGCACGGGACCGACCAGACTGCCGCGTTCTTCTCCGGCAACGAGGCCCCCAAGACGCACGTGAAGGCGGGGAACATCTACTGGGGATTCTTCGTGACAACCGGCAGGTATTACAGGTGGCTCAGAAGGATGCACACTGGGATAGTCAATGACTATGTCTACAGCTTCGTCCTGATAATGGTCATCCTGCTTGCGGCGGTCACGATGGGAGGATTGCTATGAGCACGGCGGATCTCAGCAGGGCGCTCTGGGTGTTCCACATGAATACGGGCTCCTGCAACGGCTGCGACATCGAGATAATGGCAGCCCTCACGCCAAGATATGATGTCGAGAGGTTCGGGATGAAGCTGGTCGGGACGCCCAGGCACGCCGACCTGCTGCTGGTGACCGGCCCGGTGACTCGGGACATGGAGGCAAAGGCGAAAAGGGTCTATGCCCAGATGCCGGACCCCAAGGTCGTGATGGTCATCGGGAACTGCGGGAGCACGGGGGGCGCATTCCACGATTCATACAACCTCGTGGGCCCGGTAGACAGGATATTGCCGGTGGACGTCTACGTCCCCGGATGCCCGCCGAGGCCGGAGGCAGTCATAGACGGCGTGGTCAAGGCATGGAAGAAGCTCGAGGAGAAGGGAGTGAAAATATGAAGGCGGAAGGCATCCTGAACGCGCTCAGGAAGAAGCTCGGGAAGAGGATGAAGGACGCGAAGATCGAGAAAAGGGCGGACAGGGCCAGGACCAGCAACGTAATGAGCAGGATATGGCTCACGGTGGAAGCCGGCGCATTGAAGGAAGCTGTGAGGCACCTTTGTAAGATATATCCGAACCCGCACATATCGGTCATTTCCGGCCACGACCTTGGCAGGAGCCTGGAGCTGATCTATCATTTCTCGGTGAACTACGGGAGAAGGTTCGGCGAGGTCTCGGTCAGCATGAGGGTGGATGTCCCGAAGAAGGACCCGGTGGTCCCCACCATCACTGACCTTATCCCCGGCGCCCTGATATCAGAGAGGGAGATGCAGGAGATGCTCGGCGTGAAGGTGGACGGTATACCAGACCCGAGGAGGCTGTTCCTCCATCCCGGATTCCCCAGGGGCGTCTACCCGTGGAGAAGGGATGAGAAAGGCCCCGGAAGGCTGGTAAGGGACCTGAACAAAGGAGGGAAGGCATGAGCGGAGAGGACTTCTCCTTCGAATTCTCCGTAGGCCCGCTCCATCCGGCGCTGAAGGAGCCCGTCAGGCTGGACATGAAGATAGAGGGCGAAATGGTCACAGGCGTGGATTTCGAGCTGAGCCAGGCGCACAGGGGGATAGAATGGATGGGCTCCAGGAGGAATCCGGTGCAGATAGTGGGCCTGGCGGAGAAGGTGTGCGGCATATGCAACATCTGCCACTCGACCGCATTCTGCAGGGCCGTGGAGAGCATAGGCGGCATAGAGGTCCCCCCCAGGGCACAGTACATCAGGACGATAACGGCGGAGCTGGAGAGGATACACTCCCACATGCTCTGGGCCGGCATAGCGGCGCACGAGCTGGGCTTCGACTCGGCCATGCATTACACCTGGAGGGCCAGGGAGAAGGTGCTCGACGTGATAGAGCTGATAACGGGCAACAGGATATCCAAGGCCATGATAGCCATAGGAGGCGTCAAGAGGGACATAACCAAGGAGCAGGCCCCGAAGATAATGGAGGCCATGGAATTCTACAGGGGCTGCTTCGGAAGGCTGAAGAGGATCATGCTCACAGACCCGGTCATGAAGACGAGGACGAGGGACGTGGGCATCCTGACCAGGAAGGATGCGCTCGAGACCTGTGCCGTCGGCCCGACGGCGAGGGCATCCGGTGTGGCGAAGGACGTGAGGCAGGACGAGCCCTACGCCGCATACCAGGACTTGGACGTCCGCGCCGTCACGCCAAAGGACATAAATGGCGAAATAAGAGGGGACGTCTACGACAGGATCGCCGTCAGGCTTTACGAGGTGGCGCAGTCCGCGGACATCATAGAGCAGTGCCTGAAGGGCATGCCGGAAGGGAAGATAGTCCACGAAGAAAGCATGCCAAAGCTCCTGGCTGATCTCAAGAAACTCAGCGGGGAAGGCATCGGAAGGCATGAGGCGCCGCGGGGCGAGGTCTTCCACTACGTCAAGATGACTGGCGAGGAATCGCCGTTCTCATGGAAGATAAAGGCGCCGACATACAGCAACCTGCTCTCCTGGGTCCCCATGCTCATGGGCGCGCAGATAGCCGACATACCGATCATCGCGGCGTCCATCGACCCCTGCATGTCATGCGCCAACAGGGCGGTCGCAGCGGACGGCGGCAGGAAGGCCCTGGACAAGGAGGCGCTCCACAGGCTCTCCGTCAGGAAGACCTTGGAAGTGAGAAGGAGGCTGGGCCTGTGACTGACGCGCTGATTTTCAGGATCGCGCTGGTGCCGCTCGTCGCAGTGCTTGGCATGGTCCTCGGCCTGCTTTACAAGGGGATAGACAGGAAGATCGCGGCCAGGATGCAGGCGAGGGTCGGCCCACCGGTGACGCAGCCCTTCAGGGACGTGAAGAAGCTGATGCTAAAGGAGAACATCATCCCAAGGAATGCGGTCCCCTGGCTCTTCAACCTCATGCCGGTCCTTGCCCTGGCCGCATCAATGATGCTGCTGCTGTACCTGCCAATCGGAGGGCTGGGGCCTGTCCTGGAAGGCTACGGCGACCTGATACTCGTGCTCTACCTGCTGCTCTTCCCCTCGCTGGCGCTGGTCATCGGCGGCTTCTCGTCCGGCTCGCCCTACGCGGATGTGGGGGCGCAGAGGGAGATGGTCACCATCATGAGCTTCGAGTTCCCGCTGGCAGTCGCCATAATCTCCCTCACATGGCTGCATGCGCTGGCCAATCCCGGCATGGCCGTCTTCTCCTTTTCAGTTATAGAGTCATCCGCTGCATGGGGGCTTGTCGGGCCCCTCGGGATTGCCGGCCTCGTTCTGCTCTTCGTGGTCATGATGGCCGTCATGCCGGGGGAGCTGGGCAGGATCCCCTTCGACACGGCCGAGGCGGACACCGAGCTTGCGGGCGGCGTGCTGGCGGAGTACTCCGGGAGGAACCTTGCGCTGTTCTACCTCGCCGATGCCGTCAAGACCGTGGCCATGGCTTCGGTGGTCATTGCGCTTTTCATCCCATCCGGCATTTCCGGGATCCTGGGGATTGGAGGGGTGGCGGGCACATTCGCTGACATGCTCTTCTTCCTGGCGAAGCTCTTCATACTCATCTTCATCGGCTCTACCCTGGTCAGGGTTGCCATGGCGAGGCTCAGGATAACGATGGTAGTGAAGGCCTACTGGGGCTATTCCACTTTCATAGCGCTGGCGGGGCTGGCGCTCATAGCGGCCGATGTCTTGCTGAGGGGGGCGGGGTGGTAGCATGCTGGCAATGCTCAGGACGCTCTTCAGCCAGATGCTCAGGAAGCCGTTCACGAACCTCTTCCCTGTGAAGTACGCCCCGAAATCTGTGAATGCTTTTCTCAGGGATGTCGACAATGGCAGGAAGAAAATGAATCCGCCTGTCGCGGTCCCGCCGGGCTTCAGGGGAAAGATAAGGTACCACAGGGAAAAGTGCATAGGCTGCAGGCTCTGCACGAGGGTCTGCCCCGCGAACGCCGTCGTCTTCCAGGAGCGCGACAAGAAGATCAGGTACCACTTCTTCAGGTGCACCTTCTGCGGCGAGTGCGTGAAAGCCTGCCCGGTGAAGGCGCTGGAGTTCACGGACGAGTTCCTTTCAGCCGCCTATGGGAAGGACTGACTAGTTTCAGAACTTGTCCGAAACGCTCAGCTTGATCTTGTACTTTATAGTCTTTATTGCCGACCTGATGGCACGGGGGATCTCCCTTTTCCAGTCTATGTGAGTCGGGTAGAGGATCAGGTGCGTCAGCCTGCGCGCCGGGTCCGCCGCCACGGCGTGCCAGAATATATCCATTATGGGCTCCTCCGCCCCCTCCTCCTTCACCCGGCTTTCCTTCAGCATGGGCAGGAACAGCAGGCAGAGCAGCCGCAGGCAGAAAGCGACCAGGAAGACCAGCTGGAGGCCGTGCATCCAGAGCAGGGCGCTCTGCCCGAAGAGCACAGCTAGGAAGCCCCCCACGATGGCCCCCCCGACGACCCCGAACCCAGTGAAGAACGCGTAATTCGCGGTGAATTTGGTGCGCTTGTCCTTAGGCGAAGCGGCCAGCATGAAGTTGAAGGTGGCCACGTCGAAGCCCGACCAGGCAAAGCCGGACAGGCCGTTTGCGATCACTATCTTGAAGGTGCTGTCCACGAAAAGCCAGTAGAAAGGGACGAAGCACACGAGTATCCCCGTCACGGCCATGATGTTCCTGTCGCCCACCCTGTCGCAAAGGTTGCCCCAGTACTGCTTGGTCATTATGACGATTAGCGACTCGAAGACCACCATGTAGGAATACCATGCGTAGCCTATCTTCAGGTCGGACAGCATGTAGACGGTGAAAAAGGGGGAAGCAACGTTTACGGCGAAGCCCATGGCAGTCATGAAGAGGGTGAAAACGGCAAAGTTCCTGTTGATCCTTATAGATGTCATCAGGCCCTTCGGGTTGAGCCTGATGTGGTGGTGGTAGTGGTACCTGGACCTGAAATGCGGCTCCCGTATCTTCGAGAAGAAGTACATGGAGAAAAGGCCCAGCGCGATGGCGACGGAGAAGATCGCGGGGAAGCCCATCAGTATCAGCATCTCTGCCGACACCAGCGTCGCTATCAGGGCTGCGATATTTATTATCGTGTTGCGCCAGCCGAAGTACCTCCCCCACCTGTCCTCGGGGACAATGTCTGCCATGAGCGACGACCATGCAGGCCCGCGGATGTTGGCGAAAAAGCCCCCGATGGCCACGAGGGCTATGAGCGCCATGACCTTGTCGGTCACAGGGAGCAGCGGAAGGAGTATTATGGGTATCCAGAAGAACTTCTGCATAAGGTTGGAGAAGAACCAGACGCGCTTCCTGCCGCCCAGCACAGAGGCGATCGACGCCCCCGGGATCTGGGCAAGGGTTGATGCGAGGGTGTGCATGGAGCTGAGCAGGCCGATCTCTGCGCTCGTGGCGTTGAGGGACAGCGCGAACGGCGTCGTGTAGGTGTTCCTTATCGTCGCATCCGCGTTCCCGAAGGCGCCCTCGACGGCCGAATACCCGAGGTTCCTCCTCGTCCTGTCATCAAGCCCGCCCTCCTTTTTCGCCGGCTCGCCGTGCCTGTGCTCATGCCCCTTCTTGTCCCCCTTCTCATTCCCATCTATCGGGATCATCAGCGGGTTCTCTTCGCCCTTCTTTTTCTTGTCTATGGGGATCACATTCGGCCCGTCCTGCCCGCCCTTTCCGCTTTCCTTCCCGTCCGCAGGTGCGCTCATAGGAAATAAATGGCGTGGAGCGCTTATTAATTTTTCATTTCCTGCACACGGATGCAATGAATTAAGGGCTTAGGATAAAAACCGGCGGAGAGCATTAATAATTTACATTGAAAAAACAATCAGAGAGGGATTGTAATGGCAACGCTATGGAAATGCCCGAAGTGCGGCAGGGAATTCGAGAAAAGGAACCAACAGCATTCCTGCAATGTATATCCCCTGGACAGGCATTTCACGGGGAAGGAAGGGATCGCAAGGCCGCTTTACGACAGGCTGAAAGAAATAATTGAGAAGAGCATAGGGCCGGTGAAGGTGGAATCGCTCCCATGCTGCATACATTTCGTGGTGAAGGACACGGCATACACCTTTGCCGCTGTCTATGCCCTGAGAGACAGGATCAGGATACACTTCGGTTCAGATAAGGAGATCAGGAGCCCGAGGATAGACAAATCCGCAAAGACTTCGGCTAACAAATACATGCACAGCATCGACATAAAGAGCGCGGATGAGATGGACAAGGAATTAATCACGTGGCTCAGGCAAGCCTACAACCTGAGAAGAAACACATGAAGCCCGGCGGGGGCACTACTTATTCTTAAAGATGTTGTTTTATAAGGGCACATAATCTTATAAAAATCGATAAATTTATATAATTCTGTGCCCATACAATTATATGGCCTATTTGGAGAAGATCGAAAGGAATGATAAAATATATTATTATGTGACGAAGAACTTCAGGGTTAGCAGCAAAAAGTGGAAGAAAATCCGGAAGTATATCGGTAATACGCCTCCCTCCAAAGTACAGATTGTTAATGCAGCAAGGGAAATTGAATCCGAGGCGTTAAAGGGGGGTCTCATCAAACCTGTTTCCAAATACAAATATCTGAGTGATGAGGAAGTGGAGAAATTGCAGGATTTGAAAGAGGTATTCAATAGCTGGTACGGAAAATTGAACGAGGTTGGAAGGAAAAAATTTGAAGATGACTTCGTCGTCAGATTCACATATAATTCAAATGCAATCGAAGGCAATCGCCTCAGCCTTCGTGAAACCAGCATGATATTGACGGAAAACATCATTCCTTCCGGTGCCACACCCAACGATTACAATGAGGCTATAAACTCGAAGGAATGTTATGAATTCATTAAAGAATATAAAGGGGAATTCAACCAGAAGTTATTGCTGAAAATCCACGAAATCCTGACAAAGAATACCAAATGCAAAATAGTTGGCGGCTACAGGGATCATCAAGTCAGGATATCTGGGTCGGAATGGGTACCACCCCATCATGAGAAAATCAGAGA